>Ga0081455_10000734_pt1 | contig 42556 bp, 45 predicted proteins | sample TabmetS3T2R1_FD_70207 | JGI IMG/M metagenome (GOLD analysis project Ga0081455, IMG submission 70207) | Tabebuia heterophylla rhizosphere microbial communities from the University of Puerto Rico - S3T2R1 | ecosystem: Host-associated > Plants > Roots > Rhizosphere ... | reverse complement strand
TATCTTTACACATTGAGGAGGACATACATTTTCGCATGCCATACAGAATATGCAATCCTTTTCTCTAATCATAAATGGTTTCTTTTCAGAGGCAGGATGTCCAGGAGTATCAAGCCATTCATATACATTTACAGGACATGCTTCAATGCAAGCTCCATCTGCTACACAGATATCATAATCTACTGTAACTTCTGAACCCCAGATACCTAACCGTCCAGGAGCATCCACTTCGCCCCATACTTTTATACCTTGAAATGTTCCAACTACACTACGTTTTGATTTGAAATCAGGATCGATTGGACCTTCAACTTTAGAATAGCTTGTCCCGCCACCTGTCAAAGAGATAGTTGTGGCACCGCCCCCCGATGCGGGAGGGTTCATTTCGGGAGTTTGGGAGATCTGAGGTTGAGGCGCGGCAACTGCAGCTGGCGCTGGTTGCTGTGTTATAGCCTTGTTGGGAGAGGAGGGCTTTGATGATACCAATTGATTAGGAATATTTTTTTGCCTTTTCACTGGACACAATTGATTATGTATATCAATCATGCTCTGAAGGGTATTCGGGTTTTCGTGTAGCAATTGAGTTCCACAATCTCCACATACATAATCGTTGGTAGTAACTGACACAGATCTATATTCTGACATGTTATTAATCAACATTTGGTGGGTACAGTTGGTTAGCTGTTCATTTGTGGGAATTGCGCATGGTCTGTCGCCGCAGGAAGCAAAAGCAGTTCTCAATAAAATTGTCCAGAGTGTAAGTTGTCTCTAAACGTTGCATATCTAGTTTCTAAGAAAGATAATATTCTTCGTACACTGATTGGAGCATACAATGTCCGGTCTTGGCAAAACATACTGGCCTGAAATAATCTCGACACTAAGAAGCATCATTCCAATTTACAACAGGGTAAATAGAGTAATCTCTCTTGGCAAGGACGCCGACTATAGGAGGATGTGTTTGAACAAGCAGCTAAGATTTGGAGATAGAATATTGGATGCGGGTTCTGGTTTTGGTAATATGTCTAAGCTGGCCAGAATTGAAATGAATGGAAATATAGAGGTTATTCTGTATGACCCAATAATCGAAATGCTTCAAGTAGGGAGATCACTTGACGATAAATCTGATTTGAGCATTGAGTTGTCTTCAGGAGTTTTTGAGTATTTGCCCTTCAAAAACAATATTTTTGATGCAGTACTTTGTGGATATTCGTTGAGGGATGCTATTCATCTTAAAGATGCTATAGCCGAATTTCACCGAATACTCAAGCCTAATGGAAGGTTACTGATTGTAGACCTTGGTAAGCCGGATCAGATCTTGTTGGATGCTCTAGTTAGAATATATCTGAAGTATGTTCTGGGTTTTCTAGCATTTGCGGTAGCCGGCAGTAAAGGACTAGGGTTTAGGGCATTATATGGGACTTACAAACGATGGCCAAAGAATTCAGAACTTAGGAAGATGTTAGAGATGGAATTTTCAGAGGTCAAGTTTAGGAAGTATATGATGGGAGGTGCAGTAATTATAGCTGCAAGAAAGTAACTTTTCTAGTTGTTCCCAGGGCTAGAGTCACGAATTGTCTTTGAATTACTGTTACTGTCAGGCAATGTGTACAAGGGGTTCTCGCTTGCCCAAGTAAAGTTAATTAGAAACCACAAAGTTTCCCACTTTATCTCATGAGCGATAAGAAAGGAGTTCAAGGAGTTCTTTCAGAGGTCATATCAAGTCCGCACAAGGTAGTCACAGAAGATCTGGCAAAGCACATTCTATCCGAGTACGGCCTTCAGGTACCCCCTTATGTTATAGTAAACAATGCCCAGCAGGCAGCCAAGGAGAGTGCAACAATTGGATTCCCGCTGGTGGCGAAGGTCGTCTCCCCTATGATACTACATAAGACAGAGGTCAAGGGCGTAAAAACTGGGCTTTCTTCGGAGAACGAGGCAGTGAGTGCTTTCAATGACATGTATGACAGATTGAGAAAGGACTACGAATTGCGAGGTATTCTTTTGGAAAAGATGGTGCCTCCAGGGGTGGAGTTGATAGTCGGTTTACAAAACGACCCTCAGTTTGGTCCTGTAATTATGTGCGGACTAGGTGGAGTGTATACAGAATTATTCAAAGATGTAAGTTTTAGGGTCCTACCGATCGAAAAACAGGATGCACTAGAGATGTTGGAGGGATTAAAAGGAAAGCAAATTCTACACGGCTTTAGGGGCAGCAGACCAGTCAATTTAGAGATGGTGGCAGAGGCTCTGGTAAAGATCGGTACCTTAGGAGTCGACATGGCTCCTTACTTTGAGAGCGTAGATTTCAACCCAATGACCGTTTATCCAGATAATTACTACATTGTTGATGCGAAAATTCTCCTCAAAGACAAACCTAATGCCAGTGTAATATCCAACGCTCAGCCGAATTCCAACTACATGGATGTTTTCTTTAACGCGAAATCAATCGCTCTGATTGGGGCGTCCCCTGAAGCAGGGAAAATTGGAAACTCCGTTCTCGAGAGTCTTTCTAAACATGAGTACAAAGGCAAGATTTTTCCCGTAAACGCGAAGGGATACCCTGAAATAATGGGCTTAAGGGCTTACAAGAGCTTGGATGAAATCCAAGAACCAGTGGACCTTGTTATAGTTACAGTAGATCTCAAGTTTGTTCCAGCGTTGCTCAAGATCAGCGGATCTAAGGGAATTCACAACATGGTCATTATCTCAGGAGGGGGTAAAGAACTTGGAGGAGAAAGGGCCGAAATAGAACAGGAAATAAAGCAACTATCGCATGACCTTGGTATAAGGATCATAGGCCCTAATTGCATAGGAGTGTTCAATGGCGAAAATCGTTTAGACTGTGCTTTTCAGGGTCATGCAAGAATGGTTCGTCCCAAAAACGGAAAGGTTTCGTTCCTTTCCCAGAGTGGAACGGTGGGGATAGCCTTTATGGAGACGTCAGATACATTCGGTATGAGCAAGATGATCTCTTACGGTAATCGATCCGATGTTGACGAAGCAGATATGATATGGTATTTAGCACAAGATCCAAATACAGATGTAATTGGCTTATACGTCGAAGGATTAGGAGACGGCAGGAAATTTGTAGATACAGCAAAGAGGGCGATCGCTGAATACAAGAAGCCGGTGGTGGTCTTCAAGAATGGCCGCACGACAAGGGGTGCAGTTCAGGCCGCATCTCACACAGGTTCATTGGGAGGTTCATTTGGGGTCGTAAAAGGGGCGTTCGAACAATCAGGCATAGTTTCTGTCGATAGTTATGAGGAACTTACCGGATCCCTTAAGGCTTTGGCCTGGCAGCCTGTACCGTCCGGGAACAGGGTTGCCATGGTGACCAATGGAGCTGGACCAATTATAGCGGCTATAGACCGATTTGAAGATCTTGGACTAAAGCTGGCCAATCTTTCTGAGGGGACGATAAATTCGTTTAAACAGCATTACCCTGCAACATATGTTCTGGGAAATCCGTTAGACGTGACTGGTTCGGCCACTGCAGATGACTACAAGTTCGCTATTCAGGCCTTTATGGACGACCCCAATGTGGATATCATTATGCCATGGTTTGTATTTCAAGACGATCCACTCGAGGAGACAATCGTAGATGTCCTCGCAGGGTTTCAGAAGTTGAAGAAGAAACCTATTCTGGTGGGGGCGATGGGAGGTCCATTTACTCGGAAAATAGGTTCCGAGATAGAAAGCAAGAATATTCCAGTATATGACTTCGTATCAACTTGGTCTACAGCTGCGGGGAGCCTTGCAAAGTGGCAGCTTGTTCGATCTACCTGATCAGGCAACGGAGGGTATTCCTATTGATTCGCCTATAAAAAATTCTTGTTATTTTCAAGCAAAACTTATTATATTTATTCTGATGTACTTGATGACATGGAAAGTGCACAGCAGAGTCAAGCGGTAACGATCACTAACAAAGCTGCAGAGAAGGTAGCTGAATTTATGAAGCAGGAAGGTAATACTAATCTCTACTTGCGGGTTTATGTTTCAGGTGGAGGGTGTTCTGGTCTATCATATGGAATGGGTTTCGAAGAAAAGCCTGATGATGATGACAGCGTAATTGAGCAAAATGGGGTAAAGGTTTTGGTAGATACATATAGCCAAAGGCACTTGAATGGCGCCAATATTGACTATGTAGAAAGTCTAATGGGATCAGGATTCAAAATAAATAACCCTAATGTCACCAAGAGTTGCTCTTGTGGACATTCATTCAGTACTGAGTGAAACATTCAGCGCAGAAATTGGATCGAAACTAAATAAAAATACTGCTCTACGGCCATAACCCTCTAATCTTCATTGCTTCGACCACTCTATTTATTGCAAGCAGCGTGCTCGCCTTCCTCATATTCACATTAAATTCTTTGTGATTATTATATACATCATTGAATGCAGACGAAATGTTAGAATCTAACCTGGAATTTACCTCAGCCTCTGTCCAATACTCTCTTCTTAAGTTCTGCAACCATTCAAAATAAGAAACTGTTACCCCGCCTCCGTTTGCCAGAATATCTGGAATAACCAAAATATCGTTTCCAAATAAGATATCGTCTGCATCTGGAGTTGTAGGTCCATTTGCAGCTTCTGCAACAATTTTTGCTTTTACCTTTCCCGCGTTAGATTTTGTAATCTGATTCTCCAATGCTGCTGGAACCAACACTGTGCAATCAAGCTCAAGGACCTCCTTATCTGCTATTGAACTAGCACCTTGGAAACCCGAGACTGTACCGTTCTTCAATTTGTGACTCCGAAGTGAATCCACAGATATACCATCCCGATTATGAATTGAACCTTTAGAATCTGACACTGCAATCACTTTCATCCCCATCTCCGCTAACAGAATCCCAGCAAATTGTCCTGCATTACCGAATCCTTGAATAGCAACGGGAGCACCTTTCAAATTGATCCCAAGCTTCTTTGCCGCCTCCCTGACTGTAATAGATACTCCTCGTCCAGTAGCTTCATTACGTCCTAAGGAACCGCCTATCGAAAGGGGCTTACCCGTAATTACATCGGGTTGCAAATAATTCCCCTTAAGAGCCGAGTAGGTATCCATTATCCATGCCATTTCCTTTCCTCCCGTATAGACATCTGGGGCGGGGATATCTGTCAAAGGCCCGATAATATCTGCGATGGAATAGGCATATCTCCTTGTAATCCTTTCAAGTTCATTCTCTGACAACTCCTTCGGGTTGCAAATTATACCTCCCTTTCCACCACCATAGGGTATATTGGCAATAGCACATTTCCAAGTCATCCACATGGATAATGCCTTAACTTCATCAATGGTAACCTGAGGGTGGTATCTGATTCCCCCTTTGTAAGGTCCTCGAGCAGAATTATGTTGAGATCTGAAACCGGTGTAAACCTTTATTTCTCCATTGTCCATCCTGGCAGGAACTGCTACCGTCAATACACGATTGGGGCTGGCGAGAATATCTCTCATTCCCTTATCAAGTTTTGCCAGCTTTGCGGCTTCGTCTAGCTGCTTTACGGCAACTTCAAATGGATTAAGCGATTCTGACATTAGATCATCAGAAAAATCTGGTGTATTTAAGTGTTAAATTGCTTATTTGAGAACCACTCTAGAATTAGTCTCATGTGCATTTAGCCAGTTTCCTGCAATTTTCGGGAAACCAAATCTCGCAATGTGTCGTCAGATAAGTTCTGGTATTCAATCCCCAATGACTTTGCAATTATTTCAAGCTTTTCTCGCTCTGATGAAAGGGGAGAAATTTTAGGACCGATCAAGGGGAAATTGGTAGTCGACATTTCCCTTTCAATTCCACTTTTAGCTTTTTGATATTCTGCCATTGCTCTACCTATCGTCCTTGAAAATGAAGGCAAGTTTTTTGAACCAAAAAAAAGAATGATAAATACGAAAATGATTATGAACCACTCAGCACCAGCAATATTCATTTCCATTGTCGAGAAAATCAATTACGACCTGCCTCAAGTATCAATGATGCTATTCTCCTTTATTTGGATAATCCTCTTTTGGCTTTGTGGGAGAGGAGGAAAATAGTAACAACCTAATTGGACCTTTTGTCACAAACGTATCCTTTTAAAGGCGTTTGCTTTTTTTTACAGCATGGTTTACAGAAATGGCGACACGGCTGTCCTTGAGAAGATTAATGAATTTATTCGCACCTTAAACCATGAATCTGAAAATGGTTCCATTGTAGTAGTCGAAGGAAAGCGAGATTCAGAAGCCCTTACAAAGTTGGGATTTATTGGTGAAGTTACTGAATATAACAGATTCAAAGGTATTTTGGATTTTGTCGATAGTCATCAAATGATCGAAAAGAAGATTATCCTCTTACTGGATATGGATCGGACAGGAAAATACTTAACAAGCAGGTTAGTGTCGCTCTTTCAACAAAGAGGTAGCAATGTAAATCTTGCCTACAAAAGGAAATTATGCGAAATAACGAATGGAAAAGTACGTCATATTGAAGACATAGTCTATTACCAGAACTTGTTGGGATCAAAGTTTTTGCCTAATTATTCTTGAGATCATAGCTCTATCTTGCTCAAAGGAAACAAAATGTGGAGTCGTATATCTGAAATCTTTTCCTTCAAAGCACTTATATTCTGGCCAGCTCACCTTACATTCACTTAATAATAATGAGGTTATGAGATTGCCTAATACAGGTATTGTTAAATATCATGTTAAACTAAAATTCGAAGTAGATGGACTCGTTGAGAAGGCTGATATAATTGGCGCCATTTTTGGGCAGACAGAAGGCCTTCTAGGACCGGAGATGAATTTGAATGAATTGCAGAAGGTTTCGAAAGTAGGAAGAATTGAGGTAAATGTTGATACTAGATCTAACATAGCAAAGGGAGACGCTGTTATACCCATGAGTACGGATATCTCAACTGCTGCGTTAATTGCAGCGGCAATTGAAAGTATTGATAAGGTAGGTCCGTTTCAAGCAAAGTTTGTTCTTGTCGGCATAGACGATATCAGAGCAATAAAGAAGAAAATTATCGTAGACCGTGCAAAGAGAATAGTCCAAGAATGGGCAACCAAGACAATTAGTGAGGGGGAGGAAATGTTGAAAGATGTGTATGATGCAAGCAAGCCTGGGAAACTCACAGCATTTGGGAAAGCACAGTTGGCTTGCGGTACAGGAGTTTTTGATTCAGATTGGATTATTCTAGTAGAAGGAAGAGCAGATGTCATAAATCTTCTGAGGGCGGGCTTCGATAATGCTATAGCTATAGAAGGAGCGAAAGTCGATGAAAGCATTATTAAATTAACCGAAGGTAAGAGAGTTGTTGCATTCCTTGACGGTGATAGAGCAGGCGATCTTATTTTAAAAGAATTGCATGGTTTGGTCAAGATCGATAAGGTGCTCAGAGCGCCCAATGGGAGAGAGGTTGAGGAATGCACTCCTCTTGAAATCGCCGAGATTTTGCGTGAAGCTGTTAGTCATCCAGCTGTCGCACATCATCCAAGGACTACCACCACTCACATACCACAGGATACAAAACATGATTATCGTAAGCATGGAGGAGATGAATTAGACCCAAGTGCTCACCCCCATGGTGGACGAACAACCAGGATCGTTGAGCAAGAGGGAAAGGAGAGTTTGCAAACAGAACATGACCAAGAGATGGTGTTAAAGGTGCAGAACGTGTTTTCTGAGATAAATGAGACCTTGGAAGCGGTGCTACTGGACGATTCTATGAGGATTCTAGTAAAGGTACCTGTCTCAGATATTGTGAAGCAACTGGGAGAGAGTGAAGGTGGAAAGTTTCTTGTTTTGGATGGGATTGTAACTCAGAGGCTTATTGATGTTGCAGATCGTGCAGGGATTGAATACATCGTGGGCCATAGGACCACCGCAAGCAAGAAGCCAACTGCGGTCAAGGTACACACTTTTGAAGAATTGGGTATTCCCAATTAGATGCATTCCAAAACACAGTACGTCATTACACTAGCTCATTTGTTGAAGTTCGGAAAGGGAAGAGCCAGTATTGAGATTACAACAACGGAACTTGGCTCTATTATTGATAGATCACAACAATCCGCTTCCAAGTACCTTGTAGAGCTTGAAAAGGCAGGGTTACTAGAACGAACTAAAGCCGGTCAAAAATTCAGGATAATAATTACCGACAGGGGGATTGATGAAGTACTTAATCTGCACGAGACTCTAAAGAGCTCTGTAGAAATTCTTGAGAGATCGGGATTGCAACTGGACGGAAAGGTCGTTTCGGGAATGGGGGAAGGTGCCTACTATATGTCTTTGGACGGCTATCGACGTCAGTTCAATGAAAAACTTGGTTATGAACCTTACGCTGGAACGTTAAACTTGAAGCTCCTCAATCAATCATCCATGCGGATGAGGAGTATGATGGATAATTATCCTTCAATATTTGTTCGAGGATTTGCTGATTCTTCAAGATCCTATGGATGGGTAAAGTGTTATCCTGCCATCGTAAACGATGGGGCTCTGGATAAAGCTGCAGTTATAGTTCTTGAAAGAACGCACTATGACAATAGCATGGTTGAAGTAATAGCACCCGTTTGCATCAAGGACTCATTAGGAATCAAAAATGGAGACTCTGTCAAGGTATTTGTAACTAAGGCCGCAAAGACTCCTCAATTCGAGAACACTTAGATACCATAAATTGAATTCCCCATTTCGTCCTTAATCTGTGAACTCTTGATGCCTGGAACCGGCGTGTTTAATCTAATGATCCTTACTGTCAAGTTTCTATCCTTACAGTTCTCAGAGATCTCCTTTTCACTATGTATCTGATCGTAGCCCAAAGCTATGATATCCGGTGATACCCGTTCTACCGTATCGTACAGTGACACTTGACTTCCAATTATAGCCAGATCAACGAATGAAAGGGATGAAACAAGCTCCTTTCTTAAATTCTCACCATGATAAATCTTCCTTCCCTGCTTTATCTTAGCCGCTGTAGAAGTCCGAGCAACCACGACCACCAAGACATCCCCATGCTGTTTTGCTGCCTTTAGGGTATGAATATGTCCAGGATGAATTACATCAAAAACACCGCCGACCAATACTACTTTTAAAGCATCCCTCCCCAAGAAAGTCAGCCTAGGCGTGGTAGCCTTTTCAAGCAAACCGATAGAAATCAGGTGTTGTATCTTGTCATCAAATATTTCAATGGGTAGGTACATTCTTGACCTAAGTCTGTCAACATAACCGATAGTAGGTTCAATATTACTCACATATACCGAAGCCAATAGAGCTTTTTCAAAGGGGTCCATCCGTCTATTCAGACCCCTGTTGTTCATTGTAAACCCAATAATATTTTTTTCCAAATACTCTATTCTGGTTAGCTAAGAGTCTTCCCTCTCACTTAATATTTGGCCGTCATCGGAGCTCATAGGTTTCTTAGAAATCGGCAGATTAGTGGCGCAGGTACGTATACACTCAGTTGAAACAAACCTCAATTTTTCAGTTTTCAAATGCCTTCCCGGGCCATTATCCCTTTGCAGAATTGAAGCGAGCTTCTCTTCAATATCCCTGCTGTGTCTTTCACAGTATACACCTACCAAGAACTCGTCTTTTCCTTCTTGAATCGAAATTATGTAGGAAGGTGGGAGTGTACATCTGAAATATTTCTCTTGATGTGAGCACTTCGTAGGGAGGGACATTTAATAGTGGAACGTCTAATAGAGATATATGTCTATTAAATCTAAACTAACCAAAGATTCAGAAAATACGCTCATTAATATGACAATGATATCCTATTCACTAGGCATACCGGTATCAACCTTCTTTGTTATGATTAGTTGGGATGACTTTTTGGCATGACTTATCTACCCGAAATGCATTTTTAGCTCTGTACTAACCATTGGCGGGTATTATATTTTCAAGAAAGAATATCGTACTTCTGCTGGTGATTGCGCTTATAGGTCTTTCTCTTTCCATAATATCTTTCAGATACTCGGCGTACACTGCTGATGAAATTGCAAGAATTGCATCCGTAGACGTTAGATCTAATGCACGAATTGAAGCACACGATCTCTCGCAGATTCTTCTGCACACATTTGAGTCAGTGACAAGCAATTTGAGATCGATAGCAATTTCAGACCCAATTCAAGAGGGAAACATAGATGTTGGTTTAAGGCTTCTTAACAATACCCAAGCTTCGACTTCCGAGCTGACCGAAGGGTACTACTGGTTAGACAGAGACGGCAAACTTGTCGCCTGGAGCACCGAGAACTCAAGCGAATTACAGGGGTATAGAGGGTTTGATTTAAGCGACCAGGAGTTCTATAGGGTCCCTAAAACTACCCTCGTTCCTTATTATAGTAACGCCATAGAATCACCTGACATGCTGCCTAGATTCTACATTTCATTTCCAATTATGTCAACAAAGGATAACGACACAACCAACGCAGAGAATAAAACTACATTCGAGGGAGTCATGGTTGCGGTTGTAAATCTGGATTCACTAGGAGCGTTCTTGCAGAACGAAATTTCACCGGAATTTATCAGCAATGTAGGCTTGATGGATAAAAACGGTACTATACTTTATGCCCGGAATCAATCTTTGGTTGGAAAAAACTACGAATCCGAGGACTTTCAAGAAACTGTTCCTGATCAAGTGAAATCAGAGTACATCGGGATTCTTACACGATCTTTGGAATCGAATCCAGGAGCCGAAGACATTACCTTCAATGGGACCACAACGACCATTTCGTATCAGCCTATCAAAGTGGACGGAAAACACATATGGACATTGTTTTTAGGTTCCCCACATAATTTGGCTACCGACGTCGGACTAGTCATAGAACAACAAAAGAATTTGAGCAGTCAAATAATAATTGTAATTGCGCTAATAGCGGTGGGTATTGCGATTCTGATTTTATCATGGAATAAGAAACTCGAAAAAGCGGTCCGAGAAAGAACTAGAGAATTAGAAAAAGCTAATGTTTCTCTAGGTGAATCAAATCGACTATTAGCTGGAACAAACGAGCAGTTGCAAGCACATGATAGAATTCAAAAGGAATTCATAGACATAGCCGCTCATGAGCTTAGAACTCCGATACTTCCTATACTGAGTGAGGCTGAATTTTTATCCCAGAGATTTCAGGGGGACCAGAACCGAATTTTAGTGGGTGAAGAACAAATTCGATCAATAATTCTAAATGCTAAAAGACTAGATCGTCTTGCATCGGATATCTTGGATGTCACCCGAATTGAAAGCAAGACTCTCAAACTCAACAAGGAGAGCTTTGATATAGATCAACTTGTTCAAAAGGCCATAAGAGAAACAACTGAAAGAGAATTGGCCGGTAATTCAAAGAACCTGGAAATCTCTTATTCCCCCTTCCATTGCAACGTCATTGCCGATAAAGCTAAAATTCTTCAAGTCATGACAAATCTGTTTGATAACGCAGTAAAATTTACTGATGAAGGAAAAATCTCAATAAGTGTGATTAAAAATAAAAAAGATATAGAACTAGCGGTCAAGGATACAGGTTCAGGCATTGAAGACAAGATTATGCCCAAATTATTCTCTAAGTTTGTTTCGTCTTCGGAGAACGGAACAGGGCTAGGGTTATTTATATCAAAAAAGATAATCGAAGCACATGGTGGAACGATTTGGGGAGGAAATAACGAGGTGAAAGGAGCTACATTCAAGTTTACACTCCCATCGAATTAGTATATACATGTCATATAGTGGATTTACAAAAAATATGTTAATATTGAATCATCGTATAGCATACGGGTGGTACATTCCAGTGATTTTTGTTTTAAGGTATTATGATAAACCTTTTGCACGGGCTAATGGAGGATAAGATTGCTATGAGATATGTTACTCATCTCTTAAATCCAATTAAGCGCAGTTTTGTACACATATATGCATCCCGAAGACCTAAAGATGATTTGGATATGTGAGGAATGTGATTCACATTTCATTTTTCACGCTGACGTCAGTGATCACAAGGCACAAACGGGCCACACGCGGGTTACAAAGGTGGATATGGTTCTATCTGATAGTCCTTTCACCTCGAATTACAGGTCTGATAGATAAGAGACTACTTTTCCAAAAGGGGGGGCCTTCACCCTATCACGTAGATGGCCACCGTGACAATTTGCGAAGCTTGGTGATAAAATAAGAAATGGCATGATTTGCCTTTACTGAACTCTCAATGAAAGTAGTTATTTTATGACTTTCAATTTGATAAAATTAAATACTAGTAATTTTCTGAAATAGTGATGATCAACAATCTTGATAGGAAATTGCTTCCTAGAATTATGGTTGTTGATGACGAGAAGGATATTCTACGAATAATTAAGCGCGATCTCGAGTCTCCTATTACCTCTTCCTCATCCACTGCTTCAGAAACGACTGCATCAAATGGTAGTAGCATTCCAGATGCCCAGCATGATGAAGGAGGGTCCCACCTTGGCGAAATCAAAGAACAGAACGCGAAAAAAGATGGTGATACCTTCAAGGTAGAGACTTTTACTAACGGTTGGAATGCGTTAGAAGCTTTAAACAGCCATCCACATGATTATTACGATCTTGTTCTGACCGATATTCGGATGCCGCGAATGAATGGATTTGAGTTGTATCGGAAGATTAAAGAGAAGAATCCCTCAATGAAAATCGTCTTCATCACCGCATTTGAAATAAATAAAGAAGAATTCAGCAAGGTACTCCCATCCATTGAGGTGAAGGACTTTATAATAAAGCCGATCAGCATGACGAATTTAAGAATTAAGCTGAAAGAGGTTTTGAAGGGATCGTAACCGAGTCTTATTTCGGCTACTTCTACCGATACTTATAGTGCTTTTCGAACAAATCCTGTGACTCTCTATACCTTGATCTCTCTACTTCCAACATCTGTTCTAGAGCATCACCAGCCTTAAGGATGAGCGGTTTTCCAGACCACTTGTTCTCTAACAGGTAGTTGATCCATGCCCTGATGGTCGGGCCCATCCTTCTAGACAAAGGTTCTAGAAATCCACTCACAATCTCACGCTTTGCAGAATCCCGATCTAGTCCTCTACACATTAAATAGTATATTTGGGCCTCATCAAGTTGTGCCACTGAGGCCGAATGAGTTGCCTTCACTTCATTAGTCTCGATCTCCAGACCTGGTATCGCATCCGATTTTGCGTCCTTATCCAACAGGATAGCATGGCCGGCAAGATAAGATTCTGAGGCTTTGGCATCTTTCCCTATCTTTATCATACCCTTAAACAAGGATTTTGATTTGTCGCGCATTACAGATTTGACCAAAACTCGGCCTCGGGAATGACCACCTATGTGGTGCAGGTTCGAAGTGATATCAAAAGATTGAGTAGTATTACCGAAAATAATCTCAACATCCTCCGCAGAGGAACCAATGCCCATCATGTTACTATCTACCTTGCACCTAGAAGTTTGACCCCCAAATAGGCCATGATACCACGACATCTTGGCATCCCGTTCAACCCATGCTTTCTTGTTCAAAAATGAAACATCGTTTGAATCTAGTGCCTCAAGGGTTATCATTTCCAAATTAGACCCGTTGCCGACATGACATTCAGTTAATTCAAAGACTCCCCGCTGTACGCTTGAAGAATCATTGTTGCCTTGAGAATACAACTCTTGAACGATAGTACACTTTGAGCCTTCATCTGCAACAAACAGATTTCGACTAATAGAAGACGCATTATCCTGACCAAGCGCACAAACAAGTCTGATTGGATTTTCGACGACAAGGTTCTTGGGTACGTAAATAAATATCCCAGATCTGAAGGCAGAAGATTCAAGCGCCGAAAACTTATCTTCATCACGGCCTCCAATATTTTTCAATAGGAAGTCCCTGATCTTTCCTTCGTGACTGTTGACTGCATTGGAAAGGTCCTCTATGATTACGGCATCTCCATTTGATCCTAATTCGCTTCTATTGAGTTTGATTATCGTTGATCCGACCCTTATTAGCCCGACATCCTTGTCTAGTTCATTTTCTCTATCTGCTAAAAAATCGTTTGAATCCAAAGAGTTGGATGTTATTGATAGATCTATGCGATCTGGATAAAGTCGGTTAACGTCTGAATATTTTGAGTATAAAGGCGATATCTCGGATGGGAGAGATTGGTACTTCGCGAAGTTCTGCTCCCTCATATTACTCATCCATTCAGGCTCGTTATAGAGCGACGATAGGGCATGAATATCCTTTAAGCTCAAAGTTGATAGGCTTGGCAATGCGGTTTCACCCTATCAGATTATCAAATCATAAGTTGAAATTAGCCGACTGAGCCTTCCATTTCGAGCTTGACTAGCCTGTTCAGCTCTACTGCATATTCCATTGGGAGTTCTTTCGTAAATGGCTCCATGAAACCTCCAACTATGAGAGACAAGGCATCTGATTCGGTAAATCCCCTGCTCATTAGGTAGAATATTTGATCTTCTCCTATTCTGCCTACAGTCGCCTCATGAGAAATCGTAGCATCCTCTTCATTTACTTCCACATAAGGATAGGTGTCTGTTCTAGAAGTTTCGTCTAGGAGCAGAGCATCACACCTGACGTTAGATTTAACACCGCTTGCACCTTTTGCGACATGCAAGAGCCCTCTGTATGTTGTTCTTCCCGAGTCTTTACTAACCGATTTGCTTGTGATCCGGGAGGTAGTGTTGGAGGCCAAATGCACTGCTTTTGCCCCAGCATCCTGATGTTGACCTGCGCCAGCGAAAGCCACAGATACTATCTCAGCATGGGCATTTCGTCCTAACATATATACTCCAGGATACTTCATCGTAAGCTTACTTCCTAAGTTGCCGTCTATCCATTCGACCGTGGCATTCTCGTAGGCATATGCCCTCTTTGTTACTAGGTTATATACATCCTTGCTCCAATTCTGGATTGTAGTATATCTGATCTTTGCTCCCTTCTTCGCTACGAGCTCTACAACAGCAGAATGCAATGATTCTGTAGAATAAACCGGGGCCGTACAACCCTCGATATAGTGAACATCAGCTCCCTCGTCGGCGACAATCAGTGTTCTTTCAAATTGACCTATGTTTTCTGCATTTATTCTAAAGTAAGCCTGCAACGGAAGATCCACCTTCACATTTGGTGGAACATAGATGAATGATCCACCTGACCAAACTGCACTATTCAATGCAGCAAACTTGTTGTCTTCAGGAGGAATTATTTTCCCAAAATACTTCCTTAACAAGTCTGGATGTTGTTTTACCGCAGTATCAGTATCCACAAATATTACCCCCTGACTAGCCAGATCTTCGCGAAGGTTGTGATAAACCACCTCTGATTCGTACTGCGCACCTACTCCTGCCAAGAATTTTCTTTCTGCTTCGGGGATTCCTAACTTCTCGAACGTGTTTCGCACTGACTCCGGGACGTCCTCCCAGCTCTTGCCTTGTTTTTCCGAGGCCTTCGCATAATAGTAGATATTTTGGAAGTCAATCTTTGAGAGGTTACCGCCCCAATTAGGCATAGGCTTACTCATGAAAACATCATATGAACGCAGCCTAAATTGTTTCATCCATTCCGGTTCGTCTTTCAAATGACTAATCTCTTCGACAGTCTCTCTAGCGAGACCCTTCTTACTTAAATAAACATACTTATCAATTGAATCTTTAAAGTCATACTTACTATAATCCATATTCAGATTTTCAGTTGTCATATAATTTTATAACGGCGTTATTTCTTATATATATTTTGTTAACTTATTAGGTAATTCAGAGCAAATTTCAGATGATAAGCACCATTGATGACCGACAAATGAGCAATTAAATTAACCACCGCTGCTATATATTGATATAGATGCCTTGCTTTGATATTTTCTCAAATTAATCTAGACGCCAATGCTATGCCATCAAGCGTGTGTTCTACCGCTTCAACAATTCGACCCGAGGCATAATTATTAAGCTCTGTGGTTGTTTTATGTCCGATCGAGACTAAACCATTCAGGTGTCTAAGGTAATTCATATCATCATGGCTTGCTCCTCTCTCTACGATCTGGAATAAGGCTCTTACTGAAGAGGGGCTAGTAAAACCGACTGCATCTAAATTTCTATTCCTCAATAAGTAAAAAAACCGCTTCCATTCATTGTCGATAATTGAATTGGTTGATACATCATAAAGTTGGTGTTGGTCCACTGAGATTCCCAACCTTGAAAGAGAGATTAAGATCTTGCTATCTCCAAGTTGACTCCGTGGTATGACTACTCTACGCAATTGATCCTTGTAACTAGAAAAATACTCAATTAATCCTTGGGTATTGTACGTTTTAGGCAATATCACAGAATCGATGCCGTAGTGTGAAAGCCTTTCTTTGGTTCTTGGACCAATACAGATGGTTCTAATTGAACGGAGCTTAGTTATTAGGGGCGACGTATTTCCAGTGCTACCAGCATTCAACATAAGGATGTCTACTGCAGCTCCACTTAGAAATACGCATGCTTCATAGTTATTTTGAATGATTCGTGAAACTATGTACTCTAATTCAAGAAAAGGTTTAGGTGAAATTATTATGGTCTTGAGAAAGATGACCGTCCATCCGTAATTCTCCATTGCCCTCCTAAATCCCATAGATGTTGATGATTCTCGTGTAATTGCAAAGTACCGTTTCACATGATGGCTTTCAGACCTTGCCATTTTGAGATAGCCACGCCAAATGCCCGGACAAGGAAACAACACGACCAACTACTATCACCGCTGGAGAAGTCACCTCGTATCTTACAGCTTTGTTCAGAATAGTGTCCAAGTTCCCTAATATTACTCTCTGATCTTTCATCGTCCCTTTTTCTATAATCGCCACTCGGGTACTGCCCTTCATACCACCTGCTCGTAAGCCTTGAACAATTTCTTTAATCCTTTCAATGCCCATTAACACTACTATCGTATCCACAGCAGAGGCCAGAGCCTTCAAATTTACATCTGAATGACTTTTCCTTTCGTTCTCATGACCAGTGATGATAGCAACCGAAGAAGAGTAGTCCCTGTGGGTGAGAGGGATCCCTGCGTAAGCTGGAGCAGCAATCGCTGATGAAATGCCAGGTATAATTTCAAATGGGATACCATGCTTTCGCAAATATTCTGCTTCTTCTCCCCCTCTTCCGAAAATCAATGGGTCTCCTCCCTTAAGTCTCAAAACGCTTTTTCCTTCTTTAGCATAAGTTAGCATTAGCTTGTTTGTTCTTGACTGATGAGTAGAGGTAGCTTTTCCGGATTCCCTACCAACATATATTTTTTTTATTGTCGACGGTATCTTGTCAACCAACATTTTGCTAACTAATCTATCGTAAAGCACTACATCACATTTAGACAAAAGTTTGTATCCCTTGAGTGAGATAAGACTCGGATCACCAGGTCCAGCCCCACATATAAAAACTTTTGAGGAATTCATTGTAGATTCCACTTCTTTAGGGCAGATTCCCAGCTTTCTGAGAAGTCTTTTACACCCTCATTCAATAGTCTTTGTCCACCTCTGATTCCAATACCTCTTGCATCCTCGGTCCGCCCTTTTTCGGTAATAGAGATCTGCTCTGAACCGTCAGCGGAGAAAACTTTTGCAATAAGGGTCAATATGTCAGGATTCTTGTCAGATAGAGCGACTACACCAACTGGGAATTTACAACCTCCTTCAACTATGGACAAAAGATTCCTTTCAGCCTCCAATTCAGCACGCGATCTTGGGTCTTCTACCAACTTCAAATGATCCACCAGATCCGGCCTATCACTCCTGCAGATAATTGCCAGTGCCCCCTGTCCGGCGGCTGGGACAAAATCAGTAACACTAAATTTCTCTGTTATAAGCTTGGTTAACCCCAGTCGATCTAAACCTGCCTGGGCTAAAACGATAGCGTCATATACTCCAGTTTCAACCTTCCTTATTCTTGTTTCTATATTTCCGCGAATTGGCTTTACTATTAGTTCGGGTCTCATCCTCAAGATCTGGACTGCCCTTCTCAAACTACTGGTTCCGACCACGGCTCCGGAAGGCAGTTCATTCAATTTCAATCCATTTCGATGTATTAAAATGTCGTTGGCTGCAGACCTAGTTGGTACTGAGGCAAGAATGAGATCCGAGAATAGCTCAGTTGGTACATCTTTGGCGCTGTGAACTGCGAAATCTGCGTGTCCATCTATTACCGCCTGATCAATTTCCTTCTCAAATATGCCTTTCCTGTCGAAGGTATAGAGCGGTCTTACATCTAAATCCCCAGACGAAGTAATTTCGAGAATATTAATGTCTGTTTTCCTCCTACTTCTCTTTAGCAAATCCACCACAGATTTGGTCTGCTCTAGAGCCAGTCTACTACTCCTTGTGCCTACCGTGTAGTTAGTCATTCCCCTGGCTTCATCAAACTGAATGCAAAATCGTACGCTTCAACAGTTTTGTCGATATCTTCATCAGCATGGGCATAGGACAGAAAGCAGGTTTCGAATTGAGATGGAGGGATAAAGACTCTCTTTTCAAGTAATGCTCTAAAGAGCACATTGAACATATCAAGATTAGAGGTTTTTGCCGAAGCCATATCCCTAACATCTGTCTGAGTAAAGAACAATTGAAACATTGAACTGATATTGTTTATCTTGCATGTGATTTTTCTGTCATTTGCAACTTCTTGTATGCCATCTATTAGTGAATCGCATATTCTAGTCATTCTTGGATATATTTGATCGCGACCTTTGCTTAGGGCGGAGATCGTAGCTAGGGCAGCCGTAACTGCCACTGGATTACCGGCGTATGTGCTAGCTTGGTACACATCTCCTGATGGTGAGAACTGCTCGAGTAATTCTCGGCTGCCGCTAATGGCTGCTAAAGAGAACCCATTTGCTACCGACTTTGAATAGGTTGCGATGTCGGGTCTAATTCCAAAGAATTCGCTTGCTCCACCAAGTGCTAGACGAAACCCTGTCACAACCTCATCGAAGATCAGCACGACATTATTTTCAAAAGTAATTTTTCTAATATTGTTGAGATATTCCTTGTCAGGAATAACCAGTCCCATGTTCGCCGGAATCGGCTCGAGAATTACGCAGCAGATATCGTTTCTCTTCCTTATCACCTCTTCCAGAAGATCAAGGTCATTAAATGGAACAACAATCGTCTCCGAGCTAAATTCTTTGGGAATACCACTAGTTGACGGTGTACTATTCCCAGAACTATCGCCAGTGACGAGTGAATAGTCATGGGCGCCGTGATAACACCCTTCGAATTTGACTACCTTATTTTGTTTAGTGTACGCTCTAGCTAGCCGAATCGCATTCATGGTCGCTTCCATTCCAGAATTCACAACTCTGGTCATTTCACAAGCCGGAATAAGCTTTGCAATCATTTCTCCAAGGATAACTTCCTTTTCGGTGGGGATGCAGTAAAGCGAGCCTATATCTAGCTGCGATTTGACAGCTTCTAATATCTCGAGATTTGCGTGCCCCAAGAGTAATGATCCATAACCCATACAATAATCTACATAGCTGACGTGGTCACTACTAGTTATCCTACTACCATCAGCCGAGGCCGCAAAGAAAGGGAATGGCTTGAAGAACCTAACTGGGCTGTTCACACCACCGGGGATAACTTTCGTTGCTCGATCGTAAAGAATCCGCGAGTTATCGTACATTCAAAGATCAATGTCCAGAATGTTATTGTCGTTATAATTGCATTCCGAGCTTTCTATTCGCTGTTTAGTACCTGAGAAATCAGCTTGGCGTGATACGTTATAATGATATCAGCTCCTGCCCTCTTTATTGAACTTAGCATTTCGTGCACTGCTTGTTTCTCATCAATCAGACCTTTAGTGGAAGCAGCTTTTATCATCGCGTAGTCGCCTGAAACACTAAAGGCACAAAGGGGTAGATTAGTCATCTCTCTTACCCTTCTAATCAAATCTAGATAGGGTACGGCAGGTTTGACCATTATTATGTCTGCTCCTTCCTGAATGTCCAGCATCACTTCCCTAAGGGCCTCTCGATGATTGAAAAACGACATTTGATACGTCTTCCGGTCACCTAAAGAGGGAGATGAACCGGAGATCTCTCGAAAGGGAGAATAGAATGAGGAAGCGTGTTTTGCAGAGTATCCCATGATAATCGTGTCTGTGAATCCACTGTTATCTAGTGCTTCTCTGATGGCCATTACTTGGCCATCCATCATTGCAGAAGGAGCGACCATATCACTACCTGAATTTGCGTGGCTTAGGGCTATCTTTGCAAGGAGATTTAAACTTTGATCGTTATCAACCCTGCTTCCCTTCAAGATTCCACAATGTCCTGAAAGAGTATACTGACACAAGCAAACGTCGCTAATCACGACTATTCGATCGCCGAAGGCACTCCTGAGAGATTCTATCGATTGTTGCACTATCCCATGTCTATTAAAGGATGAACTACCGCTCTCGTCTTTTGATGAGGGAATGCCAAAGATGATAAATGCACGTATTCCAATATCGTAGCAGCCTTGAACTTCTTCAATGAGCCCCGATAGGGGGAATTTTCGTACACCTGCCATCGCCTTACTTTCTTCAGCAGCAGAAATCCCTTCCTTGACGAATATTGGATAAATAAAGTCCTTGACCGAAATTCTAGTTTCTTGTAATAGTTGCCGTATCGCTAAATTCTTTCTGAGCCGTCTTAGCCTTACCTTCGGAAATCCAGGCGAAGATTTATCCATTGTCATACTTAAATAAGCTTTCGACGATTCTGATTAAATCCTGTTCGGAGACTTTGCCCATTCGAGCCTCCTTACGCAGGTTGCTCATTGGAGTCGACAAAACAGTAGAGACTAAAGAACGGGAAAGTTCTCTAATAGTTCTCTTATCCTCATCGCCTAACTTTGCTGAAAAAATGGACATTGCCTTCTCTAGTTCCGCTTCTCGTAACGCTTCAACCGACCTGAAAACTGAATCGATCAATTGCTCTACTCTCTTGCCCTTTAGTAAATCCGCAAACGAGTGGGCCTCTTTATCAATTATCTGCTCTGCGGAAGCTATTTCGTTTTTTCTAAGTTTGAGATTATTCTCTGCGATTTCGGCGATCTGGTCCATATTAATCAGTTTTATTCCTTTGATCGTACTAATTTGGTCCTCAACGGTTCTAGGATTCGAAAGATCAAAAACTAACATCCCCTTATTTCTCGTTGACATCGCCTTGCTGATCCTTTCATACGTAATCAAGAAATATGGGGCAGTAGTCGATACGAATACTACATCGTATCCAGTGAGACCAGATAGTGCACCGTCAAAGGCAATAGGATGTCCGCCTGCAGTGTCTGCAAAGGATTTCGCCCTTTCAAAGGTCCTACTTGTGATCATAAATCTAACATCTCTTTGCCTCAATGACTTTGCAACTAGACTAGCACCTTCCCCAGACCCTATTATCAATATGCTTCTACTTTTGAGATCATCGAAATAGTTCTCTGCTATGCTAACTGCCACAGAACCAATTGATACGTTACCTTTGTTCAATCGAGTAGTTGTTCTTATTTTACTTCCAACCTTGAGGGCTTTAGTAAATATTAACGAGAGGTTAGAGCTACAATGGCCGTTACATCTTGAAAATTCGAAAGACCTTCTTACTTGTCCTAATATTTGATCCTCGCCTATCACCAGAGAGTCTAGACCGGATGTCAGTCTAAGGAGATGCAGAATCGCTTCTTGTCCGAAGCTCAACTCCACATTGTCTGAAAATTCCTCCATTGAAGAGTTAGTGACTGATGACCAAACGTCCAAAATCTCTTGTTCATCTATTGCCTCCGCCGAAGACAAAAAAATCTCTACCCGGTTGCATGTTTGCAAGATAACGCACTCTCCGTCAGGCGAGAGCTCGCTGAATCTAGTGTAAGCTTCATTAACATTCTTAAATGTGAACCTTTCGAGGAGGTGAATGGGAGCCTTCTTGTAAGTTATTCGAGCGTTACAGAATTGCTGTTCTCGATATAGAGGCTCGAATTGTGTCAATTAATTTCCTTTACCCTCCCACGAGTTTATTAATGCAACTAATTCTGCTCGAGCATCATCAATGCGATCTTCCTTAATCAGCTTCTGAATAGTGGCATTGTTAATAATAGAGTATAGAAAGTCCTTTCTTTCATTGACAGTGGGTATTCTCGTCCTAATCATTCTTCTTGCGGCTTCCTGAAGTCGAATGTTTTCAATATCCGACTTACTTATTAATCTCCTTAAGACCCTTTCAGCCTTGATCCGAAATCTTCTGGCTACAATTGGACTTCTCCCCGAAGTTGAAATGGCAATTTGAAGGATCCCTTCAATATTAATTATAGAGGCGTATGAGAAATCACTAACCGATGGGTCATCTACCGCGTATGACAATGCCCCCATTAATCTAGCCTCTCTAGTTATTGCACGATTAAGAAGTTTATTGTTAGTGCAAGCTAGAACTAGAAATGGATTCTCGTAATCTTTAAGAAAGCTAGCATCTTTAACATGTTCTTTTCGCAATGAGAGACTTCCCTTGTCTTGCAGCCCCTTGATTATTTTATTCAGGCGATTTGTGATCAGAATTATCTCACAACTCTGATCTTCTAGCCCTCTCAACTTCCTTAAGCCCTCTGTTCCTCCACCTACAATAATGACTTGTTTCCCGTTTAGGTTCAAATCAACTAGCAATTATCGCACCAGGATAAACAAGAAAACAAAACATTAGTTTTACTATTTAATTGTTGCATCTGGCAGGATTGATTTAAGTCAAATATCTGTTTCCATTTACGGTAATCGGATCAATTGCGAGGTTTTTGTCTGCCTGGCTCAACGAAGTGCGTAGTTATCTAGATTATCTTTTTTCTAGCTCTTAAAAGTTGTCTGTCGACGGTTCAACTGTAGAATTACATTACAATAATCTTTCACCTAAGACTAATTAAGAATGGATTGCCTACCAGTATTAGGCCTTGAACGACGATGATGCTCCAAAGACTGCGCTAGATCTTTGTTCTATAGAGGAGATAGGTATCGCCACAAGAACGCATCTTGAAAACTCTGGATTTAAGTCACTCAAAGATTTGGTTGTTAGAGGCCCGGTTGACATTTCGGAAGCTACTGGGATGGATATCGAAAAATCAGCAATTCTTTGTAATCGGGCTCGACAAAGACTTGAGGATGCGGGTGTGCTGGAGAAAAGCTTTGTAACAGCACGTAAATTGTATAACAACCGTCTTACCGCTGAACGAACATCAACAGGTTCAAGGAATCTTGACGCCTTACTCGGGGGAGGACTTGAAACTCGTGCTGTCACGGAAATTTTTGGAGAATATGGAACCGGCAAGACACAAATATGTCACAGTTTGTGCGTGATGGTATCACAGGACAGAGCCCATGGAGGGTTGGGCGGTAAAGCAATATACGTGGACACTGAAAACACCTTTAGACCTGAACGCATCGTTTCCATATGTAGCGCGAGAAATATCGAACCTGACCATGTGCTTGATAGCATCATTGTAGCTAAGGCATACAACTCAGCACACCAGGAATTAATAATAGACGAAACAGGCCCAATAATAGATGCCAATGGGGTTAAGCTAGTTGTCGTGGATTCTGCAGTTGCACACTATAGAGCGGAATTCTTGGGTAGGGCTACTCTTTCAGAAAGGCAGCAGAAACTAAACAAATTCATGCACATCCTCTTGAGAATTTCTGAAACATATGGTGTTGCTGTTATAATTACGAACCAGATTCAGTCTTCTCCAGATTCAATTTTTGGTGACGCATTTAGACCGACGGGTGGCAACGTGGTAGCTCATACTAGCACATACCGCATATACCTCAAACGCTCAGGCAGGAATAGAATTGCTAGAATGGTAGACAGTCCTTATCACCCTGAAACTGAGGTCCTTTTCTCACTTTCGGAAAAGGGAGCTGCTGATCCAGATAAAGAATGAATGTTTAAGGCAGTTACATTAAATTAAGGCCTGCAAGTATAGGAAACAAAATGCCTAGCTCACATGGCTACAGGAGGAAGTCTCGCTCAGTTATGACTCAGAATAACGTTCCAAAAGGACTATCTTATCTACTTACTGAGTACAATCCTGGTGACAAGGTAATCATTGTCATAGATCCTAGGGAACATAGGACAACACCCCATAGGAGATACCATGGAAAGGTGGGGACTGTGTTACAAGTCGGAAGAAGGACTTTGAAAACTTCTGTGGTTATCGGTAATAAGCAGAAAATCTTGCAAACTAGGCTCAATCACGTAAAACATCTAACGGCTGTGAATTAATTTTAATGACAGAAATTGACAAAAAAGAAATAATCACCTTACCAGAGGTCAAGGAAATTCTAGAGAAGGTTAAACCTGATGAAATGGACCAGATCCAAAGGTGGACCTTTGATTTTGTGACAAGATTCTCGAAACTTGATGCAAAAACTTCACGCAAGATGGTCGAGGAACAGATTAAGGAATGCGAACTGAAAGAAGAAGAGGCAGTAGAATTAGTCAACATATTACCAAAGTCGCTTGAGGAATTGAGATCATTTACATTCGGATGGAAAAAGCTGATTTTGACAAATACGCTGGAAAAAATGTTAGAGATATTGAAACAGAAAGCTGAAGGTTAAATATTCAGCCACTAATCAATTAAGTGGGAATTAAACGATTGTCTATGTCTGTGGACAGGTCCGATCGTACTTGGAGAACTGATGATAGTTACGTGCATCATCACCAACCTCAAAGAAAATACGAAGAATACGCCTACATATTGGATTTCACGCAGCGCGGAAAATCCTCAACCGTAAGGGGTCGCGAGGGCGTAATAATACAAGCAATAGGCGAAGAGAGACTCACATTGTTGGAGTTATTGGGATACGAAAACGCAACGTTCGAAGTAGGCGAAAGGCTGTACATAGGAAGAGATGGAAGAGAAAAGATTATCAGCGTTCTTGGGAGATTGGAATATTCAAGTATATCTCAAACAGCTAAAAATGAACTTAATGCGACCGTTGAAAAAATTGTTTTGGAGAATGAAAAGCGGTTTATCGATTATGTGAATATTGCTCAGCCGGTAACTCCGAGAATTCACGCTCTAGAGCTCATTCCAGGAATCGGGAAGACTTACATGATGGCGATAATAAAAGGGAGGGAAGCCAAGAAATTCGAATCCTTCCAGGATATACAAGGCAGGGTAGGCTTGAAGGATCCTGCGAAATTGATAGCGAAAAGAATCGTGGAAGAAATAACTGGTGAGGCTCGAATGAATCTTTTCGTGAGGAGATGAGATATACAGGTCCAGACTCTCTAGGCCAACATATACTCGTAAATACAGGGGTAATAGAACAAATCATCCGCGAGGCAGACCTCGCAAAGACTGTTAAAGTGTTAGAGATCGGTGCAGGGGATGGTGCTCTCACATCCCATCTTTGCAGGAAGGCAGGCCAAGTAATTTCTTTTGAAATTGACAAGGCCAAGTTTGAGCTTGCGAAGCAAAAACTGGCTCATTTTAAAAATCTGCTTTTGCTGAACATGAGTCCGTTTGGTCATAAACCCATGAGCTTTGAATTTGATGTTTGTGTGTCCAACATTCCCTATTCTAGGAGCAAAGAGACTATACTCTGGCTAACCAATCATGAATTTAATAGGGCAATAATAATGGTACAGAAAGAATTCGCAAGAAAACTCTCTTCGGCTCCCGGAAGTCGATCCTACAGAGCAATTTCTGTAATATGTGAATATTGTTTTAATGTCAAAGAATTGTTCGAAGTTGCAAATGATTCATTCAGTCCCCAACCTACGGTTTCATCACTTGTCATAAAATTGGTGCCCTCAGGACGAAAACTTTCCCATGACATAATAAAGAACATCGGACTATTGTTCTCACAGAAAAAGAGAAACGTCCACAAAGTTGCCTCGTCACTTGGACTTGGACCCGGTCTTGACTCTTCAAAGAGAATTTGTCAATTAAGTCCAAATGAAATAGTAGATATAGCAAGAAGCATGAGCATCTCCGAGGCTAGACAAACTTAGAAACTATAGACTAACAAATTAAGTGAGGGTGGTTTGCCTTACAAAAAATTAAACATCGAATTGGATGAAAGTGTCCTACGAAAGATTCTCAGATATCAACCTTCTGATGACACATACCTTATGCTGGACTCGTTGGCAAGATATAGAGGAAAGTCAGCTTTAGAAATTGGTATCGGATCAGGGGTCATTCTAACAGAACTTAGCAAGAGATTTTCCGTAGTAGTTGGTACTGACATCGATTACGCTGCCTTGTCATTTTTCAATCAATCTAATGACGTGGAAGCAGATTTGGTCTGCTGTGATGGAGCAAAAGCTCTTGCAACCACGCAGAAATACGACCTTATTGTCAGCAACCCACCATATCTTCCTTTTGACGACAACGACATTTTTGACAGGACCATATACGGTGGAATAATAGGTTCAGAGACAGCGATAGAATTTCTCAAATCAGCAATATGCCTGTTGCGCCAGCACGGAGCGATTTTGATACTCTTGTCAAGTCTATCTAACCTGTCTCAATTCTATAGAGAGGTAGCATTGTTGGGGCTATCTAGAAGAACAATTTCTAGAAAAAAACTGTTCTTCGAAACTCTTTTGGTAGAAGAGATTAGTTTTTTTCATCAATCAGTTCACATTGAATAAACCTAAGGAGATAATTTCATTTCCGCAGCAGATTAGATGATTTTTGGGAAATCTCAGAGCTCATGCGGGATAGAGACGACTCCCCTCCGAGGTCATATGTTACAAACTTTCCGTCCGCAATTATTTTTTCAGTCGCCTCAAAGATTGCACTGGCGATATCAGTTTCTCCTAGATATTTCACCATCCAAGCGCCTGAAAGGATAGAAGCAACCGGATTCACTTTATCCATTCCAGAGTATTTTGGGGCGCTCCCATGTGCAGGCTCAAACATCGCGTAACTCTCTCCAAAATTTCCAGAATAAACGTTACCGATTGAACCTACATGACCTGAAGCACACTCTGAAACAATATCCATAAACAGATTTGTACTTAAAAGTATGTTTTGGTTAAATCGTTCAGGATTTTTTACGAGCTGCTGAGTCATATTGTCAACATAATACTCTTCTACCTCAATACCAGGAAACTGACGGCTGATTTTTTCAACAGAATTCCAAAATATTCCATCCGTTTCCTTCAAGATATTCCGCTTTGTAATCGCAACTAATTTGCGATAGTCACGTTCTTTGGCCAACTCAAATGCCTTAAGGGCCACTCGTTCACATCCTTTTCTTGTAGTCTTCCTTACTGCAATGGCGGAATCATCGCTAGTTCTAAATTCAATCCCTGCATAGAGACCTTCTGTAGCCTCTCTAACACAAAGGAAGTCAAGTGTTCTCTCTGACTGCCTGTACGTCTTGATCGGTCTTACATTTGCATAGAGTTCAAATTTTTGTCTTATGCTAACTGCCACACTACGAGGAGCATCAGGATTTGGAACAGTAGTAGTTGGACCTTTAAAGCACGCATCACTTTGTTTGAGAAGCTTCCATACTTCTTCCGAAATATATGAATTGCCACCTGCTTTCAGCCACCATTCAGAGCCTGCGTCGCAAATCACAAACTCGACCTGTGAGTTACACGATTTCAGAACGCTCAAGACAGCCTCAACGAGCTCGGGGCCTGTTCCATCACCTTTAATTACAACAGCTGTCTTTCGAGCCAAATAGATTAGATCAGAAAGAATTGTTCCAGTATTATATTTATTTTGAATTAAGCTCGATGCGACTTACCATATTGTCTCTAAAGGGTGGAACATCACTAGCATTCCTAACACTTGTAAACTCATTGTTTTCTGAATAGTACGAATAAGAAATATCATAATCACTGAGATTAAGACGCCTTTCAGCGAAAGACCCTGTTGAATTATCCATAATCGGGATGGTCGAATTATCTGGAGAGTAGATTTTCATAAAATCACCTAGTGTAAGACGAATTGGTCTGACATATTCAATGTGAATTGTACTGCCTTGGGTGTCGGTATGGATGGTTCTGAGACATTCTTTACCATCTACAGTAACATTGCCGATCCCAGCAGGGAGTAATTTTGGTTCACCATTAACCGATACCTCTACGGTAGAATGTATACTGAAAGTGTCTACGTTATGTCCTTTTAGACACACCTCGAGAGGAGTTGGAGGCGGCGCAAAAAGAGGGATTATTACCAGAGTCACAAGTAAAGACGCACCCATGGCCGCTGGCGGAATGAGTAGTTCCTTTTTACCTAGTCTTTTTCTTGGTTTCTCCTCTTTTACCTTCCGTTTAGGCATTTCACGATTCTTAGAGGAATCTGGTGCGACCTGTTATTAGTGCCTTTCCAGCTGTTTTAGACATTCACTGAACTAATTGAATGAATACCTATCGAGCTACAATTTGCGAAGACAAATCTTGACAGCGGCCTTTTTTTGCACTGATTTACGCAGCTATCATGTCACACATCCGATAGTCTAGAATACTAGTTTGTTCCGAGGTAATTTACAACCTATAATATCCTTGTAAATGAGTAGATTTTTTTTGACCTTCAATTTATCTAAAATATAACATGTGGACCAGACGGCATTGAATTCATGTGAATTTTGTCTCAGGATCGGTCTACTTTCTAAGGTTTTTGTTTGGCTATGAATATTAACGCAGGTGAGAACAACGATTGATCCAGCATATTTAACCTCGCGAGAGTATAAATGAGCTAATCCGCTCTTAAGAAATTATATATAAGCAAAAGTTGCCTTTCCAGAGTAATTGGTAGAAAAAAAGGGGAGCAAGTCAAAGCCTTTTCAAAAAAAGAAAATGGCCGTTTTCGTTGTTCTGGCCATTGTCGCAGTTGTAGGGATTTCATTAGTGTATTCTGCCAGTATTAGTTCGGGTCCATCCCGGGAGGATGGTGAAAATGTATCTGAGCTCGTTTCAGAATCTAAGGCCGAGGCGGTAGAAAAGTTTAACGCCCAGTTCTGTGGGCTTGACTCGCATCCAAATTCGAGCTACCTTGTCGTTGAATACCCTCTCCCGGCCATTTGTGAGATGCCTTTGGGGATTGGCGTAGATTCTCAGAATCAAGAGGTTTGGTACGTTTCTACAAAAAATGGCACATTGGGGAGGTATGATATGAAAACGAACACATTTGGAGAAGAGTATAAAATTCCGAGCTGGCCTGCCAGGGAGGCTCCCACAATGTCCTCGCAGGTTTGGGATCTTGATATTGACAATAAAGGGAATATCTGGTTTACTGATGAAAAACTGAATGCGCTTTGGAGATTTTCAAATGACACAAGAACTTTTGACATATTCGCTGTACCAGAGAAACCTGAGGCATTTGGGACGACGTATCCGGTCTCTATGGAGATAGATAAAAATGGTAGCAATATTTACTTTGTCGGAATAAGATCCCCATCAATATGGATAGGTAACATTTCCCTGATGAAGAACGGTACTGCCGAAGGAATAGAACGCATAGGAATTCCACTTGATTCATTTGCGGGGATAGACCCAGACCTAGTAAGTACAGGATCGGTTGTTCTGGATGAAGATAATGATAGGCTATTTGTTTCCTTACTTGCATTCAACACGAAAGGACAAATTTTGGGATATGATTTAAAGAATAAGTCCTTTACTCCTTACGAATTGCCAGACGATATTACCTCCCCGGTAGGATTAGCGCTCGACCTCGATGATAACCTATGGGTTACTGACCATGGAACTAGCATTTTCTTTAAACTAGATCCTGCATCTGGAGACATTACGAAATTCACAACCTCTACCGTGTCTCCAAGAACTTTAGGACAAAGTACTACTATAGATGCCGCATATACCTTGCCATATTGGATTAAAACCGGCGAAAACGGTACAATATGGTTTAACCAACATACAGGAAACAAGATGTCAAGCTTCAATCCCAACAATCTGACTCTCATTGAATATTGGATTCCTTCCCAAAACAAACTCTGGGGACCTTGCCGAGATTCCGTCGGTCAATGCGGCATAAGTAACGCTTTGCAGTTCGATGTGGACAAAAATAACGAAGTATGGTTTTCAGAATGGTCTGAGAATAAAATTGGCAGAGTATTGACTGACAGAGTATTACCTCTAACTGTTTCTGTTTTACCTCACAATTTTACCCTTCAAAGAGGTGGAAATGAGGAGGTTAGAATAAACGTTACTTCAAATTGGAATACTACTTTGACGGTAGACATGTTAGCATCAGGATCCTTTACCCCGACAGGTAACCTGGGAAATCTTTCAGGACTATTTAGTGAGAACTCTGTCAGATTGGAACCAGGACAAACCAAGCAAATAAGTTTCATAGTAACGCCAACAGAGCAATTAGTAGCAGGAAATTACACGCTCATGGTAGGAGCAGAAACAAGTGATGCATCGGTACTGCGCGCAATTCAGGTAACGATACCAAAATGAATACTTGAATTCTGTTGGCCTTGCTTCTTGACAATCTTATCCTTCAGGTAGAAATTTGAATATTATCCTCTGAATCTTATTTCAGCTGTCTCTCAAAATCAATAGTCCACCAATACAACTGTAATGCCTATATATTCAAATAGTTGAGCTAAATGATCTATTGAGATTTTCTTTGAGTCTTCGAATGAAACTAAGTGAGCTTAGGTTTCTGAAATTTATAATAGTTTTCGAGAAACACTCCTTCACAAGCACCTGTTGACAAATTTGGTCGGCTTACCAGATTGGCATAGGTTACCTACATCTCCCAGTTCCATCTTACTGTGGACGCCTAACAGCCTACTCCTAACTCTTCTACGTACTTACTGGTCTCTAATCCTCGTCCTTTGGTTCGCTCTGACGAAGTTGAGTCAACTTCGTTACAGTCAAACATCCTAGCTTTCCTGCAGCTATCCTAAAGGCTTGCTTAGCAAGTTGGAGGTTTTCTGCACTTACGTATGCCTCGTAAACGGTGTCTCCGGGTTTGACTCTAGCGGCCAGACCAGTAGCCTTGCCAAAGGCTCTTCTCATTCCCTCCTGTAATCGATCAGCTCCTGCCGTTGCAATCATCTTATTTTCACGCAGAATCACGTGGGGATATACCTTAACACTTGAGAAGAAACTCGTCTCACCTGCAGATGCCAGGGTTTTGTTTGCTCCGAGTCTAGCTGCCTCCAACGCATTATGCCTGATCTGTCGCCTTTCTTCTACCACGAGCTCTACCTTGTAATCATAATCATCCCTATATTCGCCTGACGAGAATCTAGCAATTTTCAGTTGAGGCTTGCCTCTGATGTATTGCTTTCTTACGTATGGCATCCCACGAATTTCTCTATAATTAGTACCCTTCAACAAAATTCACCAATTTTTTAATGCTTAAATGTGGACTGGCTCCGATTTATTCGTTATGTCCGCTGATATTGAGAGCTCAGACCTCGATATATCATATTTAATTGAAGCAATTATACCGGCTGGGGAGACTAAGATATTGGTAACTGAAACGAAATTCCAAGACCAGCTCAGGTCGAAAGGATTTGGCGAAAATGAGGACTCTGAATATATCCTTAGCTACTGCGAGGCTCTATACTTGGCATTTACCAATAGGTTGGTTATAAAGACCAATGATGAAACTAGCGTCGGCTTTGAGCAGCTGATTGAGAGAATGTTGAGGCATGATCCCAATGTACTTACAAGATTTCTAGTGTATCGCGACTTGCGGAGTCGAGGTTATGTCGTGAAAGATGGATTTGGGTTTGGCATCGACTTTAGAGTATATGAAAGGGGAGAATATCAGAAAAAGCCTGCAAAGTATCTCGTATATGCCTTAAACGAAGGGATTAATTTAAAGATCGAAGATCTTTATGATTTGATCGATCAGACCGCGAAGATGGGAAAGAATTCTGTTCTAGCCGTGATTGAACGAAGAGGAGAGGTGATTTACTATAAGGCCTCCAGGTTTCCTCTAAAAGATAACAAATTTCGTAAAGAAAGTGAAATCGGCACTGGGCCCTTCGAGCGCTTAGAATAAGGATAAGAATCATCATTTAAATCAATGATAAGATTTACATTACGTAAAGATGGAATTCAAAGAAGTATTCTGCCATGACTGCAAGACCATTCTCGCTCGTTACAATGCTGATTATTTCTCAGATCTTAAGGTTACTGAGCTGACTAGATTACATCACAACACTCACATAAAAAGCGGTCATTCGGTTACAACCAGACTTATTAGCGATAATGGCGGTTGAAAGAGATCACTTAACTTTATTTGAATAGATAAATTCAGCTAGAACGACATCAATCTTTCCTAATTGAGAGGGAGATCCATTAGGTAAATCGATTATAGTTTCCCATTTTGGAAGAAACTCCACTGTTAAAAATCAAGTTTGAAGGAAAATAATCAATAAAATTAGATCCATTAACGACACTGCCCGGAAAACAGTCTCCTTCGAGAACCATTAAATAAGAGTTTGAACTCATACGAAGGATATTGAAAAGAGTCTGTGAGAGCTGTTTCTACACGGGTGATGATTATGAATACCTGCAGGCTGGTGATTTTTGTACAGAATGCATCAGTGTACACTCTATGTGTCCTAGATGTAATGCAGCCTATCATAGTGCGCTAATAACTGACGATACTTTCATTATTGAGATTTAAGAAGTAATGAGTAAGTGCAATGTTTGCTGCGCGCGCTTGTGCCCAACAGACTGTGGAAGGAATGGCAATCTTAATTAGGTCTCCCTACTCGAACAGACTATTTATAAGCTAATACCTCTTTCTTCTAATCGAATTCCGCTAATCGTACCGGATGATGAAGAGTAAGATAGTCCCCCTATTATTCTGGCAAATCAGCCAGAAAAGATGAAGAGAGTGACCGGACTGCTGAATCCTGAAGAGACATTCACATTTAGTGCTCCGGCCGGGATTTGTTCCGCCGCGGCTGTGACCGCAATACGATTGAACCCGGGATCTCCGCCTTGAGAGGGCGAAATGCTTAACCGGACTACACCACCGGAGCTCAACACATTGCATGCTATTCATCATATAAAAATTGCGTTCAAAATATTACTCTATTACACCCACATGTACGTACGAAAACCAATTCGGAGGACACGTTCAAAAGGATTACATTATATTTGGTAGCCCTCAGATGAACTTAATTTATTGGAAGACATTCACATTCCCCCTACGATATCTACATATGTCATTGATATCTTAAAGTCGCCAGCATTACTCATTGGTTGTAGAGCCAACGGCACCGGGATATCAAAGCCCTGCTGCGAATACGACATTATGGTCTTGTCGAATTGTGATCAGCGGTATGAAGTATTGAAGGTCAGTTCGTATTGGATTGAGCTGCTTTACGTGCCATTGAGATCTAGGGTACTGAAAGAAGCCCCAGATACCATTGATGGAATCGTGCTAAATGATAACGATGACCTCGAGCTATCTTCTATAATAAATGCGGTGAAGAGTGATACAAAACGAGCCAGCAACAAATCAGCGATTGCTAGAAGACTGCTCATCTCTTGCTTAATGAGATACGCCGAAATCGAGAGAATGACTGAGAAGTCTGCCATAATCTCATCGATGCTACTCAAGATTTCAGCCTATGAAATTATTCAGAGCCTTGTCCTTTTTTCTGGGTTACCCGGATCACCGTTGCATCAGTTGGATTTAGTCAGAGGGGCCCTGGAGCCAGACCAGTTCGAATCTGAGAGCATTTCGCTAGCTCTTGAAATTATCGGTGTAGAGAGAGCTACAACTTCAGTACTGAGGCGATCAATTCCTTCATATTCTCGACTTGCCTCGTACAGATACGATAGACCTCTAATTGAAGCAAAGATCAAATTTCTTTACGAATCCGGCATGACAGCGGACTGTTATTACTATATAGGGAAAGTTTGTGCAGACATCCTCAAGCCGCTAGATCGTACTTTTTGGCAAACGTACGGAAAACTCGTGCAGATCGGAATGGATCTAAGTATGGACGTTGAACACATCCAGCGATGGAATTCACAGCTTACCGTGGCAGCAAAGCGGCTGCTTGGATCTCATCGAACAGTTATTGCCGGTTGAGTAATCACAAGTCTCTTGTTTCTTGCACGCAATTTAGCTTTGTATTTGAGATTTCTTGGTTTAGTTCTTAGTCTATATCCACAACAAGGGCACCACAAACCTTCCCACTTGATGAAAATCTCACAAATCTGGCAGCGCCTTTGACCACTAACGTACCGACCTGATCCGACAGGCTTTTGTGCCCTATGCCTAATACAGATACCTTTACACGTCATCGTTTGACCTATATGACGCTCTTGTCCTACAATTTAAACTTGAGTAACTATTTTTTATGACCTAATAATTACAATACTCTGACAAATAAAAAGGAGATAAACAGAAATGACGTGCGCGCCTACTTGATTGAAACGCTCTTGGCTTCGAATGCTTCATTCATTGTGAGGTACTCGTCAATTTTCATCTTAACATCGTCTGGTTCGGTATCCTCCATTCCCGAAAAGCCAGCCTTAAATGAGATCTTGTTACCTGAGACATTGACATCCTCAATCTCCATATCCGCATAGACATTTGTAAGTTCGGTAACCCAATCCTTGGCTTCGTTTTCATTAACGCCACCTGTTTCTATGTTTACGGTTAGCATCTTGGTCATTCAAAATCACCTAAACCAAATTCATTCCGGCTATTAATAAAGTTGACGTATGGTTTTTGAACTGCACTATGTTGATACATCTGTATTTGTTGATATCTTTTATTTTTCCGTTGATCTGGATTTGATCACGGCTCTAAAATAACTAGCTAGGTAAAAAGATACTGATTTCTTGGTGATGACAGTAGTGGCGTAAGGGCGACCGACCTTTACCTAGGTCAATTTCACACAATTGGGGTTTGCTACCAAACAGATACGACAGTTAAGAATCACAAAGTACTAGAAAATGCGCATAGGGGGGGGAAAAGAGAAGGAAGGTAATAGGAATTATTCCATATTCCACATCTTAGTTAGCTCTTTGTTGAATTTAGTTGCTTGTTCATCAGTAAGAGGGTCCCCGCAATTCTTGTGCGTTGGCACCACATGCATTCCCCATAGCTTGAACTCTACCTCATAGAATTGGATATTGGGGCAGTTACACATACGTCATTAGTGAGGGAACGCCAGTCATATTTATGTTAGCTGATGAATCGGTACTTGTGGTCGGCGTCTAATATTGAAACATTTATCAGTTCCTTTTTGAACATATCAGTTAATGAGAGAATATTTAGGCAAGACCTCAAGGTTGTTCCGAGCCCACCTGAAAGTATGTTTCCTTGTTACTATTCTGGGATCAAGCATTTTCTTGCTCAATGCAATAGACCCCAGCCACGCTTCTGCTCAGAGCGGTAATTGGTATGTGGGAAAGGGTGTAAAGCCCGACACTTATTTTACGTATCAGGTTCAGAATTTTGACACTAATCAAGGCAGGCCATTTTTGATGACGATCTGCTTCAAGGACTTTGATGAGGCAAACAAATATTGGAACGCTCCAGTATTTGTTGTCGATCAAGGACAAGTATACAACGGTACTTTCCACCTAAGTGATTTGGACATGACCGCCTTAGGTTCATCTGCCGTATCTCCTGATCTGGTCAAATATAGAGCTGCATATTCTAACTCGCTAGCCTGGCTAGCCTCCTATGTTCCAAAGCCTGGGCAATCCCTGAGTGCTCCTAATTGGGGGAAGATAGCGGCCATTGGCGGCTCACCTATATCACCTGGTGGGGCAGCAAAGGTTACTACACCAGCAGGAGATTTCAACACAGTTGATGTTTCTTGGAAGTATGGGCCTACAAATCATATCTGGGTTGTTCCTAATTTGCCATTTCCCGTTAAGGCGCAGACCTTTGCTGCAGTCAGTTCAGGAAACGCACCAGTACAATATCAGTTTGAACTCCAATCTACAGGTACTGGTTGCCCTGCTGCTCCAAAAGCCGTAGAAGAAATTCCCAAACCACCACTCACATTACAGACTGGTAGGGCGACGTATAGTATCCAGTTGTTATGGGAACCCGATCCTATCGTTGCAGGGAGCAATACTACGCTAGGCTTGATTTTTAGCGATAGCTTCGGAAACACCGTTAGCGGAGTCTCCTACGATCTCGAAATAACTGCCAAGAATGGAACAGTAGTAGACGAATTGGAAAGACAGAGAGCCGATGAAGGTACTGGCATGCTAAGCTATGCCTTTCCTTCTCCTGGACCATACGACATCAAAGTAACAATAAATGCAGTAGAGGGAGTGCCTACAGGGGAATTTGTGGAAAGCGCTACTTTCAGCGTAGTAGCAACCTAATGAGGGAATTATAATTCCTTCCCCAAAATCTCTTTTTGGTTCTTTAGCTTTAAGAACAAACGCATTCGGAGCGAGATAATGTCTCCGGTACTAAGAGTTATCCTGCTCTCCATTATTCTGGGAACATTAGGGATTATCGTCAGTATAGTGATTGTGGCTGCTGGAGGGGGCTTTTCAGGTCCAGCTCCTTCACTTTTGAGTCCACCCTCTTCGAAGGATTTGTGGATTGTGGGGGAAGGGTTGCAAAATAATACGCAGATAAACTATACATTGAGTGCAACAACTCCTTCGGGGCTGTCCTTAATCGATTCAATTGTCTCTGTGCATTTTGTCCAAGAAGGAAATGATTCTTGGAAGGCAAACTTTAACATAATGAATAATTCTCGGGAGTATACTGGGAGTATTCTTCTATCAAAGGAATATTTAACTAATAAGCAGATGCCGAATGGAAGCTTAGCTGATGTCTACAGGATTATTGAATCTTCATTGTTAGATATTCGTAATTTCGCTATAGAACCTAAATATCTAGTTCCAGGAGCAGTTTGGGACGACGTGGTTTCAGGCGCCCTAACTGCACCGATTAGAATAACGGGAAAAGACTCACTCGCAGTCAATGGAAAAACAGTTGATTCCTTTGTGTTGCAGTATGATCTTCCTTCAAAGAAAAGCAAAATTTGGATTGCACATGGATTTCCGCTACCTATCAAGGCCGATGTAGGCGATCCTAGTAGTAACACCAGATACACATTTCAGATGCAAGGATACAATTGATGATGAAAATACGATGACAATGATGACAATGATGATGATGATGATGATGATGATGATGATGATGACAATGATGACAATGACAATGATGATAGTAGGCCTTCGAGATAGCTATGATATTTTTTGAATCTTTTAACTGAAGTCTGTTAATTAGCGATCCTCGTCAAAACTATACACATTTTCAAATAACCAATCAACATATTCCTTTACACCATGATTCTCAACGTTGCACCATATGTGAATGGAACCTGGCAAAATTTCCAACCTGCCCGCCGCCACAATGGTCACCCGCACACCTTCCTTGCCTTCGTACATATAGGCATCCTCAGCTTTTGATGCAGTAAAGATTTCAAGTGCTTTTTTCTTTATAGTCTCACGTGGAATTGGAAACTGTTTTTTATGCTTGTCAAATACTATCCCCAGGTTCTCGGTGCCATAAGACTCGATCATGAACAATCTCCTTTGGTCAGGGAAGTGTATCTGCAAGTTCAAACGGTACCTTGACCCGACAAATTGTGTTATTTCAATAATCTTTTGATAAGCCACAGCAGGGTTAATCTTTAAAGAATTTTCCAAGGCCTTTCGATTAGTGTCGAAATTTGTTTTAAGATCCTCTATTAGAGACGAGAATGTATGGGTCAAAGCAGCCGCAACCTCCGCCACCACTGCAACAATCCCTCCAATTTCATCATCATAAATTAGTAAGATTCATCTTAATATTGAGATGCTTAGTTAATATATATTCGATTACAAGCCTTGGTATTTAGAGACACAACATCTGAACGAGCCTCCAGCGTACAAGACTATCAATTGACTTGCACAGATTTCATAAATGACATTAGTAAGGACTACAAGGACTGGGTCGACAGATATCAACTCAGTCCCCCAGAATCTGAAGAACGGAAAGAAAGAATTGACTCAGTTGCAGTGACTACATCAGACTGGATTTCCAATTACGGTCTGAACATAAAGAAAGTCGATATTATCATGAATGACGGCATAAACAAGATGGCTGAATATACTGCCGGATACCCATTTGATTACGAGATTACCGTGGGAGCTGCTAAGCGCTTTATAAAGCAACAATTACAAAAAATCGCCTTGACCGTTACTGCGGTGCCAAGACAAGGAAGAATGATCAGGATCGGAGACTATCAAAAGGGTCAGGTGTTCCTCATTAGTTCAGAAAAGGAAATAAAGTACACTGCTAGCAATGAGAGTTTTGTAGGCGCAGACATTCTCAAGGACATGATTGTACTGGAAACGACACCTTGCGAGCGTGGCGATCTCGTGTCCATTACTGTAGTTGTAGAAGAGATTCAAGATTCTTATGTGACCGAGAAAAGAGGATACACAACACTCGTCCTATTGAGTTAGCCACGTATTCTCTATTCCTGATGAGATGAGAACAAGAAATTGCTTCTTGCTAAACATATGGTTCGCCTATGGTGGTAATTCAAAAGGCCTCCAATAGTACTCATCGCCAACGTCCAACCAACATTCACTCATTTTTACGCGTAAAAAATTGTGCGAGTATTCCTCAGTACATTTTTCGATTTCAAGGCACCGAAAGGTTGTTAAATAGTCCTCCATAAATCTCGTAGGATGCGACGGTCGTCCAGTTTGGTCTAGGACATCAGATTGCCAATCTGGTAACCCGGGTTCAAATCCCGGCCGTCGCATGTCTGTAGTTATTTGAGGTAGCTGAGTTGACTCAAACCAATTCATTCATTCAATCATTCATTCATTCATTTGTACAATCATTCATTAGTTCATTTCTATTCAAAGCCTGTCTTGTTTGTATACTTCGAAATTATTTGGAAAGCCTCTTCCAATTTTTCCCTTTTCGGTAACTGTATTGCAAAGATATTTTCAGACATTGAAGACGGGTCAGTTGGTGACAGTAATATCAACGCACTGTCCAACATAACTTTGAAAAAAGCCACCATATCGTTGGCATGAAATAAAAAGGAGTCCTCAAAATCCGTATCTAGTATCCTCATATTAATCTGAACGAAAACATCCTTTCCGTTATGATATATGTCCAGATTCGTATCCACGGCCATCTTCCGGCCCGCAGCATAGTTCAAAAATTTTCTGAACCGTTCATTCCCCACTCCAATGCAAGGCGCTCTCCCGTTATTGAACTCGACAATTGAAGCCCCGCCGGTATGCAGATTCCTATAGAAATCGTCGTAGCTTGAGTAATTTTTTTTGTTTCTCATTAGAGAGAGATTAGAGCTACCATAATTAGAATAATCATTAACTAACGGTTTGCGTTTACTGTTTCTCGGAAGTATTCTGTTAATTCAATATTATTTTGCATTCGTTCGTAAATATATTCATGTGCTTTGCATAGATAGAAGGGCATCTGGTTAAGCGAATTCATTAGGCTATAGTTACTTCTATCCCATACTAGTTCAAGTTGAACAACGAAATCCGCATCTTTGCCACAGACGTTACAGGCAATTGATCCGTCAAGTTCATAATCTTCGACATTATCTTGACCAGGCCACTCCCCGAAATTTCCTTCTTTCAACACTGCATGTAAGCAGTACCCACATAAAAGAGTTCTAATGCCTCCAGGGGAAACCTCATATATGGTTAACGATCTTAACGCTTTCGCAAAAAATTGCGGTTAAGGAAGCTCTATCGATCTTGCCAGCATAGATGCTCGTTTGAGATCTTCATCAGAGATCTGGCTATTTCTGTATTTTGAACTAAAATAAATTAAATCGATTAGTTTTGAATCATCCATATTTACATTCTTCACTTGAGGCCCGACTTCTTTTTCGTTTGCATCAACTTGCCCTGGCCTATCAGACAAAATGAGGACCTTATTAACATCTGCTGAAAATTGTGATTTTGTAATGCCTTGGTTAATCTTTAGCGATTTCTCCTTGTTCAGGGCGACCGATACTGCAACCTTATCCCCGCGAGAATCGTGATACAAGACATCTACTAACTCTTCTGATGCTACTCCACTTTCAGAGATATCGGGAGTACTTAACGAACTCTCCCCTTCTGTGCATTGAACAAGATCTTGCACTGCGTTCTTAACTCTAACTTCTAATTCATGAATGTCTTTAGACATTCTTCTGATCTTGATGAAGTCTGAGACAGGGACCGACATAATGCTGCCTTTGATCTTCAACCCAGGAAACGCTGTCCTAATTGTTTCATCTAGTGCATGTTCATCAATGCTTGCCGCATCACTCTTGCCAGCCAATTCAGTTGCGTGGTAAAGGATATTTATCATGGAGCGAACGTTTCTAAAATCAGGAAATTCATCATAAATAATTTTGATCTTGCTAGACAGATCATGCTCTGATTCTAAAGTGAATTCTCCAATAGCATTGCCAGATCGCATATATTCAAGAACGATATCATTTATCTCGCTGAATGTGTTGGAACCTGCAAGATCGATCTTGTAATTTGCTTTCTCCAATCGGTCATACAAAGAGAGATTCTTTTTCCTTATTTCATCATATGATGCAGGTGTCATGATGAGCAGAATCATGCTTGATGGAAGTACGTAGTTAATAATGGCTTTGATAAACTCCATTGATTCGCCTTCTGAATCAAATTCGTCGAACTCAAATATTGTCAGTTTATTTAGGATCTTTTGATTTAGACTTATTATAGATGTGAGTAACTCCAACATATCAGCTAATGAGACGATCGTTCTTGCCCAATCTTTTACTTCGTCGTTAAGTAGGTGATAGATTAATTCCTTCTCGAGCTCGGTGAAATTTTTCCCTAGGAGTTCATTTAGCGTAGCTTCGTCTCTGATCTTGATTCTTCTTTGAAGTAAGAATCCGATCTTGTCTTCAAGTGATTCTCCCTTGATCTCAGATAGCAGACCATGTTTGAATAATTTTTTAACATGTTTTGCCCTTTCTCTGTCGTGCCGTGAAGCCATGATTAACCCGATCAACGTTGATCGTAACGATTCTAAATCTTCTTCCTTGAAACCATCCAGAATGGAAGATAATATAATGGTCTTGCTTCTAGGTGATATTTGCGAAAAATCAACATACGATATTATAGACTTTGCTAACATATCTTCAACTGTTTGCATATGAAGTGCAAGGTGAGTTTTGCCGGATCCAACATCTTGAATTATTGTGACAACACGGAGGTCTTTCTCTGAAAGAGCCATTTTGGAGCATACGTCGTGCATACAGGAAAGGATTGCCTTCTTTGCTTCCTTATGCCGTTCTCCACCCAAAATCATTGAGTCTGAAAATCGTGGGGTAGGGCTGCTGTGATATGGATTACGCGTCAAGCCGTATGGATACATCTTAAATACACCTCACGAATCCGTGTACCATTCCCCTTAACTGTATTCCTTCCTCGCCACCTGTGGAAAGCTCGTATTTGTCATAGTTGTTGGAAACTACTTCCTCAAATGAATGATAAAATTGCTCTCGAGAAATATTCATTCTTGAGCAAAGATCTTTTCGCAAGTTACAAAGTTCTATCCATCCAATTGAAGTCGAAACACTGGCTAATGCTTGATCTAGTTGCTCTTTGAATTTGTCATAGTTGATCTCGATTGGCTTATCTTGCTCTTGAGATATCGGAGTATTTGGACCAATGTCTCTTTGTCCAGAACTTGCAAGAATCTTTATCTCTTCTGTTATACCTCTCACTTGTTTAGTAACAGTATCCAAACTCACATTAAGTGATTCGAATCTTGTGTTCACTGAATTCTGAACGGAATTCATTAATGTGTATAAGAGCGAAAATTTTTGATCTGTGTTCAATAGCTTCTGCAAATAGTGGTTCTTGTGCCAACAGTAAAATGAGTTGCCTTTCTTTTCGATAAATATTTCATGAGTTCTCACTAATTCCTGGAGTATTGAATCGAGCTCTTCTATCTCTTGAAATTCCCGCCTGAGATCTGTCTTTTTAATTCCTTCGATTCCCTTGGCTTCGATAGTGGCAACTATCTTCTCGATCGACATGACATTGAAGCTGATTTAGGAACGATATTTAAAGGAGAGAGTGATGAAATCTGACTGGTTTGATTAATATAATTATACAGTTAAGAAATGCAACTTACATGTAAAGAGGAAGCGGGGGATGATGAATGAATACTCTGATCTATGAAGAAAGAACTAGGGTAACTGACCCAGCCTTTTCTGAATTTGCTCAAACTAAGAGCACATGCCTCCTGAAAACATGACTTTATTTATTACGTCTCAGCGTAGGCTCGTTTAAGGCTTTAAAGAAATAATATAAGCGCATACCACCACCGCTCTCTTGAACTAGCAAAGGATTTAGTGTTTCCTAATCGAATTCCTGTCTCAAAAGAGGTTTGAAATGACCCGATTTTGGATCAAGTTTGTCCTCCTACTATCCTTTATTGAATATCTTTACACATTGAGGAGGACATACATTTTCGCATGCCATACAGAATATACAATCCTTTTCTCTAATCATAAATGGTTTCTTTTCAGAGGCAGGATGTCCAGGAGTATCAAGCCATTCATATACATTTACAGGACATGCTTCAATGCAAGCTCCATCTGCTAC
>Ga0081455_10000733_pt1 | contig 42613 bp, 38 predicted proteins | sample TabmetS3T2R1_FD_70207 | JGI IMG/M metagenome (GOLD analysis project Ga0081455, IMG submission 70207) | Tabebuia heterophylla rhizosphere microbial communities from the University of Puerto Rico - S3T2R1 | ecosystem: Host-associated > Plants > Roots > Rhizosphere ... | reverse complement strand
CGATCAGATCGAACTCGCCCCAGTTGCCTGTTGTTATGGCGCCGGTCGTCATGGCACCTCGCCACGCGCCTTGAATTCGTCAGGCCGGAAACGGTGTGCGATAGCGTCGAGCACGCCATTGACGAAGCCCGGCTCGTCCGCTTCGAAGAAAGCGCGAGCGACTTCGACATATTCGGTGATCACGCTCTTCGCCGGCACATCCGGCCGCGCGATCAATTCGTATACCGCCGCGCGGAGCAGCGCCCGCACGGTGCTATCGAGACGGACCAGCGACCAACCTTCGGCCAAGCCGTCCGCGATCGCCGTGTCGATCTCGCTCTGACGCCGCACCACGCCGAACAGCAGATCGCGAAAGAACGTCTGATCGGCCCCCGAGAGATCGAGGTCTTCTGTCGCGGCGCCCATGCGATGGGCGATGAACTCGGCGGCGATGTCGCCGATGTCATGCCCGGTCAGTTCGGTCTGGTAAAGCGCCTGCACCACGGCGAGGCGGGCGGCGCTCCGCGCCACGGCGCGCCCTGGCGACCCGCTCACGGCGCCCTGCGCTGAAGGGAGGCGCGCAAGGCGATCATGTCGAGGCAGGCCGACGCGACCGCCCCGCCCTTGTCCTTGCGGTCGGGCCGCGCGCGTTCGAGCGCTTGCGCTTCGTTCTCGACCGTGAGCACGCCGTAGCCCAGCGCCACACCCTCCTGCACCGAGAGCATCATCAAGCCGCGGGCGGATTCGGCGCAGACGTAATCATAATGAGTGGTCTCGCCACGAATGACGCAGCCGAGCGCGAGATAGCCGTCATAGATGGTGCCGAGACCCGAGCGACCGGAGTCGAGCGCAAACCGGATGGCCGCGGGAAGCTCAAACGCGCCGGGAACAGAAATGCGATCGAAGGTCGCATGGCGCCGCTCGAGTTCTGCCGCCGCACCCTGGATCAACAGGTCTGCGATATGCGCATAGAAGCGCGCCTCGACGACGAGGATATGCGGACCACCGCGGGCAGGCGCCGGAGTCATGGGATGCCTTCCGCGGAGTCGAAAACAGGGGGAATGGGTCGGTTGCCGGCAACTGTCAGCCCATATCCTTCAAGGCCAACGATAACTTGCTTCGGAGAGTTGGACAAAAGGATCATCTCGCTCACGCCGAGGTCCAACAAGATCTGCGCGCCTACGCCGTAGTTGCGGAGCTGGCCGCCAGGCTGCGGATGAGTCGCGGGGTCACGGGTGATCGCGTCGATGTAGGCGGCGGGATCGCGAATGATCACGAGCACGCCGCGGCCTTCCTCGCTGATCTGCCTCAATGCCCGCGGGATCAGATCATGCCGGCCGCGTGGGCCATAACCTAAGAGATCCTCGAAGATGCTGACGGCGTGCATGCGCACGAGCACGGGCTCGGGGCCCGAGATATCGCCCTTCACAAGTGCCAGATGTTTGATCTTGTCGACGGTGTTCTCGTAAATGTAGAGCTTGAACGTCCCGCCATAAGCACTCGGAAACGGATACTCCATCATGCGCTCGATCAGGTGATCGTAGCGGCGGCGATAGGCGATGAGATCGGCGATCGTGCCGACCTTGAGGCCATGCAGCTGCGCGAATTTCACGAGATCGGGCAAACGCGCCATGGTCCCGTCATCGTTCATGATCTCGCAGATGACGCCGGCGGGATAAAGGCCCGCGAGTCTCGAGATGTCGACCGCGGCTTCGGTGTGCCCCGCGCGCACCAGGGTACCGCCATCGCGCGCCACCAGCGGAAACACGTGGCCGGGCGACACGATATCTTGCGCGCCCTTGGTCGGATCGATGGCAACGGCAATGGTGCGCGCGCGATCATGGGCAGAAATGCCCGTCGACACGCCTTCCCGCGCCTCGATCGAAACGGTGAACGCCGTTCGCAAACGTGAGGCGTTGTTCTGGGCCATGAGCTGGAGATTGAGCTGCTCGGCGCGCTGCCCCGGCAACGCGAGACAGATCAATCCGCGGCCGAACCGTGCCATGAAATTGACCGCGTCCGGGGTGCACATCTGCGCCGGAATGATGAGATCGCCCTCGTTCTCGCGGTCCTCTTCATCCACCAGGATGAACATGCGGCCGTTGCGTGCGTTCTCGATGATCTCTTCGATCGAGGAGAGGTACTGCTTGAACTCGGTCATGCTCTGGTGCCCAGCCGCGCGATGTAGCGCGCCATGAGATCGACTTCGAGATTGACGCCATCGCCCACGCGCCGGTCGCCGAGCGTGGTGACGCGCCGGGTCAGAGGAATGATGTTCACGGTGAAGCGCCGACCCGCGACCGCGTTCACCGTGAGCGACACGCCGTCGATGCAGACCGAGCCCTTGGGCGCGATAAACGGCCCGAGTTCGGCGGGCACCTCGAAGGTCATCTTCAGCGAGCTTGCTTCAGGCGCGACTTCGGTGAGCCGTGCGATGCCGTCGACATGTCCGGTGACGATATGGCCGCCAAGCTCGTCGCCGATCCGCAACGCCCGCTCCAGATTGAGCCGCGTGCCCGGCGCCCAGCCGCCGAGCGTCGTGCATCGCAGCGTCTCGGCCGACGCGTCCACACTGAACCACGCGCCTTCGCCATCCTTGCCCCGGCCGGTCACCGTCAGGCAGGCGCCGGAACAAGCGATCGAGGCCCCGATGTCGATGCCGCCGACGTCGTAACGGGTGGTCAGGACGAGGCGTTTGTCCTCGTTGCCTTCGACCGTCCGCACCACGCCGACATCGGTGACTATCCCGGTAAACATCTGCCGTTTCTAAGCCTTCGCCTCGTAGAAATCCACCCGGTCCTGGCCAATCCCGCGGCTGCTCACGGGGCGCCACCGCAAGGCATCGGCCAATTTGAGGTCAACGAGAGACGACACGGCTGGGACCCCGTCGCCGCCGATCAAAAGGTTGCCGCGGAACCAGGCAAGACGGTCCACAAGGTCCGCGCGTAAAAGCGCTGTGCCAAGCCGGGCGCCACCCTCCACCAGCAGACGCGTGATCCCGCGCGCTCCCAAGGCGGCCAGAAGCGCCTGAGGATCGAGCCCGCCATCCGGTGCCGGTGCGACCGGAATGATTTCGACGCCCAAGGCCGAAAGTGTCGCATGGCGGTTCTCATCGGCATCTGCGCGCGTCAGACACCAGGTCGGATGCGCGTTGGCTGTCCGCGCAAGCTGCGATTGCGGCGACAAGCGCAACCGTCCGTCCGCCACCACGCGGACAGGCGTGCGGCTTTCGAGGCCAGGAAGGCGACAGGTGAGCGACGGATCGTCCGCCAAGGCGGTGCCGCTTCCGATCAAGATGGCGTCATGGGTGGCGCGCAGAAAATGCCCGAGCGCGCGGGCCGCATCGCCCGTGATCCATTGGCTCTCGCCGGACTTGAGCGCGATGCGCCCATCGAGCGAGCTGGCGATCTTGAGTGTGACGAGCGGCCTCCCTGTCTTCACACGCAGCAGAAAGCCTGCATTGAGAGACTTGGCCTCGTCGGCGCAACATCCGACGTCCACGGCGAGGCCCGCTTCACGAAGACGCGCCACGCCCCGTCCGGCCACCCGAGAGTCGGGATCTTCCAGCGCGACCACAACCCGGCCGATGTTCGCGGCGAGGAGCGCGTCGGCACAGGGCGGGGTCACGCCCTGATGCGCACATGGCTCGAGCGAGACATAGGCCGTGGCGCCGCGCGCCGCCTCGCGCGCCTGGGCCAAGGCCAACGTCTCGGCATGTGGCCGACCGCCGCGCGCTGTCGCAGCACGGCCCACAATCGCATCGCCTTGCACGATGACGCAGCCCACGGCCGGGTTCGGCGCGGTCGTGCCGAGCTGCCGTTCGGCGAGCGCAAGCGCGAGTTTCATGAAGCGGCGATCACGCGAGGTGTCAGTGAACGCCGGCCGCTCAGTCGCCATCCGCGCCGCTCAGCTGGCCCACAAGGGCCTCGAAATCCTTCGCCTCGCGAAAATTCTTGTACACCGAGGCGAAGCGGACATAAGCCACCTGGTCGAGCGTCAGAAGGCCTTCCATCACGAGCTGGCCTACGAGCTCGGCGGGAATTTCGCTCTCCCCCATGCTTTCGAGGCGGCGAACGATGGCGTTCAGCGTGCGCTCGACACGTTCGGGCTCCACAGGGCGCTTGCGCAACGCGATCTGCACCGAGCGCATCAACTTGTCGCGGTCGAACGGAACGCGCCGTCCGTTGCGCTTCACGATCGTGAGCTCCCGCAGCTGGACGCGTTCGAATGTTGTGAAACGCTGGCCGCAGCCGGCACAGAAACGCCGCCGGCGAATGGCGGCGTTGTCCTCTGTCGGGCGTGAATCCTTCACCTGCGTATCGTCATTTCCGCAGAAGGGACACCGCATGACGCTCTGACCTCCCTAGCCTTCTTATTGGATCCCGCCCGGCTCAAGCCTGGGCATAGAGATCGGGGTAGATTGGAAAAGCGCGGCACAGCGCCGCAACCTCGTTGCGAACTTCCGCCGTCGCCGAGCCGTTGCCGGTCTCGCCGGAAGCCGCTTCGTCCAAAACTCGGGCAATGAGTCCGGCAACCCTGGCGAACTCCGCCGTTCCGAATCCGCGTGTCGTTCCCGCGGGCGTTCCGAGACGCACGCCGGACGTGATTGACGGCTTTTCGGGGTCGAAGGGAATGCCGTTCTTGTTGCAAGTGATGTTCGCCGCCTCGAGTACGTGCTCGGCAATCTTGCCGGTGAGCTTCTTGGGCCGGACATCCACGAGCATGAGATGCGTGTCGGTTCCGCCCGACACGATGTCCAGCCCCTCGGATTCGAGTGCCGACGCCAGCGCGCGGGCGTTGTCGATGATCGCCTGACTGTAGACCTTGAACGACGGGCGCAGCGCCTCGCCGAACGCCACGGCCTTGGCGGCGACGATATGCATGAGCGGTCCGCCTTGCAGGCCGGGAAACACTGCCGAATTGATCTTCTTGCCGATGTCCTCGTCGGCCGAAAGGATCATGCCACCGCGCGGGCCGCGCAGCGTCTTGTGGGTCGTCGTGGTGGCGACATGAGCATGCGGCAACGGGCTCGGATGGACGCCACCCGCGACAAGACCTGCGAAATGCGCCATGTCGACCATGAGATAGGCGCCCACGGAATCCGCAATGGCACGGAAGCGCGCGAAGTCGATGATGCGAGGATAGGCCGAACCGCCCGCGACAATGAGCTTCGGCCGGTGCTCTTTGGCAAGCCGCTCCACCTCGTCGAAATCGATCCGCGCGTCTTCGCGACGGACTCCGTATTGAACGGCGTTGAACCATTTCCCGGATAGGTTGACCGATGCGCCATGAGTGAGGTGACCACCGGCCGCGAGACTCATGCCGAGGATCGTGTCGCCGGGCTTCAGCAACGCGAGAAGAACGGCCTGATTAGCTTGCGAGCCCGAACTCGGCTGCACATTGGCGAACGCGCAGTCGAACAGCTTCTTGGCGCGGTCGATCGCGAGGTCTTCCGCGATATCGACATAAACACAGCCACCATAGTAACGCCGGCCCGGATAGCCCTCGGCATATTTGTTCGTGAGGATGGAACCCTGAGCTTCGAGCACCGCGCGCGAGACAATATTTTCAGAGGCGATCAGCTCGATTTGATTTTGTTGGCGCTCGAGTTCCTTCGTGATCGAAGTGAGAAGCGCGGGATCGCTTTCCGCCAAGGTTGCGGAAAAGAAGTCGGCCGCTCCCGGCACACGTGTCGTTTTACTCTGAAAGGTCATAGAGGGCTAACTCCTTTATCCGAGCACGACAGGCTTCGGGCTCCATGGAACTAGCCTCGACCCGAAGCCCTGAAATGTCGCGGAACCGGCGCGGATATACCATCTTCAGCAGTCCGGATGGGACCTGTTACCACATCTCGATTGGCGGGTCCAAAGAATCGCGTCCGCTGGATGTTCGAAGGCCCGAAGCTCATCGCTCAAGACACTTCAGGTCAGTTCGGTCGCCAGCACCCATATCCTGACCGTTCTACAGGGGAAGAGCGTGTCTTCATTGCCCACTCGATTTTGCCTCACCCTTCAGACCGTTCAATTCCGCGTGAATTTCGAGCTATGCCGGACATATTCCCGTGCGGATTGACCACTATACCTAGATATCTCCGGATATCTTTGTCGCGCCCAAGAATAATTTTGTGGAAAAACTTGGAGACAACTTCCATATTCGCCTCCATTGGCGAATCCTGCGGCAAATCCTTAGCGTCATTGTCTCAAGATTTCGCTTTTTGTTTGGGAACATTCGGCCGGTCGATTGGTTTCTTCGCCGCGAGATCGTGCCGGCTTCGATCACGTGAATTGTGGAAGGACAGAGTATGCTAAACAACGATGACGCGGAGCACACGGCTCGGCACGACGAAACATTGCCGCTCATCGCCGAGATCGTGGCGGCCTATGTCAGCAACAACAGCGTCAATCCTGACTCGGTTCCTGATCTCATCCGGTCTGTTCACGTCGCCCTGAGCAGCCTTGGCCGCGATGGCTCGGTCGCGGAAACAAGTCAAAAGCCGGCCGTTCCGATCAAGAAATCCATCACAAACGAGTACATCGTGTGCTTGGAGGACGGCAAAAAGCTGAAAATGCTGAAGCGCTACCTGCGCACCCACTACAACATGAGCCCTGAGGAATATCGGGCGAAGTGGGGATTGACGGCCGACTATCCTATGGTCGCACCGGCCTATGCAGCTCAGCGCTCCAATTTCGCCAAGCAGATCGGCCTTGGCCGGGGTGGACGGCCGCGCGTGGCCAAGAAGGCCGCGCGGCGGCGCTAAGCCGGCAAGGGGCGCCGCTTTACTTCACTGATCTTTGCGAGCTTTGGCCAAGACAAATCTGAGTTTGGCCAAAGCTGTTCGCTCAAGCACTGATTGTGGCGCGTTGGCCGCGCCCACGATCGAGGCCTCGGTCCCCGTCGCGCCGTCGATCGCGGTGACCTTCACATAGGCCCCCTGCGGAATGAATTCGAAATAGATGGCGTTGCCGCTCGCTCCCGCGCGGTCTCCGGCGGGTGGGCGGCGCTCAGGCGGCACGTTGGATCTTGAGTCGCGTCCAGACCTCGACCAGCGCACTTACGAGATCATGCATCATCTCGTCGGTGTGGGCCGGCGACGGTGTGAAGCGCAGCCGTTCCGTGCCGCGCGGCACGGTCGGATAATTGATCGGCTGGACATAAATGCCGTGGTCGGTCAGCAAGGCATCGGTCACACGTTTGCACTGAACGGGATCTCCGACCAGGACCGGGACGATGTGGCTCGGCGAGGACATCACGGGAAGCCCCGCCTCGGTGAGCAGAGCTTTCAGGCGCGCCGCGCGCTCCTGATGACGTGCACGCTCCAATTGCGAGGCCTTCAGGTGGCGTACGCTCGCCAGGGCCCCCGCGACAAGCACCGGCGAAAGCGAAGTGGTGAAGATGAAGCCTGGGGCATATGACCGCACGACGTCGACGATCTCGGTCGAGGCCGCGATGTAGCCTCCCATGATGCCGAACCCCTTGGCGAGCGTGCCCTCGATGATGTCGATGCCCGCCATGACACCATCGCGCTCCGCGACACCGCCGCCGCGCTGGCCGTAAAGGCCCACCGCATGCACCTCGTCGAGGTAAGTGAGTGCGCCATATTTCTTGGCGAGCGCCACGAGTCCTGCAAGCGGCGCGAAATCACCGTCCATCGAGTAGACCGATTCGAACGCGATGATCTTGGGCACTGACGGGTCTGCTTTAGCGAGCAGACGCTCGAGGTCGGCGAGATCATTGTGAGCGAAGATCTGCTTCGGGCCACCGCCGTGGCGAATGCCCTCGATCATCGATGCGTGATTCATCGAGTCGGAAAAGACGATGCAGCCCGGCAGAACCTTGGCGAGGGTCGACAACGTCGCATCATTGGCGATGTAGCCTGACGTGAAGAGAAGCGCGGCCTCCTTGCCGTGAAGGTCGGCCAGCTCTTGCTCCAGGCTCACGTGATAATGCGTCGTGCCCGAGATATTCCGCGTGCCGCCCGAGCCGGCGCCGGTCTCGTCCAATGCCGTATGCATCGCCTCGATCACGGCCGGATGCTGGCCCATGCACAGATAGTCGTTGCTGCACCAGACGATGATCGGCCGGCCGGCCGCGTCGCGATATTCGATCGCGCGCGGAAAGGCACCGTTCTGTCGAACGATGTCCGCGAACACGCGGTAACGCCCTTCGGCCTTCACCGAGCCGATGGCCTGCGCAAAGGCGGCGCGGTAATCCATATCCAGGCTTCTCCGATCGGGACGCTCAAAGCGTCCTCTCCTTGGCTCTCGAGCCTGAGGTTTACCAACTCTTTCGGAAAAACGCACGCCCGACCTTTTGCCGCAAGGGTTAACCCTTGGACAGGTCAGCGAAAAGCCCCAGCCGTGACGACGAGGGCTCGGGCAACCGGATGCGGAGGAAGCTACAGGCGGAAGCGGATCTGATCGGACCAGAAACGTTCCAGGCGGCGCAGAACGCCGTTCATGGCCTGGATTTCTTCCATCGACGCCACGCCGATTTCGACGATGGTCGAGATATGCCGATGGTAGAGCTTATCAACGAGCGCAGACACCTGGCGGCCCTTGTCGGTCAGCCGAACGCGCACGGAGCGGCGGTCGAGATCCGAGCGCTGATGATGGATATAGCCGGTCTCCACCATCTTCTTCAGGTTGTAGGAGACATTCGAGCCGAGGTAATGCCCGCGCGTCCGAAGCTCGCCGGCCGTGAGTTCGGCCTCACCGATGTTGAACAGGAGGAGCGCCTGCACGCTGTTGATGTCGGCGAGTCCGGTACGGTCGAGCTCGTCCTTGATCACGTCGAGCAGCTGACGATGAAGCCGCTCGATTTGCGTGAGCGCCTCGAGATACGCGCTCTTCACCGTCGAATCGAGCGGGTCGTTGTCAGACCTCGCCATTTTTGCGCTGCGCGCGATACTCATGCGTCGCCCCTGAACACAAAGTCGGAAGAATTGCAGGCTAATCTCTTCGACTTAAACGAGACTTAATGTGTGCGCCCCAATTTTAGGGTTTCCAAATCCCGGCTACGGTGAATTGCCAAGGCGCCTCGGGCGGGCCTAAACTCCGCCGCGGAAGGCTCAAGGATTCCAAGGGCCTAGCCCGTTCTGTCGCATGAGGAGCTTCATGACCCGGCCCGAGGATGCCCGCCCGGCCTTTCCGAGCACCCGGATGCGGCGCTTACGCGCCGCGCCTTGGCGGCGGCGGCTTGTGGCGGAAACGCGGCTCGGGCCCGACGATCTCATCTGGCCGCTCTTTCTCATCGAGGGCGAGCATGGCCGTATCCCCGTCGAGAGCATGCCGGGGGTCGATCGCCTGACCATCGACCTGGCTGTGAGGGCCGCTGAAGAGGCCGCGAGCCTAGGTATCCCCACGGTTGCACTCTTTCCCTATACGGACGATTCCCTCCGCGACGAGGACGGCCGCGAGGCGGTCAATCCGGGCAACCTTGTTTGCCGTGCCGTTCGTGCCATCAAGGCTGCCGTGCCCGAGATCGGCGTCTTGTGCGATGTGGCGCTCGACCCCTACACGAGCCATGGTCACGATGGCCTTTTGCGCGACGGGCGAATCCTTAACGACGAAACCGTGGAGCGCCTGGTCGCCCAGGCCCTCAACCAGGCGCGGGCAGGCGCCGACATCGTCGCCCCTTCGGACATGATGGACGGGCGCGTCGGCGCGATCCGGAACGCACTCGAGGCGAACGGCTTCACCGATACGCTCATCATGTCCTACGCGGCCAAATATGCGTCCGGGTTCTACGGTCCGTTCCGTGCTGCGATCGGCTCCGCCAAAGCTCTGAAAGGCGACAAGAAGACCTATCAGATGGACCCCGCAAACACGGACGAAGCGCTGCGCGAAGTTGCCCTGGATCTCGCCGAAGGGGCCGACATGGTCATGGTGAAGCCCGGCCTGCCCTATCTCGATATCGTGCAACGCGTCCACGAGACCTTCCGCGTGCCGACCTTCGCGTATCAGGTGTCGGGCGAATACGCGATGATCGCAGCCGCGGCCGCACAGGGATGGCTTGAGCGCGACCGTGTGATTTTGGAGACGCTCACCGCCTTCAAACGCGCCGGCGCCGCCGGCGTCCTCACCTACTTCGCGCTGGACGCAGCAAAGCTCTTGCGCACGCTTTAAACTTCCGGCGCCGCGACCGGCACGCGCCCCTGACGTCGCCACAGCGCGCGCTCGCGCAAAGCGATGAAAAGTCCCGATGCCATAATGACGACGCCACCCGTAAGGCTGTAGGCCGTCGGGATTTCGTGAAACACCGCCAAACCCAGGACCAGCGAGATCGGCAGCGCGAGGTAGTCGAACGGCGCCAGCAGCGAGGCATCGGCGTGGCGATAGGATTCGGTGATCAGGAATTGCGCGACGCCTCCGAGCAGGCCGCACAGCACCAAAAGCATGAAATCGACGACGCCGGGCATCACGAACCCGAACGGCAGCGCCACAGCGCTGGCAATCGTCGTGGTGAGCGTGAACCAGAACACGGTGGCAAGCGGCTTCTCGGTCAGCCCCATCGCCCGAAGAAGGATTTGCGCAATGGCCACGCAAAACGCCGCGACGAAACCCGAGGCAACGCCCCAAGGAGAAACGTCGCCGCCTTGAACGATGGCGGCATGCGGCGCGGCCACGATCATCACGCCGAGAAAGCCGATCACCGCGGCGCTGACCCTGATCCGGCCGACATGCTCATGGAGCAGGAACGGCGCGAGTCCGACGAGAATGAGCGGCGCCAGAAAGCTGATGGCCATCGCGTCGCCGAGCGGCAGCAGCGTCAAGGTCAGAAAGTTGAAAATCATGCCGATGAGCCCTGCGCTTGCGCGCAGGACATGGCCCCAAGGTCGCTGAGTCCTGATGGCCTGCCAGCGTTCCGGGCGCGCGTAGACCATGAGCACGATCGGCACCATAGCAAAGAAACTGCGCGCAAAAACGAGCTCGCCCACCGGATAGGTGTGCCCCAGATGCTTCACGAGCCCAAACATCAGAGAAAAGGTGAGGACGGCGGCACTCTTCAGAAGGATGCCGGCGAGCGGATGAGGAGCGGCCCAACGCGTACTCCGCGGAGACGCCCCATCCCTCATCATGTCAGATAATTTCTGAACGTCACGCGGCGGCGCGCTCGCCTGAGCGAGCATCGGAATCGTTGGCGCCGCTCTCGATGTGGGGCGAGCTCAAGGCGATGGAACCGACGCGCCCGCTTCGGGCGTCGAGTCCGCGGACCGCCGAGACATCGCGAACACGGAAGCCTCTCGGCATTCCCTGGGCCACGCCCACCGCGACATGATGCGCGTTCACGAAGAGCAGATCGCCAGGTTCGAAAGCCAGCTCGAGCGAGCTGTCGCGCGCGATCTCGTGAGCGAGCGCGCAGGCCTCTGCCTGTTCGTCATCCACGGCATGCCGCTCCAAGTCCGAAAATCCGAGACGAGCCGACAACACGCGGCCGGACGCTTTGAACACCGGGCGGCCAAGTGAGGTCGGGCGGTAAAGGGCACCAAGCAGATCAGGCCGCTGCCGAGCGACTTCATTGTGAACGGCTACGGCGCTGGTCAGGCGAAGGCTCGTGCCCAGAGGCGCGGCGCTCAGACAAAGAAGACCCAAGAGATCCGCCTGCGGATCCGGTGCGCCCGTCCATTCCGTGACCGGCGACATCCCTTCGGCCGAGACCCTCAGCCGGCCGATATGGGCGCTGAGCCCGCACATGAGCTGCAAGGCCTCCCCATCGCCGAGCCGGTCGACCGGAATGCGGCGGATGAGCCCGAAACCGCGTCCAAAGACAATGTCGTCACGCAGGCCCGCAAGTCGCGTGCACAGCCCGTTCAGCGGCACATCGGCACGACGGAGCGGTCCGGGCGTGGACCCGCGCCGGCGCAAATGACCCAGAACGGCCCAAATTTCACTGTGCTCGGCTGGGGAAAGTTGAAGGAGAAAACTATCGGTGTCGGCTAACTCGTTGGCGCGCCATTCACAAAATTCCTCGCGAACCAGCGGCGCCCGCCGTTCCATCTCCATCGACGTCTCCTCGCATTTCGGTCGGATTATTGATCTTGATCGGACTTTGCTAAGTCATACCGCGCCCGATGGGCCCGGGCAACTGTGGCCGTCGCGTCTCCACCGCGATCCGGTTTTAGTGTTAAAAGGCGCTTCATGACGGACAGCGATGCTGCATCTGCGAATGACACTCGAGCGCTCGTTCTTTTTTCCGGCGGGCAGGACTCCACGGTCTGCCTGGCTTGGGCGCTGACGCGGTTCGGTCGGGTCGAGACCATCGGCTTCGACTATGGCCAGCGTCACGCGGTCGAGCTCACATGCCGCACGCGGATCCGCGACGGGCTGTCCGCCCTCGACCGAACCTGGGCAAACCGTCTTGGTACGGACCATATCGTCTCGATCGAGAGCCTGAAGGTACTGGGCGACACCGCGCTGACGAGCGAGAGCGAGATCCGCATGAATGCCGAAGGGTTGCCGACGACCTTTGTGCCCGGGCGCAATCTCCTGTTCTTCACGCTTGCGGCTGCGCTCGCTTATCGGCGCGACCTCAAGCATCTCGTCGGCGGGATGTGCGAGACGGATTATTCGGGCTACCCGGATTGCCGCGACGACACGCTGAAAGCGCTGCAGGTCGCGATCAATCTCGGCATGGCGCACCGCTTCGTTCTGCACACGCCGCTCATGTGGATCGACAAGGCGGCAACCTGGCGAATGGCGCACGGGATCGGCGGCGACGCATTGGTCGATCTCATCCGCGAAGAGACGCATAGCTGCTATCTGGGCGATCGCTCGAAGCATCATCTCTGGGGCTATGGCTGCGGGACCTGCCCGGCCTGCGAGCTCCGCGCAGCAGGCTACGCGCGATACATGGAGGCGCGATGAGCTACAGCGTCAAAGAGATCTTCTACACGTTGCAGGGCGAAGGCGCCCAGGCCGGCCGGCCGGCGGTGTTCCTGCGTTTCGCGGGATGCAATCTCTGGAACGGACGTGAAGAAGACCGCGCCCAGGCACGCTGCACCTTTTGCGATACGGATTTCGTCGGGACCGACGGCGCGGGCGGGGGCAAATTCGAGACACCGGAGGCGTTGGCGCGCGCGGTCGCGGAGCAGTGGCCGGGCGGCGGCGCGCCGTTCGTCGTGTGTACCGGCGGCGAGCCGTTGCTGCAGCTCGATGAGGCGGCGATCCAAGCCTTGAAGGCGCGCGGCTTTCAGATTGCGATCGAGACCAACGGTACCCTACCCGCGCCCGACGGCATCGACTGGATCTGCGTGAGCCCCAAAGCGACCGAGAAGCTCCGGCAACTGCGCGGCGATGAGTTGAAACTCGTCTATCCGCAGCCCGACACACCGCCCGAGCGCTTCGAGAATTTGTCGTTCCGATTGTTTTTCCTGCAGCCGCTGGACGGGCCCGCGCTGGCCGAGAACACGGAGGCCGCGATCGCCTATTGCCTCGCGCATCCGCGGTGGCGGCTTAGCCTCCAGACGCACAAGCTGATCGGCATTCCTTGAACGGAGCTCAGTCCGTCAGCGCCGAATAGACGAGCGTGCGCAATTCGCGCCGGATCGTCATCCCCGTGGACGGCAACGCCTGTGTCATCAGAATGGCGATCAGCGACGCCGCGGGATCGACCCAGAAATAGGTGTTGGCAACGCCGCCCCAAGCCATATCGCCTGCGTTTCCCGGCAATCCGCTTTTCGCCGGATCCACCATCACCGACATTCCCAGACCGTAACCGAACCCTGCATAGGCGGCTTCCCCGAACAGCGAGCGGCTGACCGCCGGCAAATCGACGCCGCCCGGAAGATGGTTGGTGCCCATCAACGCGACCGTCTTGGGACTTAAGAGCCGCACGCCTCTCCCGACCCCGCCATTGAGCAGCATGTCGGCGAAGGCCAGATAGTCATCGACCGTGGAAATGAGCCCGCCGCCGCCCGACAGAAAGCGCGGGCGCCCGCGAAACGGGCTCGTCGTGGGATCATCGACCAGCGCGAGACCATCGGGCTTGCGCTGGTAACACGCCGTGAACCGGTCGAGCTTCGCCTCGGGCACGAAGAAGTCGGTGTCGATCATGCCCAGCGGCGCAAAGATGTGATCGCGGAAAAAGGCATCCAGGGTTTTGCCCGAGATCACCTCAACGAGACGCCCGACCACGTCATTCGACACCGAGTAGTTCCAGGCGTCGCCCGGTTGAAACTCGAGCGGCAAGGTCGCGAGCTGGTCAACCCACTCGGCGAGCGTCACGCGCGGTTCGTCGATGTTCATCGCGCGATAGGCGGCATCGATCGGCGTGCGGCGTTGAAAGCCGTAGGTCAGGCCCGACGTGTGCGTGAGCACGTGACGGATCGTGACGGGACGCCGGACAGGCTCGCTCCGCGTGTCGTCGATCGCGACGCGGAGACGGGCAAAAGACGGGATGAACCGCTCCACCGGGTCGTCGAGCTGAAACAAGCCGCGCTCGAACAGCATCATGAGCGCGACGCTGACGATGGGCTTGGTCATCGAATAGATGCGGAACAGCGCGTCACGCTTGAGCGGCTTGCCGCGCTCCCGGTCGGCCGGCCCCTGAACCGACACATGCCCGATCGCCCCGCGACGCGCGATCAGGAGCAGCGTTCCGGAAAGCTGCCCGCGTGCGGTATAGCCGGCAAGATGAGCATCGATGCGGGCCAGCCGCTCGGGGTCGAGGCCGAGGGATTTGGGTTCACCAGGATTCATGCGGCGACTCTAGCGCACGATGACCCCTTTTGCGAAAACTCGCGCGTCATCCCGGAAAGGCGAAGCCTTATCCGGGATCCAGGCTTGTACGGACTCCGTCGGAAGCCTGGATCCCGGATCGCTGCTCCGCGTCGTCCGGGATGACGATCTTTGCTGTTTTCGATCAGGCCGGAAGCCGGCCGGTCGCTTTCAGCCAATCCTGAATCTCGAACCGGACATTGGTGTCGAGCAGCAACGACACGAGGCCCAGACGCTCGTCGACGTTCTGGCCTTTGGCCTTGGCTTGGAGCAGGAGAGCATAGGCTTCGATCTCGCGGCTCAGGCCGAACTCCTCCGACGGCGTGCTGCCTTCCAGGAGAAGATCCGTCGCACGAATCATGGCGGCCGGGTCGTCGTGCCATGCCGCGATCAGAATCGTCAGCACAGCGCCCGATCGCGCGGTGTTGGGATCCATCCCCGGCAGAAGATTGGTCGGAATGTCGCTGGACAGGATGCGATTGGAATAGGCGACCTGCGCCGAGAAATCGTCCGGAACGGAAAGCGTCTCGGCGACCTGATACCACTTGATGGCGAGCTCTTTGCTGACGCGGTCGCCCTTTGCGACGACCAGGCTCTCGGCGCGTTTGAGCGCGGACTTCCCGCAGCTCCGCTCGGCGTCGGTGAGATAGCTGCGCTCAATGCCAGGGGTGTCGGACAGCCCGGTGGCGCGCACGCAGCGTCCCCACAGCCAGACGTCGCTCACGGCTCCAAAGAACCCGGTCGGCGCGGCCATCTGCCAGCGCGCCCCGGCTTGCGCGAAATACTTCGCTGGCGAGCTAAAGCCCACAACAGCAAACAGCAGCGATAGAAGCGTGGCGACAAGTAGGACGACCACGCCCCCGACAATCAATGGAATACGCACAAGCAGCTCTCCCCCCGCTAGAAGCCCCCGCCTCGAGAGCCGGCTCCGGTCTCGGGGCCTCCATATAGCAAACTTGAGCCCCCGGGGGGAACCTGAACAAACGATGAGCGCGGCCCGCTTCCCATAGACAGTTTGGCATCCGGCGGCCCACAATGTTTCTTTTCGCGAAGGATCCTCGGACGATGGCTCATGCAAGCGGCCTCCGGGCCGGCGTCATACCGGTGACACCGTTTCAGCAGAACTGCTCCCTTATCTGGTGCGAGAAGACGATGCGTGGTGCCTTCGTCGACGCCGGAGGCGAGCCCGACCGGCTGCTTGCCGCCGCTGAAAAGCAGGGCGTGACCATCGAGCGCCTGCTCGTCACCCACGGCCATCTCGATCATGCCTCGGCAGTTGCCGAGCTGGCCGACCGGCTGGGCGTGCCGATCGACGGACCCCAGCAGGAGGACGCGTTCTGGATCGAGCAGATTCCCGAGCATGCGAGCCAGTTCGGCTTTCCACCGGCGCGCGCCTTCACACCGGATCGCTGGCTCACGGATGGCGATACGGTGACCGTGGGCGAGGAAACCTTCGAAGTGGTCTATTGCCCCGGCCATACGCCTGGACACATCGTGTTCTTTCACCGGCCAACACCGATCGCCTTCGTGGGCGATGTGCTCTTTCAGGGCTCGATTGGGCGCACGGACTTCCCGCGCGGGAATTTTGACGATCTCGTGAACTCGATCCGGATGAAGCTCTTCCCGCTCGGCGACGATGTCACATTCGTGCCGGGGCACGGCCCGGTGTCGACGTTCGGCCGCGAGCGCAAATCCAACCCTTACGTTTCGGACCTGGCGCTCGGTCTCGCCTGAAAGGAGAACCTGCCGATGACGGCGAACCAGGTCACGGCGGCCGTGACGACATAAGCCAGGCTCGCAATACCTATCATCGCGAACAGCGGCGTGAAAAAGGGCGGCAGCCAGGCGGCGATTTCGGGATGCCAGCCCGGCAGCGGCACCGTCCGATAAAATTCGAGCATGGCCCAATTGCGCGTGGCGCCTGAGACGGCGAGCATCACCACCAGCCCCGCCACGCCGGCAGCGAGCATGGCCGCCAAAGATCGATCGATCACGACCAGTCCATCCCGTCGCAACAGAAAGTAGAGGATACCGGCGTTGACGGTCACGCCGCAGGAGGTTGCGAGCGCCAGCCCTGTGTGGCCGAGCGGCACGGCGAACAGGGCCTTCAGCGCGAGATTGACCGCCGTCGCCACCGCCAGAACTTTGAATGGCGTCATGGTGTCGCCACGCGCATGGAACCCCGACACGAGGGGACGGATCATGATGGCGGCGGGTAATCCGAAGGAATAGGCGACAAGGGCGGTCGTCGCACCAGCGCTCGCTTCCGCCGTGAACCGCCCATGCTGGAACAGCACCACCATCAACCAGTCGCCCACACCGATGAACAGCCCGGTGCACGGCAACGCGGTGAGCAACCCTATCCCCAGCGATCGGCCAAGCGCATGGCGCATCGCCGGCAGGTTGTTGAGGGAATGGCTGCGCGCGAGATCGGGCAACAGCACCGTGCCGAGGGCGATGCCGACGATGCCGAGCGGCAGCTGATAGATCCGGTCGGCATAGTAGAGATAGGACATCGAGCCCGTCGGCAGGAGCGAAGCGATGATCGTGTCCGCGAACACGGCAAGCTGAACCCCGCTCGCCCCCAGAACAGCGGGCCCAAAACGCTTGAAGAACACGCGCATCTCGGGCGTAAGCGTCGGCCATCTGAGCGGCATCGACAGATGCGATTTGACGAGGCCCACCGCCACCATGACGAGCTGCGCCACGCCTGAAATCAAGACGCCCCAAGCCGCAGCATGCGCCGCCGTAGGAAAGTAACTTGCTACGAGCAGGGTTGCGATCATGCACAGATTGAGCAGAACGGATGCCGTAGACGACAGCACGAAATGGCCGTGTGAATTCAGCACGCCGCCATAGAGCGAGAGCAGCGAGATGCAGAACAGATAAGGAAATGTAATTCTGGTCAGCGTCGTCGCGAGCTGGAACTGCATAGGATCATCTGTGAATCCCGGCGCGAGGACGCGCACGAGATACGCAGCCCCGATCACGCCGATCAGAAGAAGCACGGCATTGATGAGAAGGAGCCACGTTTGGACCGTGGCCCGAAACTCCCTGGCGGCGCCGTCCCCCTCCTTGGCGAGAATCCCTGAATAGGTCGGAACAAAGGCTGCGTTGAAGCCGCCTTCCGCGATGATCGAGCGAAAGTGATTGGGGAGCCGGAAGGCGATCATGAAGGTGTCGGCGAGCAGGCCCGCGCCCAGAACGCGCGCCATGACGAGGTCGCGCGCGAAGCCCGCGATCCGGCTCACCAACGTCAAGCTGCCGACAACCGCCGCGCGCCGAAGCACCGTGTCTCACCTCAGTTGCACGCGGGGACGATGCCCGATTCTCGGGCCCAAGTCTCGGGCCTCAGTGACCTTCGGTGCCAGTGATGCGGATGCCGGCGTGGCACTTGAACTGCCGGTTGATCTGGATGAGGAGCGACGTCAAACCCTCGGTCGCGACCGAGTTCTCGATCGGTCCGGCGTAATAGCCGCGCGCGCCGATGGCTCCGATGAGCTCGACAACGGTCTTGCAGGCTTCCTTGTCGTTGCCCGTGACCAGCACGTCGCAATCGATCTCTTCGTCCGATTGCAGCACATCGGCCGCAACGTTCTGGAAGGCCGAAACGAGGCGGGCGCGTGTCCCCACGATCGCCTGGGCGATCATGCCGGCGCTGCCTTCCGCCGGAATTTGCACCGTGCCGACCTTGGGCGGCTTCAGGCATACCGTGGCATCGATGATGATCTTGCCCGCGGAGGCCTCGAGCACGCTTTCCAGCGTCGCGCGCTGGTTCTCGAACGGCACCGTGAGAATGACGATGTCGGCAAGCTTGGCTGCCGTTGGATTGGCATGACCTTCCACGCGCCGAGCCGGCTTGGCCGCATGAAGCTCGGCCGCCGAGTTGACCGCCTTCTCTTCCGCGCGCGAGCCCACGATCACATGATACCCCGCATCGGCAAAGCGCATCGCCAGTCCGCCGCCGAGCCCACCCGTTCCGCCCAGAACAGCGATTTTTTCCCCTGCCAAAACACACTCTCCCTTATTGAACGTACTCGATGGTCGCGAGCTCTGCGGGCCGTCCCGCCGGCCTGTAGTCCTTGGGTTCGCCATAGAGCGTCGTGCGCTGACGCGGCACGCGGCCAAGCCCGCGGATGATCGCGGACAGATCCTCCGCCGTCATTTCCTGCCCGTGCAAGGCCCCCGCAGCGCGTGTGATGCTCTCGTTCATCAGCGTGCCGCCGATATCGTTGGCGCCGGCCCGCAGCGCCGCAGCGGCACCTTCACGCCCCATCTTGACCCACGACGTCTGAATGTTGGGCACGAGCGGGTGAAGCACGAGACGCGCAATCGCATGCATGAGAACGGATTCGCGCGCCGTGGGACCAAGCCGCGCCTTGCCTTTGAGAAACATCGGCGCTTCCTGGGCGACGAACGGCAGCGGCACGAACTCGCTCAACCCCCCGGTCCGCTTCTGAACCGCGCGGATCTCCAGAAGATGGAGCGCCCAGTCGAGCGCCGTCTCGACATGGCCGAACATGATTGTCGAGGTGGACGGCAGTCCCACCTCATGAGCAGTCTCGATCACGTCGCGCCATTGCCGCGTCGTGATCTTGTCCGGGCAGATGATGGCACGCACCCGGTCGTGCAGAATTTCCGCGGCGGTCCCGGGCAGCGTGTTGAGGCCCGCCGCCTTGAGCTCGCTCAGAAACGCGCGGAGCGAGAGGCCCAGCGTCTCGGCGCCGTGGGTCACCTCGAGCGGCGAAAACGCATGGATATGCATGTCGGGCAGCGCCTCGCGCACCGAACGCGCGATCGCGAGGTAGGTCTCGCCCGTGAACTCGGGATGAATTCCGCCCTGCAGGCAGACCTCCGTGCCGCCGCGCGTCGCGGCCTCCACGGAACGGCTCACGATCTCTTCGAGCGGCAGCAGATAGGCCGCCTCCGCCCCCGGCGTTTTCCGGCTGCCCTTCGAAAACGCGCAGAACGCGCAACGATACGTGCACATATTGGTGTAGTTGATGTTGCGGTTGACGACGTAGGTGACCGTGTCGCCGACGACCTTCTTGCGCACCTCGTCCGCGGTTTGACAGATCAGGTGGAAGTCATCACCGCGCGCCGCGAACAGCTGCGCAATCTCCGCAGCCCCCACATGCTCCGCGCCCCGGGCAGCAAGCTCGTCCACGATCTCGCGCACCGCACGGTTCGGCCGCACCGTTGCGCGCGGCGTGGCGGCGGGCGGGAAATGGACAGAGCGACCGGTCAGCCAGTCGTCCTCGCGGGCCAAGCCGCCCGCGTCCATCGCGCGAAGCACCTGCGGGCGCACAGCCGGATCGACCCAGCTCTCGGCGGCCAGCGCGAAGGACGGATAGATCGTCAGCCGCTCGGTCAACACCTTTCCCGCGCGCGCGGTTTCCTCGCGCAGCGTCTCCAGATGCGGCCAGGGCTGATCCGGGTTTACATGATCGGGGGTCAGCGGTGACACGCCGCCCCAGTCATCGATGCCGGCCTCGACGAGACGCGGCAAATGGCCGTCGTTCAAATTCGGCGGCGCCTGGACCGAAATGCGGCCACGGAAGATCAGCCGCGCCATCGCCACCGTCCAGACGAGATCGTCGATCTCGGCCGCGGCCGTGGCCGCCATTTTCGTGCGATCCTTGGGCACGAAGTTCTGCACGATCACTTCCTGGATGTGACCGTGAGCATCGTGCAGATCGCGGATGGCAAACAGCGACTCCAGACGCTCTTCGCGTGTCTCGCCGATGCCGATCAAAATGCCCGTCGTGAGCGGCACGCGGGCCGCGCCCGCATCGGCGATTGTCGCGAGCCGCACCGCCGGTACTTTGTCCGGTGACCCAAAATGCGGTCCGCCCTTCTCGCTCAGGCGCGCCGACGACGTCTCGAGCATGATCCCCATGCTCGGCGCTACTTTACGCAAAAGCGCGATCTCGTCCGGCGTCATCGTGCCGGCGTTGATGTGGGGCAGAAGCCCGGTCTCCTTCAAAACCGCTTGAGCGACATGCGCCACGTAATGGATCGTGCTCGCAAAGCCGCGTTCCTCGAGCCAGGCCCGCGCGGCGTTGTAACGAAGCTCTGGCTTCTCGCCCAGCGTGAACAAAGCCTCCTTACAACCGAGCTTTGCACCCTCGCGCGCAAGGCCTACGGCCTCCGCCTCGCTCATGTAGAGAGAATCCATCTCGCGCGGCGCCTTCGCGAACACGCAGTAGTGGCACGTGTCGCGACAAAGATGGGTGAGCGGCAGAAACACCTTTTTCGAAAAGGTGACGGTGTTACCGAAGTGGCGGTCGCGGACTTTTCCGGCACGCGCGACGAGTTCTGAAAGCGGCAATTCCGCGAGACCACGCGCTTCGGCAGGCGATATGCGATCGCCAACTCCGTGGCCGAGGAACTCGGCGACGCTCGGGCCGGCCTGCGCCCCAGCCTGTCTCAGGGCGACAAGATCGGCGGGTGTGTCGATGTCCAGCGCGAGCGCGTCCGACGTCATGACGAGGACCGGACGATCGGCGCCTTTCGCTTGCCCGAGATGAGCGCGAAAGCTGCCCGGCCCATAGGCCGGCTTCAAGGGTGCATCGGCCGACAGAACAAGGAGGTTGGTGCCGTCGTTCGCCTTGCAAGGAACCAGCCCGACCAGGCCGAGACCGCGCAGGGTAGCGTCTTCAAGGAAGGACTCAAATAACCGCCCCAACTCTTCCGACGTAACAAGCGGAACATCCGCGGGGAGCACAGCCGCAAAAGGAGTCCCCGTGCTGCGCGCGGCCCGAAGCCCTGCTGCAACGGCAGCGTTCAGGTCGCCTTCGTCTGCGATGACGGTGGCACCCGCCTCGTGAGCCAGGCGCGCCAGCGTCCGGTCCGCCGTGACCGCAAAGACCTGGCGCACCGTCGGCACGCGCGACAGCATGGCGAGCACATCGGCGGCCATCGCCGCCATAAGCGCGCGCCGTTCATCGATGGTAAGCTCCGGCGCAAGCCGGGCCTTCGCTTGGGCCAAAGCCTTCAGCGGTACAATCACCGAGATCTCCCGATCCCGGGCTGTCGGGGACGTCAAGGATTTCACCATTCCGCTCGGCTCGGCCCGGACGCTCACGCAGCTGACGCTGACGCACCTGCCAAGCCCGGAAGTCACGCCCGTCACCGATCGGCCGGCACGCTCCCGATGATCGTTGCCGGCAGCACGTCCAATCGGCAGCCACCGGGGTACGGCCTACACTAGCTCGCCTTGTGTCAAATTGAAAAGCGAAAGCTTGGAGCTGCCCGCCAACCACTCAAGACTCCGGTTCGATACCTAATTTCACCTACCACATTTGCCGATTTGGGCGGATGATTCAGGCATGCGAATCACCGTGAACTTTAACATTTGAATTTTTGCATCTGCGTAATTTTTCGCAAATGCGGTAGAATTCTGCTTTTGGAACTTGTTGAACTCCGGCGCGTTAGGTACCCTAGTCGCTAGGGGGTTCGTGCGTGCGAAACTTCATCTGTCATCGCCGGATATAGACGGGGACCCGCGTCATATGGATACCTGGAGCCCTCGATGGCATGAGCGGGCGCCTGCTGCGCCTGCGTACGATGCCCCTCGCGATATTCACAAGCTGCTGAGCGCTTTCTACCGGCAGGCCGGCTTGATGGCCGCGGTGACGGTGGTCATCGTGCTGGGAACGATCATCTATACGTTGCAGATGACACCAGTTTACACCGCAACCGCGTCCGTGGTGCTGGACGTGCGCAAGCACGATGTTGTTAACGAGGCCGAAGTTCTTTCCCAGTTGCCCAATGAGTCGAGTGTCGTCGATACGGAGGTCGAGGTCATCCGATCTCATGCGATGGCGGAGCGCGTCACGCGTCTCTTGGGGCTCGACCAGGATCCGGAATTCTATGTTGCCGATCCCACCGCCGCGCCTGATCCCGACCTTTGGAATGTCGTCGCTCAAAGGGTCTCCAGACACCTCAAGGTTGCGCGCATCGGCACGACTTATCTGATCGAAGTGTCTTTCATTTCGCGCGATCCCGGCAAAGCCGCGAAAATTGCGAATGCGTTCGCCAATGAATACATGGCCTCCCAGCTGCGGGCCAAATCCGACGCCACTCAGCACGCGAATTTGTGGCTTAAGAGCCAGCTCGACGATCTCCAGCAACAGGTTCTCCAGACGGACGCGGCCGTTCAGACCTATAAGATCCAGCACAACCTGCTGGGTGCGAACAGCTTGAATGGGCCTCAGGCGGGAGGCCCCACCCTGAACGAGCAAGAAGCGACGAACATGTACAAGTCGCTCGCCGATGCGCGCGCCGATGTTTCCGAAAAGGAAGCGCGTTACGCCGCCGCCCAGGAGATGAAAAAGTCGGGCGGGTCGGGTGAAGACACCGCCGAAGCGCTCGCCTCCCCGGCCGTGCAGAGCCTGCGCGTCGATATCGCCAAAGCGAGCCAGAACATTGCCGATCTCAAAGGCAAGCTCGGGCCGGATCACCCAACCTTGAAGAACGCGATCAGCCAGTATGATGCCCTCCAGGATCTGTTGGCGCGGGAGCTCTCGCGTATCCAATCGAGCCTGAAAACACAGATGGAGGTGTCCCGCGCTCGGCTGAAAGCCCTGGAAGACACGGCCCGGGCGTCGCGCGATGAGCTTGCAAACAACAACCAGGCCACGGTCCTGCTGAAGCAGCTCGAGCAAAAAGCGGATTCCGCGCGGCAGATGTACTCGTCCTATCTGAACCGTTATCTCGAGACGGCTTCCCAGCAGGGTATTCAGCAAGCCGACGCCCGAATTGCTTCGGAAGCCACGGTTCCGTCGTCGCCGAGTGCGCCTCGAAAAACCCTGTGCGCCGGGTTCGGCCTGCTCGTAGGCCTCCTTGTGGCGGGTGTTGCGGCCTTCGCGGCGGAGGCGCTGGACAGCAGCCTGGCGACGGCCGAGGACGTTGAACGCACCTTCGACCTGCCCCTTCTCGGCTCGATCGCGAGCCTCACGTCGACGTTTGCTTCCAAGCGCCGTCCGTCAACAAGACAGATCTCCGAAGAGCTCAGGCGAACGCGCAACATGGGGCGCCTTCGCGCGGAGCTGCATGCTTTTGGGCGGCTCGTGAAATGGCTCTTCCTGGCGATCTTCACCCATCCGGCGCCGAACCGAGGCCGCATTTCGCCGGCCGACTATATCGTCAAGAGGCCGTTCTCCAGTTTCTCGGAAGGCTTCCGCAATCTGCGGGCTTCGCTGAAGCTCGCGCACAGTGGCGGCCCAGGCAGGGTGATTGCGCTGACCTCGTCGCTGCCGGGGGAAGGCAAGACGACGACCGCACTCTGCCTCGCGCGGGTCCTCGGTCTCGCTGGATCCTCGGTCATCGTGGTCGATTGCGACCTTCGTCGCAGAGGCGTCCGGCAGGTCTTGAAGAACGACCCGGAGGTCGGGCTCATCGAAGTTCTCAACGGCACCGCGACGACCGGCGAGGCGATCGTGTCCGACCGCGTGATGGGTGTCTTCTATCTTCCGCTCGCAAAGACCGCTTCCACGCCGCGCGATGTTTTCGGCGCCTCGGCCATGGGCAAGCTCTTGGATGAGCTTCGGTCCGCCTTCGACGTCGTCCTCCTCGATTGCCCTCCCGTCCTCGCCGTCGCCGACACGAGCATCGTCGCGCCGCAAGCCGATACGGCGCTGCTCCTCGCACAGTGGCGGAAGACTCCTCGCAAGGCGATCGAGCGCTCCATGCGCGTGCTCACGTCGGTTGGTGCTCCCGTCGCGGGCATCGTGCTGACACAGGTGGACCAACGGCGGCAGGCCCGGGAAGGCTATGGCGATTCCGGTTATTACTTCAGCGAGTACAAGCACTACTATCAAGCCTGAGCGCCAGAGCGCGACAAGGATGTCGTTGGGCTCGAGGCAACCGGCCTTCCTCCTTCGAGATCACGACGCATTCGCCTCTTCGAGAACGGGTCGCCAGAGTTGCGTGGAACCGCGCTCTGGTGTGCGACCCGACACAACGATCTCAGCGCGACATCAGATGGGCGGCACAAAGAGGACGGCGAATGACTGAGTTGCTGCCCAAAGTCAGTATCGTCATTACCTGCTACAATTACGCTCAGTTCGTGGGACAGGCGATCGACAGCGCGCTTCGCCAAACCTACGCCAACACCGAGATTGTCGTGATCGACGATGGCTCGACCGACGGCTCGTGGGCCATCATTTCAAGCTATTCCGACCGCCTCGTCGCCGTTCGACAGGAAAACCGGGGCCATATCGGCGCTTACAATCGCGGGTTCAAGGAATCAACCGGTGACATCGTCGTCTTTCTCGACGCCGACGACCTCCTCTACCCCTCTATGGCGGAAGAAGTCGTAGGAGCGTGGCAGCCGGCTTGCGTTAAGATCCAATATGACCTCTCCACGATCGATGGAAATGGTGAGGTTCTGAAGCGCAAAACCTACAGCTTTCATCCGGAAATAGGCCGGGACGAGATCCGGCAGGAATTCAACCGTTCGGGCACCTATCGGTGGCCGGTCACGACGGGGAACGCGTTCGCACGGCGTTACCTGGAACGTGTGATGCCGTTGACCCTGCCGGACTCGCTCGCCGACAAGATCGCAATTGTCGGTCCCGACGGTCTGCTCAATACGATTGCCCCCCTTTACGGGGAAATCCTCACGATTGCCAAACCGCTCGCCTGCTACAGAGTGCATGGGCAGAATTTCTGGGCCGTCTCCGCAGAAAGCTCCACGACTTTGGCGGACCAACTTCGCCTGGAAACGCGAATTGCAGCTCGAAATGCGGAAATCGCCGTCCTTCGCCGCCACGCGTCGAACCTGGGCATCGCCCTCACGGGGGAAAATATTCTTGATCACGAGATGGTCTTCCTGAATTACCGGCTCATGGCGATCAAGTTGAAGGCGCCTTATGACGGCATATCGACAGATAGCCCATCGCGCCTGTGGTGGAAGGCGGTCAAGCATCTTCGCGCCAAGCGACTTCCGTTTCGGCAATCCGCCATGCACTTCATTTGGATGTCCGTGCTAGCGTTAGCTCCGGCCGGCAGCTTTGCAAACGGGTTGATTCTGCTGCGGTTCAACAGATCGGCCCATTTGAAATCCATTTTTGCATGGCTCGGCAAGGGTTGGCACTCGGAGAGCAAAGGCACAGCGGGAAGTGTGGACCGCTGCATGTGACATCTCTCCAAATCCTCGTTGCGCCCACGTAAATCAGGGATGGCTGCAAACGAGGAACGAGCAAGTCGGATTCTATGAGCCTTTTGCAACCGCCAGAACGAGACCATCAACCGGGCCGCGGACCTGTCAGGGCAGCACCGGCCGGCGCGCTTCCCTTCACAGCTCCGACGCGGGCTGCGCTCATAGGCGTCATCGTCTGTTCTGCAATCCTCTCACGCTTCGGCGTCAGTATCGGCGAATATTCCGTCAGCTTCAGCCTGTTTTGTCAGTACGCGGCTTTGGCGAGTCTTGCCGCGAGCGGCCAGCTGCGAACGGATGTCCCCCGCGCGGTCCTCTATGCCGGGCTTCTCCTGGTCGCGATGCTCAGTTGGCTCTTCAACATGCTGATCTCTTCGCCGACTTCCCTCTTGCTGTTGATGACCATCTATCTCCCCTTTGCTTTCTCCGTCAGCGTAAGAAGCGACGTCGGCGAGCAATGGCGTTGGATGATCGGTGTGTTTCGAAGCGTCGCCCTTTTTTGCGCTGTCACAGGCATTATCCAGTTTTGCGCGCAATTCGTCATTCACGAGCCGTGGCTGTTCGATTGGACCGAGTTCATTCCGAAGCCACTCAGAGCCATGGCAGGCTATAACACCGCCATTCCGGTCGGCGCCTTGTTCAAATCCAACGGTTTCTTTTTTCGCGAGCCTTCGGGGTTTTCGCAATTCATGGCTTTCGGCCTCATTTGCGAGATGAGTCTTAAAGAACGTTGGTCCACGGCAAAATTCGTGCGGATGGGCCTCTTCGGCTTTGGCCTGCTCCTCAGCTATTCCGGAACCGGCATTCTGACATTGCTGATCGGTATGCTGTTTCCGCTCGGTCGGAAGACGCTGCTTCGCGTCGCCGCGCTCGCAGTCGCGGGCGTGCTTGTCGTTACGGTGCTCGGAGAGGCGTTGAACCTCTCTTTCACGGTTGGGCGCATCTACGAGTTTTCCTCCGACCGCAGCAGCGGATATTCGCGTTTCGTCGCCCCCGTGCGGCTTATTCTCGAAAATCTGTCGGGCGACCCCTGGACGCCGTTCCTCGGAAATGGGCCCGGCACAATCACGCGAGTCCAAACCGGTTACCTCAAGTTTGATCCGACATACGCCAAATCGATCTTCGAATATGGACTTGCCGGATTCTTCTTTGTCATCGGTCTCGTGCTTTACGCCTGCAACCAGTTTCGCTCGCCGGCGGAGCTGCGCGCGGCGCTGCTTGCAAGCTATCTCATCATGGGCGGCCATCTCCTGGCGCCGGATGAAACAAGCCTGATCTATGTGCTGCTCGGGTTGTGGCCGCATCTCCCGGCTCTCGCGCCCTCCAGCCGGCAACACGCTCAGGAGTCCGGCCACCTTCCCTATGGCGAGCGGGTGGCCCCGCACGGGAGTTCCGGTTAGCTGACATGAACATCGAGACGAACACTCTCACACGCATGGCAGACCGCGAGGATTGCCCGTTCCGGGTCTCCGTCATCATTCCCAACTACAACTTCGAGGCTTATCTCGGCGCGGCTATCGAGAGCGCGTTGGCGCTCGATTGGCCCGATGTCGAAGTGATCGTCGTGGACGATGGCTCGACGGACGGCTCACGCGCAATCATCGAGCGTTACGCGGGACGTATCACGGCCGTCTTGCAAGCCAACGCCAAGCAAAGAGCCGCCTGCAACCGAGGCTTTCCGATTTCGACAGGCGAGATGATCATCTTTCTCGATTCCGACGATCTGCTCGATCCCTCTCTCATTCGAGAGGTCGCCAAAGTCTGGCGGCCCGGGATCAGCAAGGTGCAATTTCAAATGCAGACAATCGATGCCCAGGGCCGGCGCATGGGCGGCATCCTGCCCCAATATCACGGGACGCCGACACCTCAGCAAATTCGCGAACATGTCGAGAGGGTCGGTTCCTATCGTTCGCCGCCGGGATCGGGCAATGTCTATGCACGGGACTACCTCGCCAAGATCTTCCCGCTGGACAATGCCTGTGGCGAAGCCGCCGACACCTGTTGCATCGCCGTGGCACCGCTGTTCGGAGATGTCGTCACCATTCCCAAGCCGCTCGTGTCCTACCGCATTCATGATGCAAATGACGGCGCCATGTCCGAGCTCGATCCGGCCCGTATCGGGGTGAATCTCGACCGCGGGCTCAAGACGTTTGCGTACACCCGGAGAACGGCGAAGGCATGCGGCAAAACCCTCGACGACAAGGCCTTCGATCGCAATCTCTACATTCTACCGTACCGCATGGCATCGCTGCGCCTCGCTCCCGCCTCTCATCCGATTCCCGGCGATTCCATTTTCGCCATCCTCCGAGATGCCGCACGCGGCATGCTCATTCCCCAGGGACTGACGATGACGGCGCAAGTGGCCATCCTTTTCTGGCTCTGCCTTGTGGGTCTTCTTCCGGACTTTGTCGCCAAAAACCTGGTGACGTGGCGGTTCATTCCCAGCCGACGCCCAAAGATTTTGCGCGAGTCCCTCGGCCGCCTCGGAATTGCCGGCTACGCGCCTGTCAAACATTGACCTAGAAAAGTCCGTTCAAGACATGACCGCCAGAACCGCAATCCGAGTTGTCAGCATGCCGAACGCGGACGCCCGCCGCAGAACGTTCAGCCGCGACGCACAGGATGCTCGGCATGACTGGGAATTTTTCTCAGCCTATTCCGCCGTCGCGAGTCCGCTTGTTTACGACAAGGAGTTGGCGAAGAGGCGTTTCGGACGAGAGCTTCATCCCGGCGAACTCGGCTGCTATGTCAGCCACTACAAGCTGTGGGAGTGGTTCGCCGCTTCCGACTTCGACCAGCTCATCGTTTTCGAGGACGACGTCCTGGTCGATTGGATGGCCATCAACGAGATCGCCAAGCACAATCTGGCCGCTCTGGAAATCGATCTCGTGAAGCTCTATGCGACGCACGACTTCAAAATCAAAGAGAAGCTCTATCGATTTGCGTCGCCGCACGCCCACCTGTTACGTGTGAAAGGACTGATCCTGGGAACCCAAGGATATGTCCTGAGCAGGAAGGCGGCGCGCGAGCTTCTTCGGGTTGCAAAGCAGATATATCTTCCGATCGATTGGGTGATGGCGCGATACTGGGATTATGGTGTTCCGAATTATTGCTACTTCCCCTTTCCCGTGATCGAGCGGTTTGTGCCGTCAGCGATCGGCGACGAGCGCCATGCCGCCGCACCCCCTCCCCTATCGGACCGTGCGAGCCGACTGCAGTGGCGCATCACGGACCGATTGCGGCGCGAATTGCTCGAGTTCGCAATCTCCCGCAAAGCCATACGCAGAAATCGAGACGATGGCGCCATGTTTTTGAGGACGTCGGCCTCCTAAGCGCCCGTCGGCGCGCCGCTCGCGCCTAGTGTAGACGAGCGGTAGAAACCAGACCGGCAAATTCGTCCATAGACCTCACGAAATGCGCGACCGGCTCGTCTTTTGTCCAGGTCTGGTAATACGCCCCAACCTTTCCGTCGAGCGAATCGAACACGAAATGCTCGACCCCTAAGAGACAGGACAATATGTGCGCGTGGAGCCGATCCGTCACGACTCTTCTGCCTCTGCTGAGAATGTCCACGCCGACGCTCACGCGCCGCCTTGCGTGATGCTCTCGCAGATGTCTCGCAAGCGTGCGGGTCGGCTCGATTGAGATCGGGCAGTTGAGCCAAGCACGCGAAAGAAGCTTGTCGCCCAAATGCACGACCGAGCGCGGCGCCACCAGCCAATCCTGCACTTCCACTGACCGGGAGTTCTCCGACAGGTACTGCAAAGCCGCCTCGTGATCGATGGCGACCTCCTTATCGGCCCTGAGCAAGCACAAATAATCCACCGTCGGCTGAGCGCGATGGATGGGATTCATTGAATAGGCCATGTCCGGGCATAGACGCGTCTCGCACACGAAGTTCGCGCTGCAAAACTCCAGGCTGTTTTCATCCCGAACAAAAAGCCAAAAATCCCTGTGCTGCCGGATGACCTCAGCTGTCGTCTGAAGAGAGCTTGGGTCCTCGAAGCAGACGCTCTGCGGAAACTGGACAATCCTCATTGAAGGAAATCGCTGAAGGACCTTCAGCCGAAAGGCGTGGTGATACGGATAGAGATCTCCGAAGTTGCCGCCGCCATGCAGAAGCAAAATGTCCGCGCCCTCGATAAATCTGTCGCAGCTCTCGGAATAATTGCCTCCATCAAAGAACATGATCTCGGCGTCGGGATAGTGCCTTCTCAGAAAATCCAATTCCCCGATCAGGATTGCACTGTCTCCAACATTCGAATGAGCCGGTGGATCGAGCAGGCAAATCCTTTTCGGGCGCTCTCCGATGATTGGGAGAAGAGCCGCTCCCGTGAGATCGCTAAGGTGTGTTGCTAATGTCGACATCTATGTACTTTGCCGTCTGTTCGAGATTTTGTTCAACGCGGTGGTCAGCAGTTCCAGAATGTGGCTCTCGGGGCCACTCGGCCGGCGGGCCGCCAGCCATAGCAAGATGTGTACGCCGATATAGGTGAGCACGCCAACGGATATGAGCACCGCGATTGCCAATATGAGATCTGTCGTATCTTGGGGCCGTGCCATCTGCGTGCGAAGACCGATGACCGTGACAATCATTGCGACAACGCTGAGCAGGGACCTCGCATTGGAAACCAGTTGGACTCGAAGAGGAACGCCAACGAGACGATCGGCCAATTGGAGGTTCATAAGCACACCGACCGTTCCGGAAAACATCCGGGCATAGATGACGCCCGTGAGTCCCCACAGCCAAAGACCGACCACGACGAGCGGTATGCGGATGAGAAAGATCCACAGGTCGCGCTGAAACAGCTTGCGGGTCTCGCCCAGAGCGAGCGCCAAAGGCTGGATCGGGTTGGTCAGGGTTTGCAGAGCGAAGACGCACGACAACGCCTGGATCACCAACGTCACAGGCAACCATTTCTCGCCCATCACCAACCGCACAAGCAGGTCGGCTATCAAGGCAAACCCAAAACCGATTGGCAGCGCGAAGCAGAACAGCATCGACTGCGCCGACTTGTACGCCGCCTGCAATCTGGCCCGATCATTGTTCAGGCTCGCGAATCCCGGAAAAAGAGTCTGCAGAAGCGGCGTCGTCGCCTCTCGGGTGGGGAGTGCCGCCAGGTTGTCGCCCACGGTGTAGTAGCCGAGCGCCGCGCGATCCAGGAAGCCGCCAATGAGCATCTGATCAAGGCGGTAATTGATCGTGTTCACCACCTGCGCGAGGGTGAGCCAGCTCGAGAACGACCAGAGATCCTTCGATTTCCTCCAACTCAGCTTCGGTCGATAGGGAATGCAGATATAGGAGACGATCATGGCGGCAAACTGCCCGGCGATCGTTCCGACGACCAGCGCCCAATAGGAGCGATAGACGACCGCAATCGCGACGGCCGCCAGGAACGTCACCAATTTGGCCGAGATCGTGAGAGAGAACTCCTGCCAGAAAATCAGGCCCTTGGAGAACAGGATCAGGCGCGGGTTGTTCAGCCCGCCGATCACGATGGAACCGGAAAGGGCCAGCATGATCGGCCCCAGTCGCGGCTCCTTGTAGAGTTCGGCCAACGGATAGGACAACGCCGCAAATATCAGCGCCACGAGAAGAGACCGCGCGAGATTCAGGCTCCATGCGGCGTGAAAATGCTCCTCTTCGGGATCTTCGAGGTGAATAAGCGCGGATGCGAGGGAGAGATCGGTGACCGAATTCGCGATGGCCAGAAGCACCGTGCCCAATGCGACGACGCCGAAATCGGCCGGCACCAACAGACGCGCCAGCACCAACGTGCCCAGAAAACCGATGACGTTCGCAAGAACGCGAGCCAATGCGAGCCAGAGAGACCCTCGCAATAGGCGCAGCTTGATGCTCGGCACACCCTTATCCCCGACCAAATATCCCTGATGAGAGATTAACGCATCACGTGCTGAGCGCCCCGCGTCGTCCGGAACCACTGACGATCGCGGTCGTTATTGTGCATCGCAAGACGTATGATACAAGTTCAACTGAAACGGCGCCATAGACGTTAAGTTGCCGAGTGAAAGATCATCATGCTCAATCGCATTCAGAGACAGGTCGCTCGCATCGGACTGAGCAGCACGGCCAGACAGGTGAGCGCAGCCGGTCTTACCTACCTCATTCCGGAGAAAATGTTTCGCCTCGAGAGCGGAGCGAAGGAAATTCTCGCCAAGGGTGTGACGGGCGACGTCATCGAATTCGGTGTCGCGCTGGGCGGATCGGCCATCGTACTGGCCTCGCTGGCCCTCAAATATGATCGGCGCTTTTTCGGCCTGGATGTCTTTGGAATGATTCCTCCACCCACCTCTGTTCATGACGACGACAAGTCTCGCGACCGATACGAGGTCATAAAATCCGGCCGCTCGACCGGCATCGGGGGTGCGAATTATTACGGCTACGAGGAAGATCTTCACGGGAAGGTCGTGAAATCGTTCGAGAAACACGGCCTCTCCGTGGATGGGCGCAGGACGTCTCTCGTGAAAGGACTTTTCGAGGAGACATGGCCGACGATCGCAGGGAACGCCATCGCTTTCGTGCACATCGACTGCGATTGGTACGATCCCGTTCGCTATTGCCTCAATGCGGTCCATCCTTACCTTTCTCCTGGCGGAGCAATGCTGCTGGACGACTACTACGATTATGGCGGCTGCAAAACGGCGACCGACGAGTTTCTTCGAGAGCATCCCGACTATGTCGTCGAGGACGGACCGAATCTCAGGCTGAGGCGTTCGCGCTGAGGCAGCACGCGTCCCGACAATGAGCAATGCGACCGAAATCCCGATCATTTCTTCTGAACGTGAACGCGGCCCAGAACGCAGCTGATCCACTTATCCGCAAGAAACGCCGGCGTGTCGCACTTTAGCGGCGTGGGCCGGCCGGACGGATGGTCCTTGTCCGTGTCCTTGGTGAAAAGCGACTGGCGCAGATCGTAATCGCCCGTCGGAAGCGAAGCAGGGATCGTGATCGTATTTGAAAGCGACTGCGTCCCGCTGTTGTGTTGCGCCGGCAGATCCAGCTGACCAACCGTCGCCGTCTTCTTGGGATCGTCGGTGGATTGGAGCATGAAGATCATGCGACGGTCGCCGAGCCCGCCGTCAGGAATCCCGACCTCGGATTTGACATCCACCCGCTGACCGGGCTTCGCATTCGCGATGCAATCTGACGCCGCGCCGATTGCGAGACAACGCAAGGCCGGCTTCGCCAAATCATCGTACGGCGCGTCATAGCCAAAGACGGCGGGGTCCGGCGTGAATTTGCTATCACCGCAGCGGCTGCCTCCAGTGCCCGATTTCGTGAACTGACAGACACGGACATAGTCCACGGAATAGATCTTGGGATATTCCGGATCCACGCCGTAACGTCCGCCCCAGGCGCCGCCAAGCGCGAAATTAAGCAGCACGTGCGCCGGCGGCCCAATCTTATCCGGCGCGCTTGTCCACTGGTAATCGCGCGTGTAGATCCGCTTGCCATCGAGAAAGACCGTGATGTCGTTCGGCGTCCAGACAAGACCGAACACATGCCAATCCTCGGTCAACGGCTTGGGCGCCACGAACGAACCGAATTTCTGAATGTAATCTTTGTCGGCATAGCTGTAGGTGAAGGGCTTGTTCCGGGGCACTTGGATCGCGGCGGAATGAAACATGCTCGACGTGTCTTCCTTGCCGTTGACGGCAAATTCGAACACATCAATTTCCGGCGGCCATGTCAGCTTCCCGTCGAGATCGTAGTCGGGGTTCAGCCAAAAGCCCGGCATGACGCCGATGCCCTTGGGAAAGCGCACGCGGGCTTCGAAATATCCGTAATAGAATGTTCTGAGTGATCTGATCATTCCGGATTCAACCCGGTTGTCCGCCGGCTTCCTGGCAACAAGGTCGAGTTGGCCGTCATGCACGACATGATTGTCGTTGTCGCGGAAGACCTGAATCTCGTCATTCACCTTATCGAGCGTCTCCCCGCCGTAGATGTAACGTGTCGCCCATTTCTTCCGATCGAGCTCCTTGCCGTCGAAGTTATCCTCGAAAACGAGCTTCCAGCCGGAGGCCAGCGCCTCGGCAGGCGCAAGCAGCCCAAGCACGAGAGCGAGGCATGAAAGCAGCGACGAGCCACCACGCGCGGAGCCAGACCAACCGTTCATATCGATATCTCCATCGGCTTCTGACCCACTCATCCGTGTCGCCGATGGTTTAGGATGGTGCACTCCCACGCTGACGCTCTCCCAAAGGAGGATCGGCTCTGAAACACATTCTTCATCTTACCGGGGATTTCTTGCAATCTGATTGCGTACCAATCGGAACGCCGTCAACGGTTGGGATTTAGAACGGTCTTGACGCATCACAGGTCTCAACGCACAACGCATCAAAGCGCTCATCGTTCAAGACAACAGGCGAGGCAAAGATGATTTTTGATCACATCGGCCTATTTGTCGCAGACCTGAAGGTGGGGCGGGAGAAGCTGAGCGCGATTTTGCCGATCAATGACTTTACCGAAGAGGTCGATGATCATGTGCTGCGCGTACGCATACAATTTGGCACAGATTCGTCGGGAATCCGCTATGAGCTCGTCGCGCCGTTCGGAGACGACAATCCCGTTTCGGGTGTTCTGAAATCAGGCAAGAACGTCCTCAATCATGTCGCCTATCGTGTGCCGGACCTCGAGCAAGCCATGGCGGTCATGACCGCGCAAGATGCAATACCCCTGGGCTCGCCCTTGCCGGCCAAGGCGTTTGGAGGCCGGCGCGTCGTATTTTTTTATACCTCCCTGAAGTTCATCGTTGAACTTATAGAAGAGGTCCCGAGCAAATAGTTTCCCCAGATATTCTATGTCGCACGACATTTTATATTGTTCATCGGGGCTTTTTTTCGTAAATTTGCTCCAGGCCAATTAGAGCCGGTTTTGCCAGAAATTCGGACGCGCTGCGCGTGACCGTCAGCTGTGCGGCTGCGGTTGTGTACGGATGAATCCGTCATGGGGTCGATGCAACGAGAGGGTTGTTTGGATGCACGTTGCAACTGAGAACTGGCTGCGTCCAATCGAAGTGAAGCACGCATTGTCCGTGTGGTGAGCGCGATTGACTAGATGTTGGTCGACTTGCCGAGCGATGCCTTTCGCCTCAACGATTTTATTTGAAGAAAAAAATCTCGGCAATCGGTCCGATGCGCGCGAGACAAGAAGAGACGATCAACGAGGCGATATTTTCTATGACGGCAGAGCAACCAAATTTGTGCACTGAGCGTTTAGGGAACGCTCAAGGCTCAGCCTCTGGGACCGGCTCGGGCTTGACCGCACAGTAATGCGACGTGAACGACCATCTATCAAGCCGACACGAACATAATGAACATTGTCTCAGTTGAGTTCCTGCTTTTTTTCATAACTTTTATCTTGCTCTATAACGCGAGTTCGTCCGCGGCGTGGAAAAACCTAGTCACCGTTGCCGCAAACCTTCTGTTCCTGGCCTCATTCGCAAATAGCGTTGTCAGCGTCGTCCCGATTCTGGCGTTCCTTGTCTATTGCTATGTGGCGATCGAAATTGTCAGGCGTGGCGTAAGTGCAAGCATCTTCGCTGTTATAATGATTTTGACATTGGCGGTGTTCGTGGTCCTGAAACGATATTCATTCGTTCCGGACGTCGCGCAACTCTCCTTCCCCTACATTGTCATCGGTCTTTCCTACATTCTCTTTCGTGTGCTGCATGTCCTTGTCGATGTGCGATCCGGCGACATCAGCAAACCAATTCCTCTTCTGGCGTACCTCAACTACACCACGAATTTTCTCACGCTGATCTCAGGGCCTATTCAGCGCTTTCAGGACTTCGAGACGCATACCCAGAGAGCAACGACCGCGCTCACCGACGACAGCGTGCAATCGGCGCTGGGTCGAATCGTCACGGGATTTCTCAAGGTTGCGGTGATCTCCGCGATCGCGAACTACTTCTATTTGGATCAAGCAGCCGGTGTTCTGGCCGAGGCACCCGGCGAATTCACAACCAATCTGCCGGTTTCCTATGCCGCAGCAGCAGTGGCCTACACGCTTTATCTCTATTTCAACTTCTCGGGCTACATGGACATTGTGATCGGGATCGGGCGGCTTGTGGGTCAGGACTTGCCCGAGAATTTCGATCGCCCCTTCTCGTCGAGAAACATTCTGGAGTTCTGGGGCCGCTGGCACATGACACTCTCGAACTGGTTCAAGCTCTATCTGTTCAACCCTCTGCTGCGGCTCCTGATGGTTCGCGTCACCAATCCAGCATTTACGCCTTATCTCGGCGTGGTCGCGTTCTTTGTCACGTTTCTGATCATGGGCATTTGGCACGGTCCGACGGCCATTTTTGTGGTCTACGGCATCATCATGGGAGCCGGCGTGAGCCTCAACAAGCTCTGGCAGGTCGTCATGACAAAGCGGCTTGGAAAGAAGCGCTATAAGGCGCTGAGCGACAACCGCTTCTACCAATATCTTTGCGTCGGCGTGACCTTCTCGTTCTTCGCGATGGCCGTGACATGCTTGTGGGTCGATCTCGCCCAATTCACGTCGATCATGACGCGGTTGGGACCGCTCGGTGTGGGCGCAGTTTTTGGCATGATCGCCTTGGGTGCCGCTGTTTTCATAAGTGCTTTGGAAGCCGCCGAGAAATCCTTGCGACCTGTGTTTGAAAAGGCCTCGAGCTTTTCGACGAATATGCTTATGCACAGCTTCCGACTTGCCGCCGGCGTCCTCATGATTGTGTCTGTGACGTCCTTCTTCCATAAGGCCCCCGAATTCGTCTACAGGGCCTTTTGATATGAAATACGTCGTCAAGCATCTCGGGATGTTGTTGGGCGCGATAGCGGCGCTCTACGGAGTAGCGCTTGGCGTCACTCTCCTGCTCGTGCCCAATCCTCGCCTTGAAGGGGGGTTGGATACACGGGCGGCAGGCCACACGCTTTTCATGACCGAACCCAAATACATGTTTCTCAACCGCCAGCGGCTGACCGGCGCGGAACGCAAAATGATTGTCGTCGGCGCTTCAAACGCGGCGGGCGGCTTCCCGCAGAAAACACTGGCGACCATGATCCCCGATGCAGTGGTCCACAATCTCTCGATTCCCGGCGCGAATATGACGGAGATCCGCGAATCCGTCGACTTAATCCGCGATGTCCAGTCCGCGAAGGCCAGACGCAACACCAACTATGTCATCGGCATCTGGTACGGCGTCTTTGCAGACGACAGTGTCAAGTGGAGCACGCCGGATCGCCACGCAGGCGACACGGATCTCGACATCGAGGCGTACAGATACGGTTTTTATCGGCGCACCCCGGCCGGCCCCGTTCCGAGCCTACCGACCGAGTATCTGGATCTGGGCGTCACGATGATTCATCCTCTGCTGTCTCTTGATTATGCGGCGCGCCAAAGCAACAAGGTCTTGGAAGCTTTGGGGCTGAAGCACGAGAAGAAAGAACATCTGACGGACGCCGACCGTAATGCCACCATTGTCGATGAGCTGCAGCGCCAGATTTATCTGAAGTTCTGGGCCGACACGATCCAGCTCCCACATCTCTCGGACAGCTCGTTTCAGGCGCTCGCCCAAACGATCTCCGAAATTGTCGCGGATGGCGGGCAGGTCACCGTCGTGAACATGGCGATACCGCGATGGCACGCCGAGCGGTCCCCTTACGAGGCCGAATACGAGCAAAAGCGCGACCTCGTGATGGCGGCCTTCGCCGGTCACCCGCAGGTTTCGTATCTCGAGCTCCGCGGGCTCGACGGCGACGACGACTTTTTTGATGAAGTTCATCCCAAGCCGCGTGTCGTGCCGGAGTGGTGCGGCCAGCTTGCAGCGACCGTTGCCGACCGGATGACGCGTGACACGGTGTCGGGATTGACTGCGAAGCGGGACTAGATCGATGAGTGATGCTGATATTTACGCCAAGCTGACGGACGTCTTCCACGATGTGTTCGAGGACGACGGCGTTGAAGTGACCCCCAAGCTCACTGCCGAAGATGTCGATGGCTGGGACAGCCTCAGCCACATTCGGCTCGTGCTGTCGATCGAGAAGGCCTTCAAGGTCAAGTTTTCCGCAGCCGAGGTCGGGAAGCTGCAAAACGTCGGCGAGTTTGTCGATCTCATCAAGTCCAAGCGGTAGGCAGAGTGGCGTTAGGGATCGTTTGCGTATGTCACAAGACCTGTTCACAAATCTGGCGTGGCTCCCGAAACCGCCCGAGAACTTCTCGAGCTTGTGCAAGGACTTTACCGTCGACGAGCCCGGCGCAGGTCTCAGGTTGCGCGCACTCGCGAATTTCGGGCTGAGCGAAAATCATCTCAACCGCCTGGCGAAAGTGATCGAGCGGGCGCGCGCTCGCTCGGCCTCGCTGGCGCCGCTCATCCCCTTCAAGCTCGGCATCGTCAGCAACGCGACATCTCACTTCATCGCGCCGGCCCTCGTCGCGACCGCTGCCAGACACGGGCTGATCCTGGAGTGCATCGAAGCCGACTACGGCATGGTCGTCCAGGAAGCGCTGGATCCAAACTCCATAGTCAATCAGGCCAAGCCCGACGCCATTCTCCTTGCGCTGGATTATCGAGGATTGCCCCTTCACGCGACACCGGCAGACGAAGTCGGCGCGACCCAGGCGGTTGCAGAGGCTTTGGCGCACGTCATGCAGATCCGCGACGGACTTCGTGCCAACGGTGGCGGTGTGTGCATCTTTCAGTCTGTCGCACCGCCCGTCGAAACGCTGTTCGGCAGCTTCGATGCCGTGCTGCCCGGCACGCTGCGAAATCTTATCCACAGCTTCAATGCCAAGCTCGCCGAGGCCGTTCGCCTGACCGAGGACCTCTTTTTTGACGTGACGGGCCTGGCCGAGACCATCGGCTTGGCCAACTGGCATGACCCGACAATGTGGAATATGGCCAAGGTGCCGTTTGCCAGCGCCTACATTCCCCTTTACGCCGACAAGCTCTGCCGTCTCGTCTCCGCAATGCGCGGAAAAGGAGGACGGTGCTTGATCCTTGACCTGGACAATACGCTCTGGAGCGGCGTGATCGGCGATGACGGGCTGGACGGAATCGTCATCGGCCAGGGCGATGCGACCGGCGAAGCTCATCTGGAAGTACAGAAAACTGCTATAAACCTCCGTGACCGCGGTATTATCTTGGCGGTATCGTCCAAAAACAACGACGACATTGCCCGCGAGCCATTCCGGAAACATCCCGAAATGCTGCTGCGCGAAGATCATATTGCCGTCTTTCAGGCGAACTGGAACGACAAGGCAACCAATATCAAGGCCATCGCCGAAGAACTGTCGCTTGGCCTGGATGCCATGGTGTTTCTCGATGACAATCCGGTCGAACGCGCGCTCGTGCGACAGATATTGCCGGAGGTGTCGGTCCCGGAGCTTCCGGAAGATCCGGCGCTCTACGCCAGAACCTTGGTTGCGGGGGGCTACTTCGAGGCCGTGACCTTCTCCGCGGAAGACCGGCAGCGGGCGGAGATGTACCAGGGCAATTCACGGCGGCTGGCCCTGCAGAAACAGGCCGGTGACGTCGCCTCCTATCTGCGCTCGCTGAACATGCAAATCGGCTTCATGCCTTTTGATGAAATGGGGCGCGCCCGCATCAGCCAGCTGATCAACAAATCCAATCAGTTCAACCTCCGGACGCAACGCTACACGGAAGCTCAAGTCGCGACGCTTCAGCAGGATCCGAGCGCCTTCACCCTGCAGATCCGCCTTAGAGACGTATTCGGCGACAATGGAATGATCTGCGTCGTCATTTGTCGGAAATCGGACGATACAAGTTGGTTTATCGACACATGGCTCATGAGCTGCCGGGTGCTGGGGCGCGGCGTCGAGCAGGCAACGCTCACGGAGATGGTCGCCCAGGCGCGGCGGCGGGGAATTCGGCGTCTGGTGGGAGAATACATTCCCACGTCACGTAATAAATTGGTTGAAGATCACTACGCAAAGCTTGGATTTGAGATTGTGAACCGCAGCGAAGATGGGTCAACCCGATGGGAACTGTCGACCGAGGTTCCCCTCACCTTCGACATTTACATGAGCGTGGACGGCCTCGTCGCCGCCGAGTAACCTGGCGACCTAGCCCCGTTTCGAAAAGCCTGACAAAGACTTAGCCGCATTTGTAGAAAATCGCCGGCAACCTCAATTATCTAAAATTTTAGTCAATGAATTAGCGATTTCGCGACAAATAGCCCATAGAGTCCTGCGCCATTGAGGCAGCAGACACCGGCCAGAATCACGAAGTGATCACCGGTCGGAACATATCGGGGCGCAGAGATGTATTCGAGCTTGTGGCCGTCGGCGGGCGCCGGCGGTGTGAGCGAGTACCGTGATGACACACGTGATGACGCCGTCGTCACTTCGCAAGGCGCGGTCCGCGCAGGCACCGCGCGCCTGGAACGTCCAGCTCTCGGCGAAAGCTTTTCTTTTTGGAGCGCGCTGGCCCTAGCCATCGCCCTTTCCATGCCGGTTTGGCTTGGCATCGCGTTCGTGCTCACGCGCGGATAGGGCTTCCCTAATCGATTGCGATCGTTCGCTTGCCGTGCGCGCGACAATTTCTTGTTGTTGCGCGCGGGAAATTGCGCGCGCTTGGCGCTTGCAGAATCAAATCAAGCCTATTTTATTAACTTTCTAATGTCGCGGCTGCGTTGCACGTGGGCGCTCCTCATCTGTCCTAGTAAGAGTGCGTATTCGCGCTGACATACGAATGTGCTATTCGCGGATATTGTTCGAATTGTTCGCAATGACCTGTGGAAAAACACGAAGAAGCTCGAAATTTTCTGCTCCTAGCGGCGGAACCACAGAAGAACGAATTGCGTTTCGAACAGGTCAGGGATGGGCGCGGACCGCCAAAAGCAATGGGCGGCAGAGGGCAGAGTTCGAGGCGATCCGGCAACGGGTCGCAGGCGTAGGTTTACGCTAAGCGGGGCAGATCGATGCGGGGTGGGGATAATTCACCGCTCGTAGGGCCGGCTCCGGAGCGTAGCTAAGGTAGGGGCCCCCGTTATGCTTCCCGACGGCAATCTTGCCAGACACCGCTTGAACATCGAGAGCGTCGGCCGTTCGACGCCCCGCAAATCCGCTGCAGCCTGGATCATCTTGTCGGATGTCCTCGCCTGCTCGGCGGCCTGGTTCCTCGCGGGCTATACGGTCACGCTTGTGTTTGGCGAGCCCCACCTTCTGGCGCAGGAATTCAGGCGCTGGCAAATCGAAGGCATCAATCCGCTTTTGATCCATGTGCTTATGGCGGCGGGCATCTTGTTCGTGCTCGACCGAAGCGGTCACTATAGGATCCGCCTCCCCTTCTTTCTGGAGGTCAAGCAGCTCGCTCTGGGCGCCTTGTGGGGCCTGCTGCTCGAGGCGCTTATCTACTACTCGCTTCCCTTCGATTTCTCTCGGCCATGGCTCTTCGTCGCCTGGGCCTACACCTTCGCATTTGTCCTGATCGGGCGGATCGTGGTGAAGAAGGGCCTCATGATGGCCAGGATGTGGGAAATCCCCACGCTCGTGGTCGGCGACCGCGAAATGGCTGAGACGGTCTGCTCCCTTCTGCACGGCGAACCGCAGCTTGGCTATGCCGTGACGTCGACGATCGATTTCCACGACAGCTCCGCGGAAAGCCGGCAGAGCTCGACGGACTGGGCCAACCGCGTGATCAGCCGATACATCTCGGACAACGCGCATCACATCATTCTCGCCTTGCCGCACAGCCCCCACGCCGGCTGGGAAAAGCTTCTTCGTGTGCTGAACATCTGCCAGATCCCCTATGCCGTCATGCCGCAGATCAGGGAGCTATCGGTTCTCGAGCTCGACATCGTGCCGTTCTACCGCAACGACGGCGTCCTGCTGTCTCCTCGCCACCGCCTCGCGAACCCCTTTTCCGCGGCGACCAAGCGGGTGTTCGATTTGACCTTCTCCGTGCTGGCGCTCGTTGCGATCGCGCCTTTGTTCGTGATGGTCGCGACCGCGATCAGGCTCGACGGCGGGCCGGCGTTTTTCCGCCACCGTCGCGTCGGGCGCGACGGCAAGGAGTTCGACTGCCTCAAATTCCGCACAATGAGACCCAATGCCGAACAGGTGCTGGCGCAAATTCTCGCCGCGGATCCAGAGATGGCTGCGGAGTGGTCGGCCTCCCAGAAGCTGAAGGACGATCCCCGCGTGACCAAGATCGGTCGGCTGTTGCGCAAATACAGCTTTGACGAGCTGCCGCAGCTCATCAACGTGATCGTTGGGGACATGAGCCTTGTGGGTCCCCGGCCGGTCACGCGCGGCGAGCTTCGCGAGCACTATGGAGAGCACGCCTATTACTACCACGCGACCCGCCCCGGCATCACCGGCGTCTGGCAGGTCAGTGGGCGCAGCGACACGAGCTATTCCCAGCGCGTGAGCTTCGATGGCTGGTACGTGCGCAACTGGTCCTTGTGGCATGATCTCGCGATCTTGTTCCAAACCGTTCCCGTGCTTCTCTTTCAAAGAGGGGCGTATTGACGGGGGCGCGATGTCTCCAGCAATCGCACGAACATCTCCCATGCAAAAGGCACCGGACACCGCGCTCAACGAGAGCGCCTCGGCGCAAAAGAACGCCCTGCCGGCCGGGACGTTCGTGTCGATCGCCATGCCCGTCCTGAACGAAGAGGCGTTCGTTCGCGCCGCGATCGAGTCGATCCTGCCGGACCCGCGGATCCTCGACTACGAGGTTCTTGTGCTGGATGGCGGCAGCACCGACAACACGACCAAGATCGTGCGCGAGATGGCTCGAGC
>Ga0081455_10000732_pt1 | contig 42630 bp, 40 predicted proteins | sample TabmetS3T2R1_FD_70207 | JGI IMG/M metagenome (GOLD analysis project Ga0081455, IMG submission 70207) | Tabebuia heterophylla rhizosphere microbial communities from the University of Puerto Rico - S3T2R1 | ecosystem: Host-associated > Plants > Roots > Rhizosphere ... | reverse complement strand
GCTTCGCCACGGTGGGGGACCTGGGCTTCCTCGACGCCGACGGCTACCTGTACCTCGCCGACCGGCGGGTCGACATGATCGTGAGCGGTGGCGCCAACGTGTTCCCGGCGGAGGTGGAGAACGCCCTGAGCGAGCACCCGGGCGTGGGCGACGTCGTCGTGATCGGCCTGGCCGACGAGGAGTGGGGGCGGCGCGTTCACGCCGTCGTCCAGCCTGCGGACGCCGGGGCACCGGTGGTGGCCGACGAGCTGATCGCGTGGTGCCGGGAGCGCCTCTCGCCCTACAAGGTGCCGAAGTCGATCGAGCTCGTCGACGCCATCCCCCGCAGCGAGGCGGGCAAGCTCAACCGTGCCGTCCTCGTCGCCGAGCGCGACCCGCGCTGATGCCGCTGCCCGACGCCTTCTTCGAGCTGGCCCGCAAGGTCAACAACTGGGGCCGCTGGGGCACGGACGACGAGCTGGGCACGCTGAACCTCATCACGCCCGAGGTGGTGCGCGGGGCCGCGGGGCTCGTCCGGCGGGGCAGGGTCTTCTCGCTGGCCCTACCGCTGGGCCCCGACGGCCCACAGATCGGCGCCATGCCGGGGCGGCTGAACCCGCTGCGCACCATGCTCACGGTGAACCGGCCGGTCTTCGACCCCGAGGGCTTCTGCACCAGCGACGACGTCGTGGTCATGGGCCTCCAGGCGGCGACCCATTGGGACGCGCTGGCCCACGCGTCCTATCTCGGCCGGATCTACAACGGCCATCCGATCGAGAGCCTCAGCGAGGCCGGCGCCGCCAGGTGCGGCATCGGCAACGTCGGCCGGTTGGTCGGGCGCGGCGTCCTCCTGGACGTGGCCCGCGCCAAGGGGATGGGGCGGCTCGACGTCCCCTACGCCATCACCGGCGACGACCTGGACGCCGCCTGCGAACTGGGCGGGGTCACCGTCGGCCCCGGCGACGTGGTGCTCGTCCGGACGGGGCTGATGCAGCTGCTCAAGGCCGGCGACAAGCAGGGGTACCACGGCGCGACCGGCCCCTCGTTCTGGTCGGTCGAGTGGTTCCGCGACCACGACGTGGCCGCCGTGGCCACCGACAACATCACCTTCGAGTACCTGGACATGGACAGGCACCCCGACCTGCTGCTGGTGGTGCACCTGCTCCACCTGGTCGAGATGGGGTTGACCCAGGGACAGAACTTCGACCTCGAGGCCCTGGCCGACGACTGCGCCGACGATGGCGTCTACGAGTTCCTCTTCGAGGGCTCACCCGAGCCCTTCGTCAACGGCCTCGGCTCCCCGGTCAACCCGATCGTCGTCAAGTGACGCGTCGCCTCGGCGGGGCTTGCCGCGCACACGATCGACGTCACACTTTCCCCATGACCGTGTCGCTACACCACATCGTCATCGACGCCCACGACCTGCCCGGGCTGGCACGATTCTGGAGTCAGGTCCTGGGTTGGAAGATCCTCTCCGAACGCGACCGAGAGGTCGTCATCGGCACCGACGTGGACGCCCCGGTGGGGATCTGCCTGATGCCGGCAGGCGAGGAGAAGACGGTGAAGAACCGTGTCCACCTCGACCTCAACCCGGGCGGCGACGCGGGTCCCGAGGACCGGGAGGCCGAGATCAGCCGCATCCTCGCCTTGGGTGCGCGGCATGTGGACATCGGGCAGACGGGCGACGAGTCCTGGACCGTGCTGGCCGATCCGGAGGGCAACGAGTTCTGCATCCTGCGACCGAAGCGCACGCTGATCGGTTGAGCGGTGGCGACTCGGTGTGCGCGCGCCGGTGCCGTCCCCACGTCATGGGGATCGTCACGAGCGTCTCGCAACCGTTAGCACCGCGAGGAGATTCGCCGTCACCGTGCCCCCTGCGTTGAGGACACGGCGCCGGATCCTGTCGATCAGCTCGGCCCGCGCGGAGGGCGCGAACTCCTTCATGCCCGACTGGGTCGAGAGGTTGAGCGCGTACTGATCAGCGGTGAATGTCACCTCGAAGAGCTGGCGCCGGACCGTGGGTTCGTCGAACAGGGCCGACGACTCCAGGGTCCAGCGGTCCGCGACGCGGTCGGGGTGTTGTGTGGCTGGGTCGAGGCGTTCGGAACCAATCGCCGCGTAGTCGTCCTGCACGTCCCACCAGAACCGGTCGGCGTGGTCCGGCACGACCCAGGGCGTGGCCAGGACGATCAGGTGGCCGTCCGGGCGGAGCACGGCGGCCGACTTCGAGAGCCGGACCGCGGGATCGACCCAGTGAAACGAGTTGCACGCAAAGACGGCGTCGACGCGCGTGGAACCTGGATCCCAGGCCTCGAACGACGTGGTCAGCACGTCGACGTCGGCGAACGACGCCAGGTTCCGTCGCGCTTGCGCAGCCAGCTGCGGACCGAGCTCCAATGCCAGGACCCGGAGGCCGCGCTCGGCGAGCGGGCGTGTGGCCTGGCCCGTGCCCGGTCCGATCTCGACGATCGACGAGCCCGCCTGCAGACCGGCGAGCTCCACAAGGTCGTCGAAGACGCGCGCCGGCGCGACGGGTCGGGCGCAGTCATACGCCTCGACGTCCTCGTCGAAGGTCAGGCGACAGGCGTCCCGCTCGCTCCGCTCCCACGGTGGTGTCCAGGGCATGACTCGAGTGTCCCCCAAGGAGAGCCTGGCGGCCGCTGCTCCCATCGCTAGCCTTTGTCGGTGTTTGTCGAGCGAGTCACCCTCCCGCAGTCGGAATGGGAGGAGTGGACTGGGCGACTCCGGCTCCTCACCGAACCGCCGTCGACGCTGGTCGCCTGCTTCGCTTGGCGGTCAGACGACGACACGATCACGTCGATCAACGTGTGGGACTCCGCCTCTGACGTCGCCGACTTCTTCCTCGAGCGCGCCCAGCCCATCATCGAGGCAGACGGGCCTCCGAGCAGCAAGCCGGAACGACTGGGCGAGGCCATCCGCGCCTACATCAGACCTGACGGTTCGACCTCCGAGTGAGGAAGGCCTCGCGAGGTTCTAGACGGCTACCTGTCCTTCCCAGGCGCGGTTGAGCGCCCCCTGGACCTTCACGGTCCAGATGATGAACCCGATGAGCGGGATGAGGTGCCAGAAGCCGGTCGCACCGCTCACCGGCTTGGGCTGACCCGCATGCGCGTACATGTTGCCGATCTCGGACGGCAACACGAACCAGTTGACGGGGTTGATCACGATCCCGATGACGAGACCGATCACCGGCCCGATCCCCTCGCCGGTGTGCTCCTTGAGCTCCCGGTACACCTGATAGGTCCAGTACAGGTAGTAGATCCCCACCGTGATGATCGAGAAGATGATCACCGCGGCGGGGTTCCGCACCTTTCCCCTCGGGCCGCGTGCTGCCGCGGGAGGCGGCGGGACAGGCGGTGGCGTGTCGGTCATGTCGGTTCCCTCTCTTCATTCCTGCAGCGGTCGAGGTGGCGGCCGACCAGGAGGCTGGCCCTCGAGGGTGCGGCCGTCGGGCGTCGTCACGACGAGCGTGGCGTCGGGCAGCAGTTTGGCGTGCCACCCGGGGCGAGTGGAGCAGATGGTGGTGTCGGGAACATTGCAGGGCGAGGTTGTCGAGGGACGTCGCCCCGCCATCGAGCACCCAGCGGACATGATGGGCCTCGCACCAGTCGGGCGGGCGGTCACAGCCGGGAAACCGGCAGTGCTGGTCGCGGATCACCAGGGCGTTGAACAGGTTGGCCGGGGCGGTGCGGGTGGTGGTGCCGTAGTCCAGAATGCTGGACCTGCCCGCCACGAACACACGGTGCACACCGGCATCACAGAACAGCCGCTGCACGGTCGTGCCATCGAGGACCGACCCGTCGACCAACCGGCCCTGAGTGCGACGCTCCAGGTCGTCGAGGGTGGTGATGACGTTGAGGTGGGGTCGGTGGCGGCCGCCTCGCCGCTCCTGTTGATGGTCGAGAAACCAGCGGCACACGTCGACCAGGGCATCGCCCCGGCGCTGGGCCGCGCTGCGGGCGGGCTCGCCGTCGACATCCCGGGTGGCTGCGAGACGAAGGGCCGTCGCGATGACCGCGCCACCCTCGGGGTCGAAGCTTCCCGACAGCTCGTGGCGCCCATCCAGGATCCGCGACAGGTGCAGCGACCGCTCCGGCTGCGGCTTGTCCTTGTCATCCGACACCGCTTCGGCGTGGCGAGCCCACGATTGCATCGCGGTGGCCGCTTCGCCGACCGACAGCCTGGCCAGGTCGGGAACCAGTTCGGGTTCGTGTCGAGCGAACAGGGCGACGGTGCCGTCCTTGAGGTTGGTGACGATCGCCTGGACCTGGCCACCCGACAACACACCCTCGCGGTAGGCGCAAGCGGTGACGGGGAGCTCACGGAGTCGGCGGGCGGTCCTTGCGCACCCGGCGGCATCGCGCCCCGACCTCCGGGTGTGGTGGCGTAGCCACGCGGTCATGGAGGTGGCGCCGTCGTTGCGCCAGACCTCCGCGACGTCGTGCTCGCCCACGAGGGCGAGCAGCTTGGCATTGAGGCGATCCGCCAGTGCGAAGGCTTCGGTCAACACCACGTTGTCGATCGGCATTTCGAGCCAGTCGACCGCCTCTGCAAGCGGTTGGAGAACGGCGCTGACCTGCTTAAGCATGTCCAGTATCGTACTAGTGTTCGCATAGCCGGTCAAACCAGATTGCGCCAATTAGGAGAGCAAGAATTGCCAAATAGTCCCCAAGAGCCGGCGACCCCTTTGCCTGGGTTGACCGCCTCGGATCTCACGTCAGCGTGGCGGTGTCTCGCACCAGGTCCACGGCACCGGCCACGAACAGGGCGAGCATGACCAGCACGGCGCCGGCACGCACCGTGCGCCACCGCCGATCGTCCGGGCTGGCCACCGCGTCAGCGTGGTTCGTGGCTGCGGCCACAACGGCGACGACCAGGACGGGCGGGAACAGCAACAGGAGCAATGGCGGACCGAGCAGCCACCACCGGCGCGCCCGCGGCCATCCGTCGGCGGCCGCCGCGCGGCCGACGAGGTGAGCCACCGCTGCCCCGAACCCGGCGCAGATCGCGACGAACAGGGCGATGGCCAGGGCGGCCGGCTCCAGGACTGTGAAGTCGACGCCGTCGGTGTGAACCATCAGCGCCCCACCAACCACCCCGTACAGCACGGCCATCATCGGCACCGTGGCCCGCCCGAGGTGGCGGACGAAGGGCCAGGCGACGAGGAGGAGCAACGCTGCGATCACGCCGATGAGGGATGTGACGACGAGAAGTCCCGCGGTGTCGCCGAGGGTGAACCTCCCGATCTCGAAGCCGTCGTCGCTCGTCAGCCCCTTGACGGCGTCGTCGGAGGTCAGGAACAGGATGCGCATGGCGAGCCGACCGCCCAGCCCGCCGATGACCGCGCCGGTCGCCGCGCCGATGATGATCGTCGCCGACAGCGTCCTGATGGTCGGCTCCAGCCCGACCCGCCGCGTCGCTACCGGACCACCCGTCCCGTCCACGATCTCAGCCATGCCCGCCCCTGGCTCCGCCGTCGCCGCCAACAACCAGGACATTCTGACCGCCACCACGACTGAGGGCGAACGATGCGTCAGCGGGCCGAGGTCGCGGTCGACCTCGCTCAGTCACCCCCCAGGCGGGTCCAGTAGACGTGGGTGGTCCACAGTCGCTGGTATGCGCCGTCGGACAGGAGCGACCTCACCTCGTCGAGCAGCGGCAACCGTTCGTCGTCGTCGAGGTCCGCGATCCATCCCATCGACGCGAAGAACGCAACCAGCCCGTCTCGGTCGAGTGACTGCGGGTTCGCCATGCGTGTGTGCCGGACCGGCTCGAATCCTGCTGCGGCGAACGAGCCACGCCACTCGCCGTCGGCGCGCCGGGGCCCGTCGAGGTCGAGGGGGTCATAGTCGAAGTCGCCCTTCGGCAGCCGCTCGTGCAGCAGTGCTTCGACGGCTGCGATCGGCGGCTCCCATGGCCCTCCCGGGAGGTTCCACAACAGCGCCAGCGCGCCGCCCGGACGCAGGACCCGGGCGATCTCCGCCAGGGACCGATCGTCGTCGAACCAGTGGAACGCCTCGGCGGCGAAGACCGCGTCGACCGATCCGTCCGGCAGCGGAATCGCTTGTGCGGTGCCGGGACGGGCCTCGGCCTGCGGGCAGAGCGCCGCCAGCACGCGGCGCATCGCATCGGCGGGCTCGACCGCGACCACGCTGCCGCACACGGTCGCGAGCAGCCGCGTGAGCTTGCCCGTTCCCGCTCCCAGGTCGAGCACGGTCGCCGCGGGCGACAGGTCCAGGAGCTCGACGGCTTCACGGGGCCAGCCCGGCCGCCCACGTTCGTACTCGTCGGGCCACCTGTCGCCGCTTCCGGCGGGCATGTTCCAGGTCGTCGGGGCCAAGCGACCGGACCGTAAGCGAGCCCGGTCCTGGCCTCCACCGGGTTTCCGGCGGCCTCAGGTTGTTCTCGGGCCGACCCCCAACGATGCGACGGCTGCTCCCAGCTCCTCCAACGTCCATCGCTCCCCCGCAGCGCGCACGGGCCGCCCGCCGTCCGGCGGACCGATCGCCGACAGCTCGTCCTTGCTCATCGTGAGGAGGCGCCCGGACAACCGCCGGCCCTCGGGCGTCGCCAGGAACACGGTGATGAGGGCGACGTCCTCGGGCTGAGGCATCGACGACCGCATGGCCTCGACCTGCCCGGCGGTCAGGCCCATGTCGGCCAGGCTGTCGACGAACGCCAGCGCCGGAGCCGTGGCGGTCAGCGGCGGCGCCACTGCGTTCACGCTGATGCCGAACGGCGCCAGCTCGCCCGCCAACGAACGCATCAGCCCGTAGATCCCGCCCTTGGCCACGCCGTAGGGGGCCAGCGTCGCCGTGCCGACGTAGAAGGCCGCCGAGCACACGTTCACGATCACGCCGCCGCCGCCCTGCCTCCGCATGACCCGGCCCGCCTCCACCGAGCAGTGGATCGACCCGAACAGGTGGGTCCCCAGCGTGAACTCCCAGTCGTCGGGCGCCAGGTCCAGGGCCGGGCCCCGGCGGTCGGCGCCGGCGTTGGTGATCATCACGTCGATGCGCCCGAAGCGATCGACCCCGGCCGCGACGATCCGGCCGGCGGCCGACGGGTCGGCCACGGTGTCGTGGCTCGCGACCGCCTCGCCCCCGAGCGTGCCGATCTCAGTGACGACCGACGCCGCCGACGCCGCGTCGAGGTCGTTGACGACCACCCGGGCGCCCTCGCGCGCATAGGCCAGGGCGTAGGCGCGACCCAGGCCCCGGCCGGCGCCGGTGATCACCGCCACCTGGCCGTCGAGCACGCCGGTCACTGGCGCGCAGCGGCCTCGCGGAAGCGCGTGGTGCGGTGCACGGGATCCGTGTCGATCTCGGGGATCACGTGCTCGCCCATGAGCCGGATCATCTCGAGCGTGTCCTCGTGGCGGGCGGAGCCGGTCCCGAAGACCAGCTGGTCGCAGCCCGCCTCCTCCCATCGCCGGCACTGCTCCAGCGCGTGGTCGGGGTCGCCGCAGATGCCGCCGCGCTCGCGGGCGACGGGGATGTCCTCGGCCGTGGCATCGGGCATGAGGTCGGGCCACACGGGGATCTCCGCCGGGTGCGGGAACGTGTCGTGGTAGCGGTACACGTTGCTGGCCAGGTAGCTGTTGTGCGGGAGGGTGGCCGCCTCGATCGCCCGGTGGTCGTCCTCGGCGACGAACGCCCCGGTCGTGACCATGATGTTGTCGTTGACGAACGCGCCCACCGGCTCCGGCTCCCTGACGGCCTTCTTGTAGGCCTTCATCACCGGCTCGAGCTCCTGGATCGAGCCCACCGAGAACCCGAGGACGCCGAGCCCTCGCCGTCCGGCCATCTCGTAGCTGCTCACGTTGCCGGCGGCGTACCACATGGCCGGGTGAGGCTTGCACCAGGGCTTCGGCAGGACCTTGCGGGGCGGCAGCGACCAGTACTTGCCCTCGTAGCCCTCGTACTCGTCCTGGAGCCACATCTTGGGGAACTCGGCGATGACGTCCTCCCAGATCTCCCGGGTCTTGCTCAGGTCGCTCATCCCCGGCAGGAACGCCAGGATCTCGTGGCTGCCGGCGCCGCGTCCCGTGCCGAACTCGAACCGCCCGCCCGACAGGTGATCGAGCATGGCCACCTTCTCCGCCACCTTGGCGGGGTGGTTGACCTGGGGCAGCGGGTTGAAGATGCCCGAGCCGAGGTGGATCCGCTCGGTGGCCCGGGCCAGGTAGGCGAGCGCCACGTCGTTCGCCGACATGTGGGAGTACTCGTCGAGGAAGTGGTGCTCCGTGGCCCACACGTACTTGAACCCGGCCCTGTCGGCGGCGATGACGCACTCGATGTCGCGCATCAGGGCGGTGTGCTCGGCATCCGGGTCTGCCTGGCGTCGATAGCTCGGGACGAATCCCTGGATGAAGATGCCGAACTCCATGGCTCTCGCCTTCTGTTCGAGGGTCAGGTCAGGGTCAGGACGCCGCGATTGAGCTTGCCCGCCTCGAGGTCGGCGAGGGCCCGCTCGATGTCCCCGAGGTCGTAGGTCTGGCTGACCATCTCGTCGAGCATGAAGCGGCCATCCAGGTAGAAGCGCGTGATGAGCGGCACGTCGTGGTGGGGCCGCGTCTGGCCGTAGCGGCACCCCAGGATCGACTTGTCGTTGTAGAGGTTGCCGACCACGAAGCTCGCCTCGGTGCCGAGCTTGGGAACGCCGAGCAGCACGCAGGAGCCTCCGGTCCCGAGCATGTCGATCGCCTGGCGGATGAGGGCGGGGTGCCCGACGCATTCGAACGCGTAGTCGAAGCCCGCGGGCACCAGCTCCTTGGCGGCCGCCACGGTGCCGTCCGGATGCTGCGACGCGTCGATGAAGTCGGTGGCGCCGAACTGCCGGGCCACGGCCTCCTTCAGCGGGTTGGCGTCGATGGCCACGATCCGGCCCGCCGACGCCAGCCGCGCACCCTGGATGACGGACTGACCGATCCCGCCCGCGCCTATGACCGCCACGGTCTCGCCGGGCCGGACCTTGGCCCGATTGAGCACCGCCCCGGCCCCGGTGACCACGGCGCAGCCGATCAGTGAGGCGGCATCGAGCGGAACCGCCGGATCGATCACGACGGCCTGGTGCTCGTGGACCACCGTGCGCTCCGAGAAGACGCCGAGGTTGGCGAACGCCGGCACCTGCCGGCCGCCGGTGGTGAAGCGGGTGTCGGACCAGCCGAAGGGTCGGCGGCAGTGCGTGGGCAGGCCGCGATCGCACGCGTCGCACTGGCCGCAGTTGCCGAGCGTCACCAACACGACGTGGTCGCCCGGGTTCACGCCCGTGACGGCGGCGCCGACCTCCTCCACCACGCCGGCGCCCTCGTGGCCGAGCACGATCGGCGGCGGCATCGGGATGGTCCCGTCGATGACCGAGACGTCGCTGTGGCAGAGCCCGGCGCGGTGGATGCGCACCGTGACCTCGCGCAGGCCCGGCGCCCTCACCTCGACGTCGTCGCGCACCTCGAGCTCGCCGGTCCAGACGATGGCTCTCATGAGTACTCCCCTTCAGCCGGGCCAGACGATGCTCTGCAGCTCGCTGTAGGCGTGCAGCGCGAACGACCCGCCGTCACGCCCGATGCCGCTCTTGCGGAACCCCCCGAACGGGGTCTCCGGGTTGCGGGCCAGCGTGTTGAGGCCGACGTTGCCGGCGCGCAGGCGCTGCGCGACCCGCATGCCCCTGGCGGTGTCGCGCGTCCAGACGTAGTCGTAGAGGCCGTAGTCGCTGTCGTTGGCGACGGCAATCCCCTCCTCCTCGTCGTCGAAGGGGATGGCGACCACCACGGGACCGAAGATCTCCTCGCGGGCCGCCACCATGCCGTTGTGGCATCCGGTGATGAGTGTGGGGGGCCAGAAATACCCGCGCTCCGTCTCCGGGCGGGTGCCGCCGGCGACGAGCGTGCCCCCCTCGTCGACGCCCGATCGGACGTAGCCCTCGATGCGGTCGCGCTGGGCCGCGCTGATGACCGGGCCGACGACGGTGGCGGGATCGAGCGGGTCGCCCACCCTGAGCACCGAGGCGATCCGCGCCAGCTTCTCCACCACCTGGTCGTAGACGCCGCGCTGTGCGATCAGGCGGGTGGGCGCCGTGCAGATCTGGCCCGCGTGGAAGGCGAACGTGCTGGCGGTGCCCTGCGCGGCGGCGTCGATGTCGGCGTCGTCGAACACCAGGCTGGCGCCCTTGCCGCCGAGCTCGAACAGCACGCGCTTCATGTCGCGGGCGGCCGCCTCGGCGATCCTCAGCCCGATGGCGGTGCTGCCGGTGAAGCTGACCATGTCGGTCTGCGGCGCCGCCACGAGCGCCTCGGCCGACTCGGGCGTGGAGCCGACCACCAGGTTGACGACCCCGGGCGGGAAGCCGGCCTCGTGGAACGCCTCCACCATCCTGATGACCCCGAGGGGATCCTGGGGCGCGGGCTTGATGACGACCGTGTTGCCCATGGCCAGGGCGGGCCCGACCTTCCCCATGACGTTGGTCAGCGGCACGTTGTACGACGTGATGCAGACCACGACGCCGACCGGCTGCCGGACGGCCATCGCATTGACGAGGCCGCCACCGGTGGACGACGGCGTCGCCGTCTGCATGGTCGGCGCCGGCGGGAGTGGGATCTCCCTGGCCTCGAGGGCGCCCCGCGCGTAGCGGCGCAGGCGGGCCACCGCCACCGGGACCTGGGCCGTCCGCGCCATCTGGACCGTGGAGCCGGTCTCGGCCTGCACCAGCGGGATGAGCTCCGGGGTGCGTCGCTGCAGGACGTCGGCCGCCCGATCGAGGAGGCGAGCGCGCTCCTCCGGGGAGGTCCGCGACCAGGTGGGGAACGCCTCGGCGGCGGCCGCGGCGGCCTGGCGCGCGTCGTCGGCGGTGGCTTCGGGGGCCAGGCCCACGATCTCCTCGGTCGCGGGATTGACGACCTCGTAGGTTCCCCCCGAGCCCTCGACGCGGTCACCGCCGATCCACAGGGAATAGGGCTCGTGGGAGGTGGTCCCATCGATGGCTTCGATCTGTGCCACCCGGTCCGTTCCCCTCCGTCCGTCAGCCGGCCGCACGAGCAGCATGGCACACGACCTGACACCTGTGTTTCGTGGCCGGCGTCCGGGCGCTACCCCGCGACCAGGGGGGCAACCTCGCGGCCGAACGCGGCGATCTGGTCGATGTGCTCCTCGCAGCTCCGTGACGGGATCCGCACGGCGACGTGGTTGACGCCGAGCGCCACCAGCCTGCGGACCGCCTCCGCGATCGTGTCGGGGTCGCCGGTGACCGTCCATCGGGGCACGTCGAACGACGGCCGGCCGACGTAGAGGTCGACGCCGCCGCCGATGGCGAACGGCCCGTCCCGCCCCACCTCCGCGCGCAGCCGCTGCAGGGTCGCGATGGCCCTGGCCATCCCGCCCTCGGGCGGCCCCTGCGGCAGCCAGCCGTCGCCCAGCCGGGCGGCCCGACGCAGCGCCGCAGCCGACGACCCGCCCACCCAGATCGGCGGGCCGCCGGGCTGCACGGGACGCGGCCGTTGGCCGACCTCGCCGCCGCCCCACTCGTCGGACAGGGCGGCCCTGATGGCCACGACCGCCTCGTCGGTGAGCCGGCCGCGCTCGGCGAACGGCACCCCCAGCGCACCGAACTCGCCCTCTACATGTCCGGCCCCCACCCCGAGGATCGCCCGGCCACCGGACAGTGCGTCCAGGGTGGCGAACGCCTTGGCCGTCTGGAGCGGATGGCGGTAGGCGACGACGTACACGTGCGACAGGAGCCGCACCCGCCCCGTGCAGCCGGCCAGCCACGCGAGGGTGGCGACGGTGTCGTACCACGTCGTGGTCATGGTGGACGCCCGCTCCCTGGGGATGGCGACGTGGTCGCACACCGACACCGAGTAGAAGCCGTTGGCATCGCACGCACGGGCGACCGCCGCCAGCTCGGGGGGCCCGGCGCCCGCCTCCCACGGCTGGGCGACGAGTGTGGATTGGGCCTGCACCGGCAGCTGCATCGTGAAGCCGAGCAGGGGCGTCGAGTCGGTCACGGGTCCCCTTCCGTCGGAGGCGAGACTAGGTTGTCAGGAAACGGGCCGCTCCCGGGTCGACGCGGCCTGACATGATCGCGGGCCATGGCTGTCGAACGATTCCCCATCGAGCTCGGGCACATCATGATGTTCGCCCGCAGCGTCGGCGACGCGAACCCGATCTACTCCGACGAGGAGTACGCCGCCGCCAGCGACGTCGGCCACGTCGTTGCGCCGCCGACGTTCGTTCAGGCGGGCGCCCAGTTCGATCCCGACTGGCCGCTGCGACCCAGGATCGGCGAGCCCTGGTTCGGTTCGGGCCGGAACCCCACGGGCACGCCGCCCCGGGATGACGGCGGCGACGGCGGTGGTGGCGGCGGGGGCGGCGGCATGGCACGGGGACTCCACGCCGAGCAGCACTTCGAGTACCACCGGCACCTGCGACCCGGCGACGTCCTGCACGCGGAGACCCGGCCCGGCGGGACCTGGGAGAAGGAGGGCAGGCGCGCCGGCAAGCTCGTGTTCCGCGAGACGATCACCGAGTACCGGGACCAGAACGACGAGCTCGTCGTCACCGCCCGCACCGTCGGCGTGCGCACCGAGCGGGCGCCCGAGACCGCCGGCGCCGCAGGGGCGGAGGAGTCGCAATGAGCCTCAGGGCGAGCGAGCTGAACGTCGGCGACGTGCACAGCGAGGTGGTCGTCGACGACCTCACCCGGACCCAGATCGTGCAGTACGCCGGGGCATCGGGCGACTACAACCCACTCCACACCGACGAGATCTTCGCCACCCAGGTGGCGGGGTTCCCGAGCATCTTCGCCCACGGGATGCTGACGATGGGGCTGACCGGCACGATGGTCACCAACTACGTCGGCGATGGCCGGCTGCGATCGTTCGGCGGGCGGTTTCGGGCCCAGGTGTGGCCGGGCGACACGCTGACGGCGCGAGCCGAGGTCGTCGGCATTCGCAACGGCGACGAGGGCGGCCCGATCGTCGAGCTCCGCATCTCCACCACCAACCAGGACGGGCTCGAGGTGTTCGCCGGCGAGGCGACCGCCGCCGTCGACTAGGACACGCGACCCCGGAGAGACGAGCACGTCCATGGAGCCATGGGAGCTGCTGGCCCGCGAGGGCATCCGAGACCTCGTCGCGCGGTACAACTCGAACGGCGACAGCGGCCGGATCCCGCAGGTCCTCGAGCTGTTCGCACCCGACGCGACGATGGAGATCACCAACGCGGGCGGCGAGACGCGCACCTACCGCGGCATCGACCAGATCGAGACGATCTTCACCGGCGCGATCGAGACGTTTCGGGCCGAGGCCGACGAGCGTGCCCAGCCCGGGTACGTGCGCCACTGCATCGCCACCCACCAGATCGACCTCGGGGACCGGCGGCACGCCAAGGGTCGCTGCTACTTCTTCGTGATCCGCGCTAACGGCCTCGACCATTGGGGCCGGTACGTCGACGAGTACGAGGCGCGGGACGGCCGCTGGCTCTTCACCTACCGCAAGGTCACGACCGAGGGACACCAGGCCGAGCCGGCGTGACGGAGCAGGTCTGCGCCGGGAGCGTCAGGCCTCGTCCCAGATGCCCAGGCGCCGCCAGAGGCGCTTCGCCGGCTGCGTGACCAGGTCGAGCTCGACCAGCAGATTGCGCACCTTGCGAAGCGAGTCCTTCGCATTCTGGCGGGCCGGGGAGCCCGGGCCATAGGCCTCACGCAGGACGGCATCGGGGACGCCGTAGGTGCGGACCAGGTGCCGCGGCGGGCGCAGCATGACGCTCGCCTCGGTGGCGAGGACGAGCGGCGCCTGCATGGCCATCGCACGCCGACGCCAGGACGCCAGCTTCGGCACGTTGGTGCGCAGGTAGCTGCGGGCGAACGACAGGTGCCGCGCCTCCTCGGTCACGTGGATGCGCATGATCCGCTCGAGCAGCGGGTGGATGTCCTTGTCGCTGCGCAGGACGGTGCGCTGCACGTGATCGATCGGGTCCTCCCCGCCCAGGACGAACACGAAGAACAGCGCCGGGAACCGCCGGGCCAACCCGACCACGTTCCGGCTCCCGAGGCGCAGCTCCCAGGGCAGGCCGGGGGTCTCCAGACCGGTTCGGTTGACGAACTCCTGGAACATCAGGGAGTGCTGCGCCTCCTCGATGACCTCGTGGTACACGTACCGGAACTCGGGTGAGCCGTCGGGCAGCCGGAACGCGTACTCCAGCAAGCCGCGCTTGAGGACGTTCTCGAACTGGAGCCCGGCCTTCATGTTGCTCGTGATCCCGTGCAGCCCGATGCGGGCGCGGGTCTCGGCCGGCAACGAGCGGTACCAGTCGGTGTCGGCCAGGCCATTGCCCGAATCCAGCTCCCATCGCGGGTCGCGGGGATCAATGGCGTTGTCGGGATGGTCCCAATCGACATCCGCGTAGGCGTCGAAGTGCTTCACCACCGACTGGCGGCTGAGTCGCCGGAGGAGCTCGGTGAACCGGTCGTCGTGTTGTTCCTCGTCGAGTGGCTGGCCGTCGAGGGCGGTTGCGGTCATTGGTTCGCTCCCAGGTCGGTGGGCGAGACGACGGTGGTCAGGACCTTGAACCCCTCGACCACGCCGTCCAGCTCCGCACGGTCGATGCCGCCGAGGCGCGCGACCGCCAGGCCGTCGAGGAGGCAGAACGTGAACCGGAGCGCCAGGCGGGCGAACTCCGGGTCACCGGTCATCTCCGGCTGGGTCTCCTGGAACAGGGCGAGCGCGGCGTCGAAGAACCGGTGCTCGAACTCCTCGAAGCGGGCGCGCAGCACCGGACGGGTCCGGCAGGCGACGATCAGCTCGAGCCACGCCTCGAGCGTCGGGCCCGACCAGACGGACCACAGCAGGTCGATGGAGGCAGCGGGCGTCCGCTCCGACGCCGGCAGCCGCTCGAGCGTCGCCCGGTATTCGGCCATGCGACGGCCGCAGAGATGCTCCACCGCCGCCACCACCAGGTCCTCCTTCGTGGGGTAGTGGTGCACCTGGGCGCCCCGGGAGACGCCGGCCCGGCGCACGACCTCGGTCGTGCTGGTCCCGGACCAACCCAGCTCCACGAGGCAGTCGATGGTGGCGTCGAGCAGCCGGACACGGGTGGCGGCGCTGCGCTCGGCCTGGGTGCGGTGGCGCCGCGGCTCCGACGTGACCGTGGGCATGCCACCACTATCCGCCGCCAGTTACATACAGTCAAGCCTGTATATAACTGTTCACGTGTGGCAAGCCGGGCTCAGCCGATCGGCAGGCGCTCCTGCGGTCGCATGGTCACACGACCCCGCTGATCGACGACCACCACCACGTGCGACGACTCGTCCACGAGCGTCACGGCGTGATCGACCGTCCGCGCGGCGCGGGACGCGTCGGCCAGCGTCGCCACGGTGAGTCCAAAGACGTGCGTGCTCATCACGCGCCCCTTTCCTTTCTTCAGTCGTACGTCCGGATTTCGTGGCCAATCGGGCGTTCGGATGTCCAGACGGTGCAGCTGCGCATTTCTCATCGCCGCCGCGGACCCGGGCGCGTTACCGCCATTCCACCTCGGTCGCACGATCGGCCAGCAGCTGCCGTAGGGCCAGCCGATCGGGCTTGCCGTTGGCGAGGTAGGGCGTCTCGCCCTCGGCGAGGACGAGCACGCGCCTCGGCACCTTGTAGTTGGACAGCTTCTCGCCGGCGCGGCGAAGCAGCTCGACGGGATCGACGCCGGCGCCGGCCGCCGGCACCAGCGCGGCGGCGACGACCTCGCCGCGGTCGGCGTCCGGCAGGCCGACGACCACCGCCAGGCTCACCTCGGCGAACGACTCGAGCCGCAGCTCGACCTCGCGCGGGGCCACGTTGGATCCCGAGGTCTTGATCATCTCGCTCAGGCGGCCGAGGAAGTACAGGTAGCCGTCGCGGATGAGGCCCTTGTCGCCCGTGTGGTACCAGCCGTCGTCGTCGAACGTGTCGTGGCGCTCCCACTTGTACAGCCCGTTCATGACGCTGTAGCCACGGATGCAGACCTCGCCCACCTCGCCCTCGTCGAGCGTGGCATTGGTCTCGGGGCCGGCGATGCGGTGCTCGACGCCGGGCACCAGCAGCCCGAACGATCCCCGCATCTCCTCGGGCAGGACCCGGTCGGCCTCGGGGCCGGCCGCCGAGTGCGGCCCCATGGTCTCGGTCATCCCCAACGAGTTGTGGCGCAACCCGGGATCGGTGGTCGGCGGCGGTGCAAAGGCCGGGATCTTGCTGACATCGCGGCCGGTCTCGACGATGTAGCGCTGCATCCTCTGACCGAGCTGGGGCCAGACGGCGAGCTCGGTCGCACCCTCGGCCTCCATCAGGTCGAGCACCGCGTCGGGCTCGAACTTCTCGACGCAGAGGACGGTGCTGCCGACCGACAGGGCCATGTTGAGTGTCAGGCCCACTCCGCCGATCCAGAAGAACGGCATGGCGCACAGCCGGCGGGACTCAGAGGTCAGGCCCGCGAAGCGCGCCAGGTTGGCACCGTGGCGCAGGAAGTTGCCGTGCGTGTGGACGACGCCCTTGGGCTCGCTCGTCGTGCCGGACGTGAAGATCGTCATCATGAGGTCGGAGGGTGTGACCTCGGCCTCGACGGCCTCGAAGAACTCGTCGCTGATGTCGTCGGCGTCGCCGACCGACGGGGCGCCGACACCGCCGCCGGGCCGCACGTCCAGGGGCAGGGCCTTCGCCCAGAGGCGATCGCTCGGGCCGCTCACCCGCACGTGCCGCAGGAACGGCAGGGCGGGGAGCCGTAGCGGCTCGGGCCCGGCCTCGGCGAGCCCGGGCACCGCTTCCTCGACGTGGGCGAGATGGTCCCGACCGAACATCGTCGACGGCACCACCAGCGTGTCGACGTCGCCGAAGCGGAGTGCCTTGCGCAGCTCGGCCGGCTTGTACGAGGTGCTGAACGGCATCCCGATCGCGCCGATCCGCGTGATCGCCAGCCACGCCACGACCCAGTCGGTTCCGTACGGGAACGCGAACCCGATGTGCGTGCCCTTGCCCACCCCCGCCGCCAGCAGCTGCTTGCCCACGCGGCGGGATGCCACCTCCGCCTCGGCGTAGCTCATGCGGCGATCGGGCATGACGATGAAGTCGTTGTCCCCGAACGTCGCCGCCGCGCGACGGACCACGACCGGAATGGTCGGCACGTAGTCCAGGTCAGGCAGTGGCATGTGACCCCCTCTGGTCGCGCGGTCGTCACGCCGGGACGACGGTAGCGGCTACCCCCCGACGGACGGCCAGCTCAGGCGCGCTGGACGCGACGGCCTGCTCGTGCACGGCACCCTCCCACTCGCGCACGTCCGCGCCCACTCCTACTGCAGCGACCGCCGCCTCGCTCACCGCGCCGCCCTCGTACCTGCACATCCTGAGGAACGCTTCATGGACCCCACCGGTGATGCCGCGAGCAGAGGAGCACGAGATTGCACCTCCTTTGAGATTGGTACGAGGTCAGACCTAAGACCCCACACGTGGAGCTCGATGACCGGGTCGAGAAGCATGGCCCCCTGATGGGCCGGCTGTTGGACGCCACGCCGCTGGCCGAGCCCTGCGACGGCGACACCTGACACGAGCGTCAGGATTCTGTGTGCCGGCGCCGGGGGTGGGTAGCCGGACGTCGCGGGCGGTTCCCCGGCCTCCCTGTCGGGGGACCGCCCCGCGCTGAGTACGTCTACGTGTAACGGCGGACGAGGCAGACGCGGTCTCTATCGGTACGGCTCAGACCGCCGCTGAGCCGGACCGAGGAGCCGGGGTACGGGACGTGCCGGGGGGGCGGGCATCCCGGCTCCCCTCGGTCCAACGGGGAGCGGTTTCACCCAGTTGAAATCCCGGGCCGTTCCGATACTGAAATACGGGGGCGCGACCATCACGGTCAGCGGGTCGGGCATTCGTCCGCGCCAGGTCCGACCAAATCGGCCCCCGGGCGGATTCCCCCGGGTCTGGGGGCCGGATCGCGCCTACGGGTATTGCCACGCCGCTCATTTCGAACGTATGTTCGTAACGTGGGTGGTGGTAGCTGGCGAGACCGCTACGAGTACGCCTGGCAGACACCCGCCCCCGAACCCGGACGAGGGCCCGGTCTTACCTGGCGCCAGCTCACGCCCCGCCACTGGTCCGGGTCGTGGAACGGGAAACTCCACGGGACCGTCACCGCCGCAGGCGACGGCTGGCTGGCGTACGTGCGGCTCGGCGAGCCGCCCGGCACGTCACCCATCGTCACCGTCGGCCGCTTTGCCACCGTCCAGGCGGCGCAGGTGGCGACCGATGGGGTGTGTGGGCGTCTCGGTAACCCACGCCGATCGGCAGAGATGCCCTAGGGGCCCGTGATCGCGTAGGCGAGACGCTTGAGGTGCACCTACCAGCCGCGCGTTCTGGCGCGCCGTGTCAAGCCGCCGCCGTGAGCTGGACGCCGTGGCGGCTCGAGCACACCGCACCTAACGACGTCGATCGGCAGCGTCGGCGTTACTGGGACCGCCCACATCGCGTCCGATCGCGTTCGCCGCCTCCCGTTTTACACCCACAGTGTCGCCCGGGGCACAGGCTTTGCGGAGTTCCCGGCGATGTGTCACTCTCCGTGCGCGTCTGCGCCGATTGTGACGCGGACGTTAGGCGCGGACGTTATGGCGGACGGCGGCGGATGGGCCTTCGACCCTACGGGATCGAAGAAAACGGCGGATACCTAGAGGTTGCGGACCACCCGCGTCCGCCCTACCGGCGCCAAGCAGAGCGCCCCGCAGTCGCTTGCTCGAGCACGTCTCGCGTTGCCCTGGGCCAGGCTCGGAACGGTCCACCGGCACTCGACCGCCCTTGGGTGCCGGTGCGGCGGTTGATCCCGGTCGGTTCATCCCCTCTCTGCCCGGACCGACTGGGATCCCGCCATGTCGGATCTCGACCCACCACTAGCAACCTGCCCGAACGATGACCCACCCCGATGTCGGCGGCTGGTACCCGCGCTCGTTCGTGTTGACGGACATCGTGGGTTCGGTGTCGCTGTGGGAACGCGACCCCGACCAGATGGCGCGGGCGGTCGCCCGCCATGACGCCCTCATCGGTCGAGAGGTGGTCGCCTCTGGCGGGGAGTTGGTGCGAAGCAAGGGGGAGGGCGACTCGACCTTTTCGGTGTTCGCCCACCCGGGCCACGCGGTCGCGGCGGCGGTCGGTATGCAGACAGCGGTTCGAGCCGAGCAGTGGCCAACCACAGCACATCTGCGCTTGCGGGTGGGAGTACACACGGGAGACGCCGAGCCACGCGACGGAGATTGGTACGGCCCGGCCGTGAATCGTGCCGCCCGGCTCCGCGCCCTAGCCGACGGCAACCAGACTCTGCTGACGGGCGTAACGGCGGCCTTGGTGGGCGACCGACTGCCCACGGCCAGGCAGCTGCTGTATCGGGGCCGGCGGACGTTGCGGGGCATCGAGCGGCCGGAGGAGGTATGGGAGCTGGTTGGCGCCGACGACCCCAGGCTTCCCGGAGCTGGATCAGCCAGGCTGGGCAGTCTGCCGCCGGCGTTGACCCGCTTCGTTGGCCGTAGCGACGAGGTCGAACGTCTGGTCGCGCTGGTTGAGCGTGAACGGCTGGTCACCCTCACCGGCGCTGGTGGTAGCGGCAAGACCCGCTTGGCGCTGGAGGTGGCCAGGGACGCCGCCCGTGGGGGCGAGGTCGTGTGGTTGGCCGAACTGGCACCACTCCGGGAGGGCGGGCTCGTGGCCCAGACGGTCGCCACCGCAGTGGGAGCCGACGATGGGCCGGAGCCACTCGACCGGCTGCTGGCCGGCGCGGAGCGGCTGGATGGTGTGTTGGTGCTGGACAACTGCGAGCACCTCCTCGATGCCTGCACGGCACTTACCGGCCGGCTACTGGGTGCCGCACCGGGATTGCGGGTGCTGGCGACCAGCCGGGAGGCGCTGGGGCTGGACGGTGAGCGGCTGTGGCCAGTCAGGCCGTTGGACGTGCCGGATCAGGCGCGGCAAGACCCGGAGGAGCTGGCGCGGGTCGAGTCGGTCCAGCTGCTGATGGACCGAGCCCGGTCAGTCCGACCCGACCTAAAGGTTTGCGACGAGGATGTTGCGTCCGTCGTACAGATCTGCCGCGCACTCGAGGGCATGCCGTTGGCGATCGAGTTGGTGGCCGGCCGCCTTCGCTCGCTCAGCTTCGCTGACCTGGCGGCCCGCCTTGGGGACCAGCTCACGGTGTTGGCCCGTCACCGGCCGACCGCCGGGGACGACGCCCGGCACCGCAGCCTTCGCCTCACGCTGGACTGGAGCTACGACCTTCTCGCCGGTCAGCAGCAGGCACTCGCCCGCGGCCTCTCGGTGTTCGCCGGTGGATTCCGCCTGGACGCCGTCGAGGCGGTGTGCGGTGGCGACCTCGACGTGCTCGACGGCATCGACGAGTTGGTGGCCAAATCGCTGATCACCTTCGACCCGACGAGCGCCCGCTACCGGCTCCTCGAACCGCTACGCCAATACCTTGCCGAACGTCTGGACAAGACGGGTGCGGCGGAGTCCGTTCAACAGGCGCACGCCGAGTGGGTGGCGGGCCTGTGCGACCGGCTCGGCACCCACTTGCTCGAAGACCAGAAGGCCCGCAGCCTGCGGCTCCGCGAGGAGAGCGGCAACATCGACCTAGCCCTGCGCTGGTCGCAAGCTCACGACCACTCCATGGCGATGCGCATTGTCGGTTCGCTCGGCCAGTATTGGTTCTATTACGACCAGGCGAGCGCACGCCGCTGGTGTAACTCGGTCATCAAGGTCGCCGCGGACGTCGCTCCCCGGACACGGGCTAAGGCGTTGCTCAGCGCCGGAACGATCGCGCAGAACGATCAGGCCTGGAGCCAGTCAGTCGAATGGCTCAGCGAGGCGTTGGCCATCTACCGGTCGAAACGGGCCGCGAGCGGCCAAGCCGCGGTGCTGTATTGGCTCGGTCGTGCGCTGGCGAACGTCTGGGACCAACCGAGCGAGCACCACACGAGGGAGGCCACGCGGTGCTGGGAGGAGAGCCTCCGGCTGTTCACCGGCCTCGGCGACGTGGCCGGCGCCAGCTGGTGTCGGCTCTGGCTGAGCTCGCAGGCGTTCGCGAACGATGATCTGCGTCGGTCCGAGCAGCTGGCCGAGCAAGTCATTGAGGAGTGCGACGCGGCCGGGGTGCAACATCCAGTTGGCCAAGCGTGGTGCATTCTCGCGTTCGTCGCTCGTCGACGTGGCGGCCACGCCACGGCGCTCGAGTTCCTCAAGGACGCGGTTGCGCTCTACCACGAACTCGACAATCCATGGCAGCTCGCCGGAGTGCTCGTAGAACTCGCGGAGCAGGAGGCCACAATGGGACAAGGCGCCGAGGCGCTCAAGGCCCTGGCCGAATCCTCACGGCTGGATGAGCAGATCGGCAGGCTGCCGGGTCGGTCGCGCCGGCTCGCCTTAGCGGCCGTGGTTCATCTCTCACGTGGGCAATCAGCCATGTCGATCAGCGCCCTGGGCGCGTACGACGCTCACCCACCAGAGGACGCTGGGAGTCCATGGAGCAGGGTCGGCGGGTCCATAGGCTGGCTTGCAGACTTGGTAGAGACAACGAGAGCCCAGCTCAATCCCGCCGAAGTGGCCAGCGCCAGAACAGCAGCACAAAAGAAGAGCCTCGACGAGCTCATACACGAACTGATCACTCGACCAGCGACGGAGGTCGTCTGATTGGTCGAGGTCGACGACCTGCGGGCCGCACTTGCGGGGCACCGGGTGATCATCGAGCCCAACAGTCCGAGCGCCGGCGTCACCGTCGCCTTCATCGCCGTCAACGGCGCACCGGTCGAGCTGATGCAGATCGACCACGACCTCCGCCCCGACCTGTAGCCACCCCGACCCGGGCGCGGCCCGACAGGATCCGGCATTCTGTGCGCCGCCGCCGTCTCCTGGAGGTGACCGCTTGGCCGGTGAGGAGCATGTGGACGAGTCCCGCCGATTCGTCGGGACGACCCGGCTGGAGGCGTTCAGCGACGGCGTCTTCGCCATCGCCATCACGCTGCTCGTCCTGGACCTGGCGATCCGCGATTCGGGGCCCGCGCTGGACCGGGTCGCAGATGCCTGGCCGTTCTACCTGGCGTACGTCGTGAGCTTCCTGACGATCGGCGCCGCGTGGCTGGCGCACACGGCCATGACCGATCGGCTGACCAAGGCCGACCTGGGGCTGCTCCGGCTCAACCTGCTCCTGCTCCTGTTCGTGGCGGTCCTCCCATTCCCGACGCGCCTGGTCGCCGAGGGGCTGGACGACGTCTCGGGGGAGCGTGTCTTCGTCGCGATGTACGGCATCGTGCTGCTGGCGATCCGCGTCCTGCTGTACGCGCTGGATACGTACGCCCGGTGGGAGCACCTGTATGCGCGCGGGAGCGTCGGCGACGTCGAGGAAACGGAGAGCGTGCGGCGGGGCATCCTGCCGGTCCTCGTGGGCTATGGCGTCGCGATCCTCGTCGGCCTCGTCCTGCCTGCGGTCGCGGTCGGCCTGTACTGCGCTATCGCCGTGTTCCTCGTCGTCCCGTTCGGCGAGCTCCGGCGCCTGTTCCTGCGTCGCACCTGACCACCGGTCACGCCGCGCGGTTTGTACGCCTCCCCGTGTGGTCACCGGGAGCCGGCTGGTACGTTCGCCGGGGCGTGACGACCTCGGCCCGGAAGCCCCCCTGGCAGTCGGCGGCGGTCTCGCCGGCGGAACGACGAGCCCTGGGCCGCGCCATCCGCGCCCGAACCCCGCGTGACTCGCACGCCGAGTGGTCGCCCCACCGGGGCCGGAACCCACTCGGGATCCTCGAAGAGCAGGACCGGTGCCGCATCGCCAGGCTCGTCCCGCTGCGCTGGGCGCGGATGGCCGGCTCGCCACTCGCCTACTTCCGCGGTGCTGCGGGCGTCATGGCCGCCGATCTGGCCCGGACGGCGGCGACCGGGATCGACGTGCAGACCAGCGGCGACTCCCATCTCCTGAACTTCGGGCTGTACGCCTCGCCGGAGCGGACGCTCATGTTCGATCTGAACGACTTCGACGAGACGATCACCGGTCCCTGGGAGTGGGACGTGAAGCGACTCGCCGCGAGCGTGGTCGTGGCGGGACGATCCGCGGGACTCGGCCGCGCCGACGCCGGCTTGGCGGCAGAGGAGAGCGTCCGCCGCTACCGCCAATCAATGGCGCAGCTCGCCGCCATGAGCGTGCTCGACGGCTGGTACCTCTGCATCGAGGCCGCCGCCGCAGCGCGGAATCGCACGCTGCGGCGGGCGACCAAGCACGCGTCGACCCGAGCGGCGAGCCGGGACCACATCCACGCCTATTCCAAGCTGACGGAGATCGTCGACGGGCGGCCGAGGCTAAAGGACCGTCACCCGCTGCTCATGCAGGGAAAGGAGGCACATGCATCGGTCCTCGAGCCGTTCGTCGGGCGGGCGCACGACGGCCACCAGGGCGAGCGTGTGGTCTGCGGGCAACGCGTCCTCCAGGCGGCCAGCGATTCCCTGCTCGGGTGGGCAACCGGCGTCGAGGGTCGGCAGTACTACTGGCGCCAGCTCTGGGACAACAAGGGGGCCTACGACGTCGAGGCGATGAGCGCGCCCGAGCTCGCCGAGTACGCCGGGCTCTGCGGCACGTGCCTCGCGCAGGCGCATGCCCGCTCGTCCGACGCCGCCATGATCAGCGGCTACATGGGCACGGGCGCCAACCTGGACCGAGCGATCTCCCGCTTCGCCCAGGCCTACGCCGAACAGAACGAGCGGGATCATGCGGAATTGCTGGAAGCGGTGAGGTCCGGGCGGATCGAGGCGGCCATCGACGGCTATTGATGAACGCGCTTGAGTGCGCGGCGCGGCTGGTGAAGGGTGGCGCATGGACCGTTACGGGCCCGAGACATATGGCGAGCGGATCGCCGACGTCTACGACGAGTGGCACAGGGCCATGGACCCGACCGACACGGTCGAGGTGCTCGTCTCGCTGGCCGGGAGCGGGCCGGTGCTCGAGCTCGGCGTCGGAACCGGCCGGATCGCCATCCCGCTGGCCGAGCGGGGGCTCGAGGTCCACGGCATCGATGCGTCGCCGGCGATGGTCGAGCGCATGCGGGCCAAGCCCGGCGGCGGTGGGATCGAGGTGACGTTCGGCCACCTGGCCGACGTGGCCGTCGACCGCTCGTTCCCGCTGATCTTCATCGCCTTCAACACATTCTTCGCGCTGGTCACCCAGGACGACCAGGTGAGGTGCTTCGCCAACGTCGCCCGCCGGCTCGAACCCGGCGGCTGCTTCGCGATGGAGGGCTTCGTCCCCGACGTGGCGCGCTTCGATCGCGGGCAGCGTGTGAGCGTCATGAACATGGATGTCGACCGCGTCCGGCTCGACGTGTCCCAGCACCACCCCGTCGATCAGCGTGTCGACGCCCAGCACGTCGTGCTCTCCCCCAGTGGCGTGCGCCTCGTGCCGGTCGTGCTCCGCTACGCCTGGCCGTCCGAGCTCGACCTCATGGCCCGCCTTGCGGGCCTGCGGCTGCGCGACCGGTGGGGAGGCTGGAACCGCGAGCCGTTCGACGAGGACAGCGCGAAGCACGTCTCGGTGTACGAGAGGCCGGCCAGCTTCTAGAGGCCGAGCGGATAGGCACGCAAGTGGGCACCGAACAGGACGGAATTTGCAGTGCAAGCCAAGGCCACACAGCTCGGCCTCCCCAGCAACACTGACCACGGTTCGCCGGGACAACGTTGCATGCTCTGACGCGAAAGGCCCGGAGCGCGGCGGCAACTTCGCCCACGTGGACGATGTTGCGACCTGGCGCACCGGCCGATGATCGAGCCATGGCTCACGACCCGCCGGCACCGGATCTGCCCGCCGGGACGGTGACGTTCCTCCTCGCCGACGTGGACCTCTCGGCGATGCCGCCGACGCCGGCGACCCTGGCGGCGCATCGCGGCCACCTGCTCGAGGCCGGGGCCAGCGGGGCCGGGACGGCCGCCGCGTTCGCGTCGGCGGCGGACGCCGTGGCGGCCGCCCTGGACCTGCAGCGGGCGCTGGGCAGCAACGTGGGCGCCGGGTCGGAGCCGCGGGCCAGGATCGGCGTCCATACCGGGGAAGCCCACCCCGTCGACGGCAGCGGCTATACCGGGCCGGCGTTGCCGCGGGGCGCCCGGCTGCGCGACGTCGCCCACGCCGGCCAGACGCTGCTGACCGCAGTCACGGCCTCGATCGTCGGCGATGCACTTCCCGCCGGGGGCTGGCTCCGCGACCTGGGTTCCCACCGGCTGCGCGACCTCTCGGCGCCCGAGCGCATCTTCGAGCTGCGCCACGCCGGGCTGCCCGGCGACTTCCCGCCACTGCGCTCGCTCGACGTGCTGGCCAACAACCTGCCACCCCAGCTCACGAGCTTCGTCGGGCGGAGCGACGAGCTGGCGGCGGTCGAGCGGCTCCTGGGCACCGAGCGGATGGTGACGCTCACCGGGTCGGGCGGCTGCGGCAAGACCCGCCTGGCCGTCCAGGCGGCGGCGCGGCTGGCCGACCGCTGGCCCGACGGCGTGTGGTGGGTCGACCTCGGACCCGTCACCGACCCCTCGCTGGTGGCCGAGCTCACGGCTGCGGCCACCGGGGTCATGGTGGACCCGCTGACCGGGCCCCTGCGGGCACTGGCACTGCACCTGCGCGATCGCCGGCTGCTGGTCTGCCTCGACAACTGCGAGCACCTGCTGGATGCCAGCGCCGAGCTGGCGGACGCACTGCTGCGCTCCTGCCCCGAGGTGTCCGTGCTGACCACTACGCGGGAGCCCCTCGGGGTGGCGGGCGAGACGGTGTGGCGGGTGCCGTCGATGGTCGAGGACGAGGCCGTCTCGCTGTTCGCCGATCGTGGCGGCCACGTGCGTCCCGGCTTCGCCGTCGACGACGAGAACGAGTCCGCCGTCCGCACGGTGTGCCAGAGGCTCGACGGGATCCCCCTGGCCGTCGAGCTCGCGGCCGCCTGGCTCCGCACGCTGTCCCCGGCCGAGATCGTCGCCGGCCTCGACGACCGGTTCCGGCTGCTCGCCGGGGGCGCACGGGGCGTGATCGCGCGACAGCAGACGCTCGCCGCGTCGGTCGAATGGAGCCACGACCTGCTCGACGAACCCGACCGCGCGGTGCTGCACCAGCTGGCCGTGTTCACCGGCGGCTTCACGGTCGACGCCGCCCGGGCGGTGTGCGCCGGACCGGGCGGCGCCGACGACGTGCTCGTCACCCTCGGGCGCCTCGTCGACAAGTCCCTCGTCCTGGTCGACCAGTGCGACGCCCAGGCCCGCTACCGACTCCTGGACACGATCCGGCAGTACGCGCACGATCGGCTCCGCGACTCCGGCGCGGCGGCCGCCACTCGCGACCGGCACCTGGACCACTTCCTGGCGCTGGCGGAGCTCGCGGAGCCGGCGCTGGAAGACACCGGCCAGGACACGTGGCTGACCACGCTCGAGACCGAGCACGACAACCTCAGGGCGGCGCTCGACTGGGGGCTGTCGGCGCCCGACACCGCCCGCGGGCGGCGCCTGGCGGCGGCGCTCGCCCGGCTTTGGCTCCTCCATGGCCACGCGCACGAGGGCATCCAGCACCTGAAGCGCGCCGTCGGGCTCGCCCCCACCGATCGGACGACGCTCCAGGCCAGGCTCCTGGTGGGCGCCGCCCTGCTCGGCGCCACCGGGGGCGAGTTCGGGCTCACCGTCGATTCCGCCGAACGGGGCCTGGAGATCGCGACGGCCAACGGCGACGAGCGCAACATGGGCCGCTGCCTCGCGCTGCACGCCTACATCAACGTGTACCTCGACTTCGTCCGGGCACGTGAGCTCTGCGTCGAGGCGCGCCGGCATGCCGAGGCGGCCTGCGACGCCTGGGGCACCGACCTCACGATGGTCCTCGAGGGGCTCGCCCTGACCAACTGCGATCGCCACCGGGACGCCGCCCCCATCCTCGAGGAGGCCGTGGGGCGGTGCCGACAGCGGGGCGACCGCATCCTCGCCGCCTTTGCCCTGACCGGGCAGCTGGAGGCGGCGCAGCGCACCGGAGACGTGCGCCGGTCCGAGGCACTGGCGGCCGAGGCCGTCGGGCTGGCCGAGCCGCTGGGCGACTACTTCGCCGTGGGCACGACCCTGAGCAACCTCGCGTGGGTCAGGGGCCTGGGCGGCGACGTCGAGGGAGCGCTGCGGCTGATGGACAGGGTGGTCCGCTCGGTCGAGGACGCCGGCCACGCAGTCCACGTCCCGACGATGGCGGTCTCGCTCGGACAGCTCCACCTCTGGAACGGCGACCTCGGCAGCGCCCGCGCGTGGCTGGAGCAGGCCACCCGCTACGCGGAGCCATTCGTCGGCAACATGATCGTCGCCCGCGCGTTGCCCGGGCTGGCGGCGGCGGTTCGCCGCCTGGGTGACCCGGAGGCGGCCGGCGCACACCTGGAGCGGGCGCTGCGGCTGGGTCGCGAGCTCGATCTCCCCCGGATCCTGGCCGATGCGCTGGACGAGTCCGCGGTGCTGGTGGCCGCCGACGACCCCGACCGGGCCGAGAGCCTCAACCACGAGGCGCTCGCGGTCCGTGTGGAGCATGGCCTGCGCACCTTCTACGCCGACAGCCTCGACGCCCTTGCTCGCGGGGCCACCAGGAGCGGCAGCAGTGCCGAGGCCGCCCGCCTCTATGCCGCCAGCGACGCGGCGCGAGAGCTCATGGGCTACCCGCGGCCGGCGATCGACGGCGCCACCCACGCCGGCGCCGTCGCGGCGCTGCGGGCGTCGCTCGGCGCCGACGGCTTCGACGCCGCCTGGGCGGAGGGGACCGCGCTGTCGCTGGACGACGCCGTCGCCTACGTCAGCCGGGCCCGCGGCGCCCGCGGCCGGCCGCCCACGGGCTGGGCCAGCCTGACGCCCACGGAGCTCAGGGTCGTCGGCCTGGCGGTCGAGGGCCTCACCAATCCCGAGATCGCCACCCGGCTCTTCATCAGCCGCGACACCGTCAAGACGCACCTGTCCCACATCTACGCCAAGCTCGACGTCACCAACCGCACCGAGCTCGCGACGCTGACGGCGTCACGAGGGTGACGCGGCCCCCTGTTAGACGGTGTTGTCATATACGGATAGGGTGGCCAAGAGGTCGGATATCCGGGGAATCCGAGGCGAACCACCGGGAGAATTGCGTGAGGGAGGGCACCGCATGACGCAGATCCCCCGGATCATCTCCGTCGACGACCACGTCGTCGAGCCGCCGGATCTCTGGTCCAGCCGCCTCCCCGCCGAGTACGGCGAGCGCGGGCCCCGCGTCGTGCGGGAGCGGGGTTCGTACGACGTCGCCAAGACCGGCCTGGTGTGGACCGCGCACGGCGACGGCGACTGGGCCGACGTGTGGCACTACGACGGCATGGTGTCGCCGCTGATGAAGCTGTCGGCCGCCGCCGGGTTCGATGAGCTGGGCTTCGGCGCCGTGACGTTCGACCAGATCCGGCCGGGCTGCTGGCGCCAGAAGGAGCGGCTCGCCGACATGGACGCGAACCACATGGATGCGTCCATCTGCTTCCCCAACACGCTCCCCCGCTTCTGCGGCCAGACCTTCGCCGAGCGGGACGACAAGGACCTCGCGCTGCTGTGCGTGCGGGCGTACAACGACTGGATGATCGACGAGTGGTGCGGCGGCGACGCCACGGGACGGCTGATCCCGCTCGCCATGGTGCCGCTGTGGGATCCGCAGTTGGCGGCCGAGGAGGTCCGCCGCTGCGCAGCACGCGGATGCCACGCCATCACCTTCTCCGAGAACCCGCATCCGCTCGGGCTGCCCTCGATCCATTCGGGCCAGTGGGACCCGCTGTTCGCCGCCTGCGAGGAAACCAACACGGTGCTGTGCATGCACATCGGCTCGTCCTCGAAGATGCCGGGGACGACGCCCGACGCGCCGTTCATCGTCAGCTCGACGCTGACGTTCCAGAACGCCATGGGCTCGCTGCTGGACTTCGTCTTCTCGGGCACGCTGGCGCGGTTCCCCGAGCTGGTCGTCGCCTACTCCGAGGGCCAGGTCGGTTGGATGCCCTACCTGTTGGAGCGGATGGACAAGCTGTGGGAGGAGCGGTCGGACAACTCCTTCGGCACCAACCTCCCCGAGCCACCGACCAGCTACATACGCGGGCGGGTCTACGGCTGCATCTTCGACGACGAGACCGGGCTGGCGAACCGCGACCGCATCGGCATGGACACGATCTGCTTCGAGACCGACTATCCGCATGCCGACAGCACGTTCCCCCACTCCGAGGCGGTCGCCGAGGAGATCTGCCGCAACGCCGGCCTGGATGCGGACGAGACGTACAAGCTGCTGCGCGGCAACGCCATCCGCGCCTTCGGGCTCGAGCGGTTCGGCATCACCCGGTAGACGGCTCCATGACCGTTCGCGCGAACGACTGGGGCGGGTACACCACGATGCTCGTGCGCCAGGACGGGCGCCTGCTGACGGTCTCCTTCAATCGCCCCGATCGGCTGAACGCAATCGGCGCCGGGTTCCACGGGGAGTTCGTAGAGATCCTGGGCCGCGCGGGTGCCGACGACTCGGTGGGTGCCGTCCTGCTCCGGGGCGAGGGCCGGGCGTTCTGCGTGGGCGGCGACGTCAAGGGCTTCGACGAGCGCGCCTCGGGGGCAAAGCCGGCGCGCCCGGCGCACACGGTGCTGCACACGCTCAACGCCACCGAGCTCCTCGACGCCATCCTGGGGGTGCCCCAGCCGATCGTCGCTGCGGTCCACGGCTACGCGATGGGCCTGGGCGCGACGATCGCCCTGTTCAGCGACGTCGTGGTGGCGGCCGAGGACGCGCGCTTCGCCGACACCCACGTCAGCGTGGCACTCGTGGCCGGCGACGGCGGTGCCGTGATGTGGCCGCTGATCATGCCGTTCGGTGCTGCCAAGTGGTACCTGCTCACCGGGGAACCGATCAGCGGCGCCGAGGCCGCCCGGCTCGGCATGGTCCTCAAGGCCGTGCCGGCCGAGCAGCTCCTGGAGGAGGCCACGGCCCTGGCTCGACGGCTGGCGGACGGGGCACCCCTAGCCGTGCAGGGCACCAAGGCGACGCTGAACCGCATCGTGCGCGACCGCATGAACCTGCTCATGGACACCGGACTGCTGCTCGAGGGCGCCACCTTCGTCAGCGACGACCACCGCGAGGCGGCCGCCGCCTTCGTCGCCAAGCGCAAGCCCACGTTCCGCGGGTCGTAGGCCGAGCGGATGGGCCAGCAAGTGGGCACTAACTTGACACCCGTGTCGCACAGCGTCGGGGGGTCGCCGGAGCGATGGCGCGGGCTGCTCGACGCCCGCACGAGCCGCGAGCGCGGCCGGCGCACGCTGACCCGGCTACTCGACGCCGCCGTGGCGGAGTTCTCGGCCCACAGCTACCACGGCGCCCGCGTGGCGCGGGTCGCCAAGCGTGCCCGCACGTCGCACGGCACGTTCTACGTCTACTTCGATGGCAAGGACGACCTGCTGCTGGCCATGCAGGACGAGATCACCGCCGCGATGGACAACCTGCTCGCGACGATCCCCGACTTCGAGCCCGGCCCGGCCGGCTTCGCGTCGCTGCGCGCCTGGCTGTCGGACGTGTGCGGCCTCTTCCTCGAGCACTCGGCCATCCACGCCGCGCTGCTCGATGCGATCGTGGAGGACGCCGATCCCCGGATCACCAAGCAGGGCCTGCGGGCGCAGCAACGCTGGACCACCGCGCTGGCGGACCGCATCGGCGCTGCGGGCGCCACCGGCATCGATCCGTACCTGGCGGCGGTGTGCATCTACAACCTGATCGACCGCGCCACGAGGTCGACGCACCGGGGGCAGCTCGTCGTCTCGTTCGACGAGCTGGTCGACGGCCTGACCGAGCTCGTTCATCGGTCCGTCTTCGGATCGGGCTAACGCCGGACCTCAGACGAGTCGTAGGCGGCTGGCGCGCCGCGGCGCATCGCCACCCAGGTAGGTGCGGTGCACCATCCGGGCGAGCGTCGGCGCCAACGCGTCGGGGTCGATGCGCGACCAGCGCGACGTGACCGCCGCATACGAGCCCTCGACGAGCAGGTAGAGCAGCGCGGCCTGCACCTCGGGGGCGACGAGTGACTCCACGCGGGCATCGCTCACGAACCGCGTGAGGCTCTCGACGAGCCGGTTGAAGACGTGACCCTCCTCGGCCGGCACCTCCGGGTCCAGCCGGGCCACCCGCTCCCACCAGGCCCGGAACACGCCGGCGTGGCGGGCGTGCAGGTCGCGGTACTGGGTCAGCACCTCCTCGATCTCCGCTGCGTCGACGTCGCCGGCCCGCACGCGCCCCAGCTCCTCGACGATCGCCCTCATGTCCTGGAAACAGGCGCGGCTCAGCTCGTCGAACAGGTCGTCCTTGTTGCGGAAGTAGCGGTAGAAGGTGGCCCGCGACGTCGACGCACGGGCGATGAGGTCGTCGACGGTCGCTCCCGTGTAGCCGACCTCGCTGAACACGGCGTTGCCCGCCAGGAGCAGGCGGTTGCGGAGGTCCCGATTGTCGGTGAGCGAGCCGTCCATCGGGCGGGTCAGCCTGGATCCCGGTCGCGCCACCGGGGCCCACCGAGCCCGCGGATGGCGAAGGTGGCGTACCAGTCACCGAGCTCGGCCATCGAGAGGGGACCGGACGGCCGATGCCACAGGTGGCTGGTCTTCATCAGCTCGAAGATCGCCGCCGCCCCCACCGACTCGTCGGTGGTGGGGTCGAACGCTCCCTCGTCGATGCCCTGGCGGATGATGTCCTTGACGTAGCCGCTGAGCTCGTCGCGCCGCTCGATCACCCGCCTGAGGCGACGCCTGCTCAGCCGCATGAACTCGCGCTCGGCGACCAGGCCCCACTCCCGCTCCCGCGAGGTCAGCGCCATCCATCGGCCGATGAACGCGCGCAGCCGCACCGGGGCCGGCGACCGTGCGGTCTCCTCGTCCTCCTCGAGCGTCGCCTCGAACATGTCCTGCGCCCGGGAGACCAGCTCGTAGAGGAGGTCCTCCTTGGTCTTGATGTAGTAGTAGATGCTGCCCTTGAGCATGCCGACGGAGTCGGCGATGTCCTGGAGGCTCGTCGCCTCGTAGCCCTTCCGGTAGAAGATGGCGCCGGCACGTTCGACGATGTCGGTCCAGCGGTCCTCGTGATTCCTCGCGCTGCGCCCGCGCTCGCCCGCCCTGCGGGGTGGTCGCCTCGGAGCCGGCCTCGTCGCCGTCGTTCTCGCCTCGTTGACCACGGTTCCCTTCCTGCGCCTGGCCGGAGCCACTGAAAACTCTAGTGACAACCAAACGACCGGAAGGTCAGTCGGCGACCGCCGCCAGGAGGTCGGTCATGTCGGCCGCGTTGCGGACGCCGTAGTCCTCGTAGCAGTTGTTCATGAGCACGTGGACCTCGCGGACCTCTCCCGCCAGCTCCTGTACGCGCGTCACCCAGGGACGCAGCTCGCGCTTGTCGTAGAGGTAGCGGAAGCGTTCCGCGGCGGACGTCGTCCGCCCCTTCCAGGTGTCGTCGGCCCGGCCGTGGAACCGCACCACCGCGAGGTCCGCCGTCGCCGCCGCGAGGCGCGGCAGCTTGCTGACGTCGGGGGCGTCGACGTTCACCAGCGCGAGGTCGTGGTCCGCCAGCCACCCCATCGTCCGGTCGATGTCGTCCTCGCCGAACCACAAGGGCGACCGAAACTCGACGCACGCGGGTAGGCCGTCCAGCCGCTCCCGCGCCCGGGCCAGCTCGTCGCGGTTGGTGCGTTTGGGCGTGAACCACGGCGGATACTGCAGCAGGATCGACCCCAGCCGGCCGGTCGCGTGCAGCGGCTCGAGGGCGTCGGCGAAGCGCGCCCACACCTCGTCGAGGGCCTCGGCCGGGAGATGCTGGGGATAGACGTTGCGCTTCCCGGCCACCTCCGGGTCCAGCGCCTCGGCGATGTCGCGCCACAGGCTGTCGGGCTTGGTGGGGTGGCCGGTCATCAGCGAATAGGCCTTGACGTTCATGCGGAAGCCGTCGGGCGTGCGTTCGGCCCAGCCCTCGGCCAGCTGGCGCGAGGGCGGCCCGTAGTAGGTGCTGTCGGCCTCGACAACCGCGAAGCGGGCGCTGTAGTAGGCCAGCCGTTCGGCCGCGCTCATCGAGCGCTTCGGGTACCAGTCGGTGTCCTTGATCAGCGTCCTGTCGGTCCACGAGCAGGTGCCGACGCGTACCTCAGCCTCGTCGACGTGCAGGACGGGGCCCAGCTCCAGCGGCTCGCTCATTCAGTCGTCACCGTCCTCCTCGCCGCTCCCCCGCCCGTCATCGCCCCCGCCGTCCCTGCCGCCGTTGCTGTCGCCCCGCTCGCCGTCCAGCACCTCGAGCGCGGCGACGAGGCGGTCCGCCTCCGCGTCGGTCAACCGGGCGTCGCGGTGGATCAGGGTGTACTGGCCGGGGGGCATCGATCCCTCGCGGACCGTCTCGGCCGCCTTGTCCGCATGCCCATCGTCGCGGTCCCACTCCGAGAAGTTCAGCTTCTCGCGCCCCGACTCGACGTCGCGGCGCACCAACCACGACATCGGCGCAACGTACGAGTACACCGGCCAGTCGGTCTCGTTGCTGTGGCAGTCGTAGCAGGACGAGCGCGCGATCCGCTCGGCCTCGCCGTCCGGCCACGGTGCGTCCTGGGTGACCGGCGGGTTGGGGCGACGCCAGCCGTACGGCACGAGCTGGATGGCCGCGAACAGCACCAGCACGCCCAGGCCCGCGCCGCGTACGGCACGCCACGCATTCGAGCGGTTCACAGTCGCGCCAGACCCATCGGCGTGGCGCCCATGCGCTCCAGGGCGGCCGCCCCGGCCTCGCGGTGCTCGCCGCCCGCCATCACCAGGGTCCGCGCCCACTGGTAACGGCAGCCCGTGGGTTCCATCGCGGCGGCGGCCGCCACGATCCGGTCGGTGTCGCCGGCCGCGAACGCCGCGGCACGGTCGACCATCGCCGTGGCCACCGGATTGGCGGCGACGGACAGCCGGGCCCGCTCGATGCGCCCGGCGGCGTCGGCGCGGCCGGCGAGCACCGCCGCCTCCGCCCACAGAGCGGCGTACCACGGGCGCCACTCGCCGCTGAACCAGGTCCGGAGGCGGTCGGGATCGACCGACAACCGGGCGACCGCCCCCTCGACGTCACCGAAGTGCAGGTCCACGATCGCATCGAAGGTCGGGCCGTAGCCGCTCAACGGGCTGTCGAGGCGCTCGGCGGTCATGCCGATCGCGATCGCGCGCTCCCGCCACTCGGCGCGCCGGCGCTCGTCGCCCCGCAGCCCGTGGACCATCGCCACCGCCAGGGCGGCGCCCGCCAGGTTGCTCGCCACCGGGCGCCCCGCCTGTTCCCAGCCACGGCGGAACCGCTCGGCCGCGGCCGCCACGGCGTCGAGCTCCCCGGCCATGGCGTCGACCTTGAGCCGCCGGGCGCTGGCGATGTGATCGAGCTCCGTGACGAACGGCAGCGCCGCCAGCCGGTCCGCGTATGCCCGCGCGTTGACGAAGTCGCCGGCGGCCAGGCTGATCTCCGACGCCATCGCGTAGCAGTCGGAGAACTCCATGCCGGTGGCCGGCCCCAGCGGAACGCGCTTCAGCACCTCGATGCGGGCACGAACCGTGGCAACCGCGGCCGGGACGTCCCCCACCGCCAGGTGGACCGCGGACAGCTCGTCGAGCGCCGCGCTCTCGTCGTACGCATCGCCCACGCGCTGGGCCAGCGTCACCGCCCGGTCGGCCAGGTCCCGCGTGACGGGGTCGAGATCGTCACCCTTGAACGCCTGCGCGGTCAGGATCGACGGCTCGGCGCGCGGCGAGCCGCCCGCCACCGCAACCGCCTCCTGGATCAGGTCGTCGACGACCGATGCGGGCGGGACCTCGGCCATGATGCCGGGTCCCCGGTTGATCATCGTCGCCGCGAGCGCGAGGTTGTGCGCGGCCGTCACCCCGTCGCCGGACGCGGCGGCGAGCTCGGCCGCCCGCCGCCAGAGCCGGAAGGTGTCGTTGCCGACGTGCCGGCTCAGTGCGGCGCCGGCGGCGTCGTTGAGCGCCGCGACCCGGGCCGCCGGGTCGTCGGTGAGGGTCGCCGCCTCCTCGAACCGCCGCTGCGCCTCGGCGGGCAGGCCCCGCAGGAACGTCAGGGAACCCAGGAGCAGCGCGAGGCGGTGGGCGTCGTCCCGCAGCTCGGGCCGCCCCGTGGCCCAGGCGACGCCGGCGCGCAGGTCGTCGGCAACCAGGTCGAACGCGCCGCGCCAGGCGCCGTCGCCACCGCGACCCTCCACGAAGCACTCGACGTCTTCGTCCGCCCGGTCGACGAGTGCCGCTGCAGTCGCCACACACCAGCGCACCTGCCGGGCCCGCACCTCCTCGAGCTCGCCGGCCTGTTCCAACCGGTCGACGCCGTATTGGCGGATCGTCTCCAGCACCCGGTAGCGCGTCTCGGGGCCGGGGCGGGCGATTGCGAGGCTGTTGTCGGCCAGCCGCGCCAGCCCGTCGGCCAGCCCCGAGTCCATCGGGGGGAATCCAGCCACCTGGGTGGCGGCGTCGGCGGTGAACGGCCCCGCGAAGACCGACACCCGCCGGAGCAACGCCTGCTCGGGCGGCTCCAGCAACGCGTAGCTCCAGTCGATCGTGGAGCGCAGGGAGCTGTGCCGCTCGTCGAGCCGCGAGCCGCCCGAGAGCATGCGGAGCGCGTCGGCCAGTCCCGACTCGACGCCGTCGAGGCCCAGCGTGGCCAGGCGGGCTGCGGCCAGCTCGATCGCGAGGGCCATGCCGTCGAGCGACCGGCAGACCCCCGCGATGCGGGCGACGTCGCCCGGGCCCGGCTCGAACCCGGCGGCGGCGCGGGCCCGCTCGAGGAACAGCGCCACAGCGTCGGAGTCCTCGCCCTCGTCCGGCTGCAACGACAGCCCGGGCACCGGGAAGACGTGCTCGAAGGGCAGCATGAGCCGCGTCCGGCTCGTGGCGAGCACCCGGGTCTGCGGGCACGTGGCCAGGAGTCGCTCCACGAAGACGGCGACGCCGTCGACCAGGTGCTCGCAGTTGTCGAGCACGATCAGGGCCTCAGACCTGCCGAGGCGGGCCAGGACCGCGTCGTCGATGGTGCCCCCCGGCCGTTCGGCCACGCCGAGGACGGCCGCCACGGCCGCCGCCACCATCCCGGGATCGGTGATCGGGACGAGGTCGACGAACCACACCGCGTCGGCCGACTCCACCGTCTCGGCCGCGACCGCGATGGCGAGCCTGGTCTTGCCGACGCCCCCGGGGCCGACCGCGGTGACGAGCCGATGCGCGGCGATGGCAGAGCCCAGCGCCTCGCGCTCCGCCGCCCGGCCCACGAAGGAGGTGAGCGGCGCCGGGATCGCCGGGGCCAGGGGTGTGGCGACGGGGAGTGTCAGGGCCGCCGGTGGTCCCACGCCCTCGGGGTCGCCGTGCCGGTCCGCGGCAAACGTTGCGGCGTAGCTGGCGAGCGCGCGTCGGTCTGCAACGCCGAGCTTGCGGAGGAGCGACGACACGTGGCTCTCGACGGTCCGGACCGAGATGTACAGGCGGGCGGCGATCTCGGCGTTGGTGAGGTGCTCGGCGACGCCGGAGAGCACGTCGGCTTCGCGGGCCGACACGCCCGCGTCGCTCAGGACCTGAGCATCCATCACCCGAGGATTGTGCCCGGATCGTGCGCCGGCCACGACCCGCTTATCGGCCGGAGCGCCCGCTGGGCCTAGTCACCAAGGTGCTCCACGGCCACGCGCTTGGGCACGACCATGCGCCAGGCGTCGAGGACGATCTCGCGCATCTCCGCCTCATCGAGTGTCTCGAGCCGGACGACGACCCAGTTGTAGCGTTGGTCGGAGCGCTCGGGCATCAGGAACTTGTCGGGCTCGGAGTCGATCAGCGCCTGACGCTCCTCCTTGGGGAAGGCAAACCCCATGAGCGTCTCGTCCCTAGAGAACGCCAGGTAGACGATCTGCCCGACCCGGAACTTGACCCGGTCCCGGACCAGCGCCTCGTAGCTCCGGGGCAGCGTGCTCGCCAGCTCGCGCACCTGCTCGATCGTCACCATCGGATCCGTGCCTACCGCCTCGGCGCGCTCGCGTCCATCGAGATGCAACGGGCCGGCGATGGACACGAGCGCCTCCGGTTGTTAGACGGGGATCACAGAGCCCTCAGCCCCGGGAGGCGCCATGCAGGCGTGGATCGTCGACACGCCCGGGCCGATCGCCACCGGCCCCCTCGTCCGCGTCGAGCGTCCGGTCCCCGAGCCGGGCCCGGGCGAGATCCGGGTGCGGGTCAACGCGTGCGGCGTGTGCAGGACCGACCTCCACCTGGCGGAGGGCGACCTGCCCCCCCGTCGACCGGCCACCGTGCCGGGCCACGAGGTCGTAGGGACCGTCGACGCCCTCGGCGCCGGTGCCGGCCGGTTCCAGCTGGGTCAGCGGGCCGGCATCGCGTGGCTGCGCCATACGGATGGGCGGTGCCGCTGGTGCCGGCGGGGCCGGGAGAACCTCTGCATCGACCCGCGTTTCACGGGCTGGGACGCGGACGGTGGGTACGCCGAATGGGCGGTTGTCGACGAGGCGTACGCCTACGTGCTGCCCGACAGCTTCGACGACGTGCACGCGGCGCCGCTGCTGTGCGCCGGCATCATCGGCTACCGGGCGCTGCGCCGCGCCGAGCTGCCCCCTGGAGGCCGGCTCGGCGTCTACGGGTTCGGGGCCTCGGCGCACCTCGCCACGCAGGTGGCGCTGGCCCAGGGCGCGACCGTGCACGTCATGACGCGCGCCGCGGCGGCGCGCCAGCTCGCGCTCGACCTGGGCGCGCACTCCGCCGGGCCGGCCGACGCCATGCCCCCCGAGCCGCTGGACGCAGCCGTGCTGTTCGCACCCGCCGGCGGGTTGGTCCTGCCGGCGCTGGCCGCCCTCGACCGCGGCGGCACGCTGGCCATCGCCGGCATCCACCTGAGCGACGTGCCGCCGCTCGAGTACCAGCGCCACCTGTTCCAGGAACGCCAGATGCGCAGCGTCACCGCCAACACCCGAGCCGACGGCGAGGAGTTCCTGTCGCTCGCCGAGCGCCTGGGCGTGCAGGTGACGGCCACGTCGTACCCGCTCGATGCCGCGGACGAGGCCCTGACCGACCTCGCCAACGATCGGCTCACCGGCGCCGCCGTCCTGGTCGCCTAGCCGTGGCGCGACCGACGACGCCCCACCCGTTTGACGGCTGACCGATCAGTCGTCGAACGCGGGCAGCTCCAGGCGTCGCAGCCGCTCGGGGTCCGAGATCGCGTCGATCTCGACGATCCTGCCGCCCCTGACCGTGAACGCCATGACCGAGAACGGTCGTCCACCCGGCGCCACGACGACCCCCGCGACGCCGTTCACGATCGCCGGCCGCACGAACGGCGACAGCCGCGTGTAGCCGGACGCCCGCCCGGCGACGGCGGTCGCACCCCGCACGACCTCCGACACGCTCGGACGACTGACACCGCCGTCGGAGCGCAGCACGACGTCGGGGTCGAGCACGGCGACGAGCGCCTCGAAGTCCCCGCCTCGGGCCGCCGCGAAGAACGCGTCCACCACCTTCCGCTGGCGCGTCAGGTCGACATCGGGGGTCGCGGCTCCCTGCACCCGCCGGCGCGCCCGGCTGGCGAGCTGGCGGGCCGCGGCAGGTGAGCGACCCGCGATGGCGGCGATCTCGTCGAAGGGCACCGCGAACATGTCGTGCAGGACGAAGGCGAGGCGCTCGGCGGGGGCCAGCGTCTCGAGCACCACCAGCAGTGCCAGGCCGACCGAGTCGACGAGCTCCGCCTCGTGCTCGGGGTCGAACTGGTCCTCGCGGCGCACGATCGGGTCGGGCACGTGCACGTCCAGCGGCTCCTCGCGCCGTCTCGAGCGCGAGCGCAGCCGGTTCAGGCAGACGCGGGAGACGACCGTCGTGAGCCATCCACCCAGGTTCTCGACGTCGCTCGTGTCGGCGCCGGTGAGCCTGAGCCAGGTCTCCTGGACGGCATCGTCCGCCTCGCTCAGCGATCCGAGCATGCGGTAGGCGACGGCGCGGAGGTGCGGCCGGTGGTCCTCGAATCGCTCGGTCAGCCAGTCGTGCTCGTCCATCGGTCACATTCCCTCGTCACGCCGTGTCATAGCAGTGACCGGCGGAACCCCGCCGATGTGACAGAGGAGCGGAGCAATGGAGACATTCCGATGAAGGCGGCCCGGGCCCACGAGCCCATGGGCCTCGAAGGCATCGACGGGCTCGTGTACGAGGACGCGCCCGATCCGGTGCCTGCGGTCGGCGACGTCCTGGTCAAGGTCCACGCCGCCGGCTTCACCCCCACCGAGCTGCAGTGGCCCCTCTGGACCGACCGCGCGGGCCACGATCGCGCGCCCATCATCCCGGCCCACGAGTTCTCCGGCGTCGTCGCCGCCCTCGGGTACGGGACCGCAGGTGTGGCCGTCGGCGACGAGGTGTACGGCCTGATCGACGGGTACCGCGACGGCGCGGCGGCCGAGCTCATCGCCATCGAGGCTCGCGACGTGGCGCCGAAGCCGACGACCGTCGACCACGTGCACGCCGCCGCCATCCCCCAGGCCGGGCTCACGTCCTGGCAGGCGCTGTTCGACCATGGCCAACTCGCCGCCGGGCAGAGCGCGGTGATCCACGGCGCCGGTGGCGCCGTCGGGTCCGTCGCCGTTCAGCTCGCCCGCTCGGCCGGCGCCCACGTGATCGGCACGGGCCGGGCCGGCGCACGCTCGCTGGCACTGGACCTAGGTGCCGACAGCTTCGTCGACCTCGAACAGGACCGCTGGGAGGACGCCGTCGGCCAGGCCGACGTCGTGTTCGACGCGATCGGCGGCGACGTGCTCGCCCGATCGCCGGCCATCGTCAAGCCGGGTGGCGCCCTCGTCTCGGTCTGCGCCCCTCCCCCCAGCGACCGCGACGACATCCGGGCGCTCCACTTCGTCCGTGAGCCCAGCCGCGCCCAACTCCTCGAGCTCGCCCGCCTGGTCGATGCCGGCGAACTCCGGCCGCAGGTCGGTGCGGTGTACCCGCTCACCGACGCCCGGGAGGCCTTCATGGCGAAGGCGACACGGAGCATCCCGGGCAAGGTGATCCTCCAGCCCTGAACGGTCCCCTGCCGCCACACGATGCTGGCCCCCGGCCTGCGGCTGGGGGCCAGTATCGGGGGAGAACAGCGCGGGTGGGCCCGGCCACGCCTCCGGGGGAGGGCGGAGGCTGCCTGGGTGACCGGACCTGCACCCGTCCGGATCGCCGGGCGCCGGGATCCGGGAACGGTCCAACCCTGACCCATGCCCGACCATTAGTAAAGTTCGGGTTAGGGTGTATTTCCATCACTACTACTACTAATGCCGGCGCCGATGGCACCTCTGATGCCGATGACGCCCCGCCGCCGTCAGCGGGTCCGTATCCGGCCCCGACGAGATGGCAGGGCATCGAACTGCGCCACCTCCTCGCCTTCCGGGCCGTGATCTCGACCGGCTCCTTCAGCGCTGCGGCACGCGAGCTCGGCTACACGCAATCGGGCGTCAGCCAGCAGGTCGCCGCGCTCGAGCGGCTCGTCGGCGCCTCACTGTTCGATCGACCCGGCGGTCCCCGGCCCGTTCGCCTGACCGACATCGGCGAGGCGTTCCTGCCCCACGCCGACGCCGTCATCGCCCGGCTCCATGCGGCCGAGTCCGATGTGGCGGCGCTGGCCACCGGACAGGTCGGCAGCCTCCGCGTGGGAGTCCTCCAGAGCGTGGGAGCCCGGGTGCTGCCCGGCCTGTTGAGCCGGTTCCTCGAATCGTGGCCGGGGGTCGAGGCCCACATCACCCCGGCGCTCGAGCCTCGCCACCTGCTGGTCGGGGTCGAGCGCGGCGAGCTGGACCTGGCGTTCGTCAACCTGCCGCTGCCGCCCGGCCCGTTCCTGACGCGGCACCTCTTCCACGACCCCTACGTCTTCGTGACGTCGACGTCGTCGGAGCTGGCCGGCCGCGACCATGTGAGCCTGGAGGACATCGCCCGGTTACCGTTGATCGGCTGGCGGGCCGATGCCGACCACGCCCAGATCGTCGACCTGTTCACCGGCCTGCCGCACCGGCCCCGGTTCCCCTACCGGTTCGACGACAACCCCACCCTGCAGGGCTGCGTCGCCGCCGGCCTGGCCCACGCCCTGCTGCCCTGGCTCACCCTCGATCCGGACCACCCCGGCACCCGCCTGATCCCGGTGGTCCCGCCGGTTCAGCCCCGGCACCTGGTCGCGGTCTGGCACGAGGACATGCACCAGACGGCCCCGGCGGCGGCCTTCCTCGACGCCGCCGCCGACAGCCTGAACAACTTGGAGGTCGCGGGCCCTTGACAACCGGCCTGGGCGAGCGCAAGCTCTCTGTCGTTCGGTCGATCGACCGAGGAAGTCTCCTAGTAGTCCGGCGGAGGGGTGGCGTTCATTGGCCGGTGAGCCCGAGACGAGGACACGGATCCTGGCGGCCGCCAAGACCAGCCTGCTCCAGGTGGGGTACGCCCGGCTGTCGACGCGGGTGATCGCGGAGACCGCCGGCGTCCCGCTCAGCCAGATCCACTACCACTTCGGGTCCAAGCAGAAGCTCGTCCTGGAGTTGCTCGAGCAGGAGAACCGTCGGCTGCTCGGCCGGCAGGCCGCCATGTTCGGCGCGGACATGCCGCTGTGGAAGCAGTGGGAGCAGGCCTGCGATTACCTCGACGACGACCTCGAGTCCGGCTACGTCCGGGTGCTGCAGGAGATGGTCGCGGCAGGCTGGTCGGACGCCGAGATCGCCGGCTCGGTCGGCCGGGACATCCGGGGCTGGTTCGACCTGCTGACCGGCGTCGCGCGGCGCGCCCACGAACGCTTCGGGACCCTGGGGCCGTTCACACCCGAGGAGCTGGCGGCCCTCGCCGGGCTCCCCTTCCTGGGCGCCGAGACCGTGATCCTGCTCGGCCTGGACGACTCCGTGATCCCGGCGCGCTCGGCGCTACGCAGGATCGGCGACGTCCTGCGGACGCTCGAAGAGGTCGACGACGAAGACGCGGAGAAGGAAGGCGGGAGGAATGCGGGCCGTCGTCGCCGACGCTGAGGGATCGGTCACCCGGGACGGCGTGACCGTCCGCTTCGCGCGTCACGGCTCCGGGACGCCGACGGTCGTGCTCCTCCCGACCTGGTCGCTGGTGCACTCGCGCCATTGGAAGTTCCAGGTCCCCTACCTGGCCCGGCACTTCACAGTGCTGACCTTCGACGGGCGCGGAAGCGGCCGGTCGGACCGGCCGGCCAGCCCCGCCGCATACCGCGCCGCCGAGTTCGCTGCCGACGCGCTGGCGGTGATGGATGCCACCGAGACGGAGCGCGCGGTTCTGGTGAGCGTCTCGTGCGGGGCGCTCTGGTCCTTGCGGCTGTGCGCTGAGCATCCCGAGCGGGTGCTCGGCGCCATCTTCATCGGCCCCGCCGTGCCGTTCGCGCCCCCGCCGCCCGAGCGCCGGGTCCAGCGCTTCGACGACGTGATCGACCGTCCGGTGGGGGTCGAGAAGTACAACGCCCATCACTGGAAGGCCGACTACCCGGACTTCATCGAGTTCTTCGTCGGCCGGATGTTCACCGAGCCGCATTCCACGAAGCAGTACGAGGACACCGTGGACTGGGCGCTGGAGATCGACCCGGCGACGTTGCTCGC
>Ga0081455_10000731_pt1 | contig 42630 bp, 48 predicted proteins | sample TabmetS3T2R1_FD_70207 | JGI IMG/M metagenome (GOLD analysis project Ga0081455, IMG submission 70207) | Tabebuia heterophylla rhizosphere microbial communities from the University of Puerto Rico - S3T2R1 | ecosystem: Host-associated > Plants > Roots > Rhizosphere ... | reverse complement strand
GCAGAGCTGCCGGTACGACGGACCCTGGCGTGATCAAGTTCTTAGGAGCGCGATCACGTTGAAGTTACTCAGTTATGCACCATCGGGCGCCATTGTCGCCGCGCCGACAACCTCCCTGCCCGAACGATTGGGCGGCGATCTCAATTGGGACTACCGCTACTGCTGGCTGCGCGATGCTTCATACACGGCCCATGCATTTTTTCGCCTTGGATTCGATGCGGAAGCTCGGGCATTCACGCAGTGGATGACGCATGCCACGACGTTGACCTACCCTTCATTACAAGTCTTGTACACGCTACACGGCGAGGCATCGATTCCTGAACGGTCCTGGCCTTTCTTCGAAGGATATCGGCGATCGCAGCCCGTACGGTTCGGCAATGCCGCTTCCGCTCAGCATCAGCTCGATGTCTATGGCGAGGTGCTCGATACGCTGGCGCTCTATGCGGACGCCGGCTATCCGGTTGACCGCGAGACGAAGCGCTGGATCGTCAAGGTGGGTGACTTTCTGTCCATGTCCTGGCCCTATCCAGATCATGGAATTTGGGAGGTCCGTGGTGAACCGAGACACTACGTTCACTCGAAGGTCATGTGTTGGACCGCCCTGGATCGCGTCGAACGACTGACGCGTAAGCTCGGAGTGCGCCCCTCTACGGCCGCTTGGGGACAGTCACGCGAGGCCCTCGTTCGCGCGATTCTCAAATCCGGCTATTCAAAAACCCGCCGCAGTTTTGTTCAGGTGCTGGGCGGCACCCGCCTCGATGCGGCTGCGCTGACGTTCGGTCTCACAGGCTTCATCGACGGGCGGGATCCCCGCATGACCTCGACGATCTCGACCATCCAGCGGTGGCTCACACGAGGGCCTCTGGTCTATCGATATATTGCCGAACAAGGCACGGGTCGGGAGGAAGGCGCCTTCCTGACCTGCAGCTTCTGGTTGGTGGAAGCGCTGGCTGCAGCCGGTCGCACGGAGGAGGCGGAAGACCTCCTGGTTCGCCTCTCCCATCACGCCAACGATCTGGGATTGTTTCCCGAAGAAATTCGGCATCAAGACGGCGCGTTTCTCGGGAACTTTCCTCTCGCCTTGACGCATGTGGCGCATCTTGGCGCGCTCCTGCGCCTTTCGGACAAAGCATAGATCATGAGGAGGGCTCGACCCTCACTATAGTTGATAGAACGTGCCGAGGACCGTGCCGTAGGCGATGTGGGCGATAAGGACCGCCAAGGGGGTGCGATAGCCATAATTCAAGGCCAGAAATCCTGGCGGCTCGAGCATTCTCGTAGGCCGCGGGCCTGTACTATCTGAGGCCATACGGGGGTGCACGCCAGGGAGGGAAGGGAGCACGGCGACCAGAATGAACGCAGTATGAGCCATGCCCATCAATGCCCCAAGCCACCATGTTGCAAACCCAAAAGCATGAAAGAACAGGACATAGATTGATGCAATCCACCACCCGTTGAGAAAATGAATCGCAAAACCAATAATCTTTGCCCGGTCACGGTCGGGTGTGACCATGGTGCCTAGCAGGAGGGTTGTGTCCATGCGTGTGAGGTGGAGCGCTTGTCCCGCGCGTAGGACAGTCGTTAAGAGACCTGTTGCCAGCAGCCCCCAGAGCAACATGCTGCCGACATGCATGACCGCCTTTCTCGCCGGTCTGACGGCGGACGCTTCTGCACGGTGAAACGCTTGACCGGTCGCGCCGACCCTGTGGACCAAGTCCTGTGCGGCACTCGAGACCACAGGCGGCGACCGGTGTTCGCTCTAGGCAGCTTTTTTTCGTCGTGATCCCGACGACTTTTTGCCGCCTTCATACTTCTGCATCAGCTTGGCTTTGCGTTTGGTGACCTGCTCCGAGAGCGACTCCGGCTCGAAGCCGCTTTCCTGCGCTTGGGGAAACATTTCGCCTTCTTCTTCCTCGATGTGGTGGCTGACCAGCTCGCCCAGGACCTTGAATTTGGTGGCAAACCCCTCGTCTCCGGCATCCATCTTGTGCAATTCTTTGATGAGGAGCTTCGCGACATGATGCTCTTCTTTGGCTTCGTTCACCGTCTCTTCGTCGTCAATGACTTCGGCGATGGCCGGATACACCAACTCCTCCTCCAGCGTTGCATGGATTTCCAAAGCCGTGAGAGTCTCTTCCGCGATCGAGGCGCGGCTGCGCTTATCGGCATCCTCAAACCGGGTGAATAAATCCTGCACGTGGCGGTGGTCGGTTTTCAGCATTTCGAAGACGTCCCCTGCGCCTGCCCCGTCCGTGTCCCGTTCTTCCATGTCGTCCCGTTCTTCCATATCGTCGTGTTTCGATCGGTCTTCCTGCATGATGCCTCCTTACATCTCCTCGCGGTCTTCGCGTCGCATGATGTTTTCGAACAGTTCATATTGCTCTTGGCAGCTGACGCATCGCCGTGCAAAGGGCAATGCCCGCAGCCGGGCTGGGGAAATGGGCGCATCGCAATCCTCGCAGATGCCGTAGGTCCCTTCATCGAGCCGGCGAAGCGCCTCATCCAGCTGTATCCGTTCCTGAGTGCGGGCTTCGAGAAGCGCAATCTGCTGTGCGCCGGTCGCGTCCCGCAGTGACATGTCCTCGACGTCGAGCACCGAGTTGTCACGAAAGTGTGTGTGATTGTCTCGGTGTTGCGCAATGAGATGATCGATCTCACGTTGGAGTGTGGACCGTCGTCCGATGAGTAGAGTGCGCAGCACTTCCGGCCGCCTCTCATTTGCCTGGTTTTCCATGAATCGACTCCTCATAGAGGGTGATCAGCGACTTCGCATCGGAGTTTGCAAAAGCAGGGCCAGTCCCACTGAAGCCGGTACGCATTGGATTGGCTGAGAGACGGAAAATTGTTTTCGGTGTGGGGCGCTGCCGCTGCGCGAGTTGTCTCTCCGGAGGACATGCTGTCGACTCGACTCTGTGGAAAACCTTTGTCATTGAAGGTAAGGCAGAGGAGCAGAACTCCTCTGCCTGTGCCGTCTTTCGCCGACATTCCGCCCGGTGGGGCAGTCATGAAATTGAGAGTGGGCGACTCTCAGGTTCAATGACGACCGATCCGAAACGGGGGCGCGCCCGGATCGTTCACGCTCCATCGTGCCGCGTGATCAGCGGAAGACAACGCAATGTCTTATCCCCTTGGCTCCATTCGGTACCTTCAGGCTGCAAGAGACGACTGTGAGGTCAGATCGTCCTTGCGCTGCTGCATCGTCATCCCCAGCGTCTGCACATCGAGTTGAGCCGCTGCGAGGGGAAGGATCGCCTCCTCCTCTTCGGAGACGTGCTCGATGACGACATCTTCCAATTCCGTAAAGAGATCACGATAATCGCTGCTCTTCGGATCAAGGGTCCTGAGTTGCTGAATCAGGTCCCTGACCGTGCTGTGACTGTCGTAAGCGGCCGTCATGATTTCCGACTCTGTATCTTCTTCTTCCTCATCCAGCTCATCGAGCTCGGCGCCGTCAATTTCATCGAACGCGCTTTCACTCTCCGGGTCGATCTCGCCGTCGTCAGTGACATCGAGGCCGTTGCCCTGGGTCTCCTCGTCCAGCGATTCAAGCTTGGCTTGCACGGCCGGGTAGAGCAATTCCTCTTCGAGCTTGGAGTGGATATCCAGTTCAATGAAGAGGCGCGTCGCGATAGCCCCTTTCTCGTCGTCCGATGCCGTACGGAATTGTTCAAACAACTTGCGCGCCTGTTTGTGATCGGCCTTCAACAACTGGACCGCATCTTGAGGTTCTGAACTTTTCGACTTGTTCGGCGTCCGCTTGGCCATATGGTCCTCCTTGCCATTCACGTAAGACGCCCCTGCGCCGCAGGCGTTAACCATTAACGACCGTTCCTCCGTTGGGATGCAGCACCTGGCCGGTCGTATAGGACGAATCCTGCGATGCAAGGAAAACATAGCTTGGGGCAACTTCCTCCGGCTGCCCGGCTCGTTTCAGCGGGACGTCGGAACCAAACGTGGCGACCTTATCCGCCGGGAACGTGGAGGGGATGAGCGGCGTCCAAATCGGACCCGGTGCCACGGCATTGACGCGGATCTGTTTTTCGGCCAGTGCTTGAGACAGCGAGCGGGTGAAGGCCACAATCGCTCCCTTGGTCGACGAATAGTCGAGCAGCTGAGGACTACCTTTATAGGCCGTGACCGATGTCGTATTGATGATGGTGCTCCCCTTCTTCAAGTGCGGTAAGGCGGCCTTTCCCATAAAGAAGTAGGAAAAGATATTCGTGCGGAATGTGCGTTCAAGTTGGTCCGCCGTGATCTCCTCGAGGCTGTTCTGCGGATGTTGTTCGGCGGCATTATTCACGAGGATATCCAGGCGGCCGAATTCATGAACCGTGCGCTCGACCGCCTCGTGGCAGAACTGTTCTTTGCCGACGTCGCCTGAGATCAGGATGCATCGACGGCCCTGCTCTTCGACGAGACGCTGCGTTTCCTTCGCGTCTTCATGTTCATCGTAATAGACGACGGCCGTGTCGGCGCCTTCCTTCGCATAGGCCACTGCAACGGCACGGCCAATACCGCTGTCGCCCCCCGTGATCAGTGCGACCTTATCCCGGAGTTTGCCGCATCCGCTTTGCGAAGGGTTTTCGCTTTGCGGCTTAGGCGTCATACCTTTTTCCAGTCCCGGCTGCCGCGACTGGTGTTGGGGTGGACGCTGTGCCTTGTTTGATGGTGACATCACGCACTCATGCTGAGACCGTGGAGAAGCCGGTGCAAGAGACAGACCCCCGGTCGACTGCCTTACCGTACGCGGCTATTGCTGTCGGGTGTAGGCGGATGACGGGGGAGTCGGGGGGACGATCCGGACAAAATGTCTGGCACAGGACAGCTGGTCCTCTGTTTCGATGACGGTAGGATTTCCTTCTCACTGAAGGACGGGTTATTTACGTTTTGCGAGACGGCAAGGGCACTCGATTTGCACATTTCCCCTGCCGCAAGATGAATGTTGCCAGAAAATTGCAGAACCAGTCGGATTTGCAGCGGCAATTGCCTGACAGGGCTTCTCGCTCGCCTACAAACAGGTCCTCCCTGTTTGTGCCCGGGCGCAATTGTTGGCAGGTAAACCAGGCTGAGCGCGCCTCGTTTCTCATCGACGGCGATGCCTACTTCCAGGCCTTTCGCGCCTCGGCGATTCAGGCTCGCCGTCACATCATCATCCTTGGCTGGGATTTCGACAGCCGGATCCGCATGCTGATCGATCGGGAGCCCGACGGATATCCGGACCGGCTGGGTGAATTCCTCCACGCCCTCTTGATGCGAAAAAGACAGCTGCACATCTATGTGCTGACCTGGGATTTCCACATGATCTACTGGAAGGAGCGGGAGTGGTGGTTTCCTTCAAAACTCGCTGCGCACCGGCGATTGCATTTCCACAAGGACGCGGCGCATCCGGTCGGCGCGTCCCATCACCAGAAAGTGGTCATCATCGACGATGAGCTGGCGTTTGTCGGAGGGCTGGATTTTGCGCAGTGTCGTTGGGATACCAGCCGTCATCTCCCCAGCCATCCACATCGGGTCTTTCTCAACGAGGAGACGCCTTGCCGGCCGTTTCATGACGTGCAGCTGATGGTCAGTGGTCCCGTGGCTGCTGCGCTCGGGGAATTAGCTCGCGACCGCTGGCGGGCTGCAACAGGACGGGCCCTCTCAGTGCGCGCGCATGGGCCTCACCAAAGCCTGTGGCCCGAGGCTTCAACACCCGACATGTCCGATGTTCCTGTCGCGATCGCTCGGACCGCTCCGGCGTTTGGAGATCGTGCTTCCGTCGCTGAAGTGGAAGCGCTGTTTTTGGATAGCCTGAATAATGCTCGCCGGTATGTCTACATCGAGACGCAGTATCTGACGTCCCGGACTGTGGCCGATTGCCTTATCGCTCGATTGCAAGATCCGAAAGGTCCGGAGATCGTAATGGTGCTGCACCCAAACAGCGACGGCTGGCTCGAGCAGCACACGATGGACGTGCTCCGGGGACGTGTCCTCGAGCGGCTCCGCGCTGCGGACAAGTTTCACCGCTTGAATCTGAATTATCCGAAAATCCCCGAGCTTCGCGGGCAAGGCATCAGCATGCACAGCAAAGTCTGCATCATCGACAATGACGTGGTTCGTGTGGGGTCGGCGAATCTGAGCAATCGTTCCATGGGATTCGACACCGAGTGCGACTTGGCCATCGAAGCGAAAGGGGACCCGGCCATCCGGCAAGCCATCGCATCCTTCCGGCATACATTGCTGGGGGAGCATCTAGGCGTGAGCCCTGAAGCGGTCGCCCGTGAACTCGAGAAGGATGGATCCTTGATCGGGACCGTAGAGCGGCTCCGCAGCGGAGGCAGGACCCTAGCGTATTTCGACGGCACTGTCTCGGCTGACGTGAACGAGATCGTGCCCGATGAGGCATTCATCGATCCAAGCGGGCCCTACGAAGCGCAATTTATTCCAGCGGAGCGTCGCAAACCCGCGCTACGGCAAATCATCGTCGGTTCTGCCGGTCTCTTGGCGCTGGTCGTGCTTGCTGGGCTGTGGCAGTGGACGCCATTGCGTGACCTCATCGATGTGTCCGCCATGGTCGATTATCTGGAAGAAGTCGCGAAAGGGCCCTTTGCGTTGCCGGTGACCGTTGCGGGATTTTTGCTCGGCGGCCTGCTCGTCATGCCGGTGATGGCGTTGATCGCCGTCACCGTCCTGGCCTTCGGTCCGTGGTGGGGATTCTGGTATGCGCTGGTCGGCATGACGGCAAGTGCGCTGCTCACCTTTGGAATAGGCCGTCTGCTGGGACGTCGGTTGATCGACCATCTATCGGGTACTTGGGTGCATCGAACCAGCCGGAGCCTGGCGAACAAAGGTATTCTGACCGTGGTCACGCTCCGGATGCTTCCCGTCGCGCCATTTTCTATTCTCAATGCCGTGGCTGGAGCTTCGCATATCCGGACCAGGGATTTCTTCCTGGGCACCGTGTTAGGGGAGTTGCCGGGTCTTATCGGGCTTGCACTGTTTCTCGACCAGGTGACCGAAACCGTTCGCCATCCGGGCATCGGCAGCATGGTGCTGCTGATCCTGATCGCCGCCGGTATCGTGCTGACCGCGTGGGGGTTCAGCCGGTGGCTCTCCAATCGCGCGGATGAAAACCCTCGAGCGGAGCGGGCGGCCTAACATGCAGTTGACGTTCGCCACCTATAATATCCATCGATGTGTCGGTCGTGACGGACGGTACGATCCCACCAGGATCCGGGATGTCATCCGCGAATTGGATGCCGATGTGATCGCGGTGCAGGAAATTGATTCGCCCGATCGTCACGGCTTGGAACTCGCGCATTGGCTGGGCGAAGAATCGAAGTACCAGGTGATCGCCGGACCGACGCTGTTGGAACGGAAGGGACATCACGGCAACGCGATCTTCACACGCTGCCAGCGGGGAGGGATCCGGTTGCTTGATTTCGGGCTGCCTGCCTGCGAGCCCCGAGGAGCGATCGACCTCGACGTCACGTGCGGGGGGGTGACCGTACAGGTCATCGCCACCCATCTCGGTCTACGACCCCGTGAGCGCCGCGTCCAGGTCGAGCGTTTACTCGAGCGCGTCGGACCAAACTGCGTGCTGATGGGTGACTTCAACGAATGGTGGCTGTGGGGCCATCCGCTGCGGGCCATCAAAGCCATCTTCGGGCATACACCGGCCCTGCCGACCTTTCCCGCCTTCCGGCCGGTCCTGGCGCTGGATCGCATCTGGATCCGCCCCACGGGGAGACTCAAATTGGTTGCAGTGCACCGCACTCGCCTGTCCGCGAGGGCGTCTGATCATCTGCCGCTGAAGGCGGTCGTCGAGTGGGATTCTGAGGAAAACACCGACGGGTAAACGTGAGCGCTTACCCGTCGGGTGAAGGATCGCTGCTGTCGGGCCGTCACCGGTCCGCCGAATCAGGCGCGCTTGCGGCGATGGATCGGTCCGGCACTGGGACCAGATCGGGAATGGACGTATCCATGACCTTGAGTGCACGTCCTTGGTCATCGAGCCGAAGCGCGATGTGCGCTCCCACAATGACGTTCTCGAAGAGATAGGCCTTGGGTACTTCGAAATAAATGGGCCGCCCCAAATCGGTTCGTAACAGACCACGACCGGTGTCTAAGTCGAGCTTGAGCAGGGTCCCTGACACCAGATGCAGCGGTCCTTCGATACTTTCGGCTCTCACGGCAGGGGGCTGAGTCACGACTGCTGCGAGTACAGCGCCCAGGAGAGCGGTTCTCAACATTGTGTGGGTGATGCGATTGGTCATAGCGTCTCCTTCCTTGGCCTACACGGTGGAACGGCATGGCTCATCACGCTTGATGACCAGCCGGAAAGTCCCAAAGGGTCCTGTGATCAGACCGCGGACGACGAGAGGCAACAAGACAAAAAGAGACAACGCGAACGCTGCGAGCAGTGGAACAGCCAACGCCCAATACGATGGACCGCTACGGGTGAGCTCAGGAAGAACACCGAGGATCACGAGGTTGCCGAGAAATAGGGACAAGACGAACCCTCCAATTCCCTGCCAGAGAATTCTCCATCCTACTGTCACGCTTTCCCAATAGCTCAGGTTCATCGGCAAGCTCGACCTCACGTCTTACTTTAACTTGACGTTCCAACCCCGCTTAGGGTGGCGGACTTGGCGGAGGTGACGGCGGGGGAGGCTGCGTCGGCCCCGGACCGGGGAACGGTGTCGTCGGTGGAACAGGTGGCGGCGGTGGGGTCGGCTGAGGATTTGGAAACGTCGGTCCGGGGCTCGGGTTTGGCGGATCGACAGCCACTGCAGATTCTACCCAGCCGAAAGCCAGGCTTCCCCCCAATACGCCTACGAGTAACACGATCGACCTGCGCACCATAAAGGGTCTTCTCGTTATGCGGCCTCGCCAAAACCGCCTTCGTGACTTATCTCGCCCCGCTTCGGCAGCGCAGGCTGCGAGACGTCTTCGAGCACCCTTCCGGTCAGCTGGTGATCCTGAGTGTAAACGGCAATGTCGCCGACCGAAACGATGCCAACTAATTTGCGGTTTTTATCGAGGACTGGCAAACGGCGGATCTGCTGGCCGGCCATGATAGCGGCGGCATGCTCCACATCGTCGTCTTCGAAACAATAGACGACGGAGGGCGTCATGGCCTCTCCTACGAGCATCGCCTTCGGATCGCGCGTAGCGGCCAAGACCCGCACGACCAAGTCCCGATCGGTTAATATTCCCACCAGCCCTTCCTCATCGCATACTGGGAGGACCCCTATGTCGAGCGTCTTCATGATCGAGGCGGCGTCTTCCGTGGTCGCATCCGGCGAGATGACTTCAGCCTGCGGGGTCATCACATCTTTGATCCGAAGCATTGCATCTCCCTCCTTGTTGAGTCAGGCCAGTGCTCCTGCCATGTCACGACAGGCGGCGGCACAACGCCGACATTCGACGGCACACTCGCCACAGAGCGGATGGTGTGGTGAGTGCTGTTCGCAGACGCTGGCACACCGGTCACAGATCTCCGCGCAGGCTCGACACAATAATTCCGTGGAGGGAGACAGCCGGCCCATCCAACGAGTCGATAGAGCGCAGAGATCGGCGCAATCAAAACAGAGTCTAATGCACAGGTCTTGGAGTTCTTTATGGCTGCCGCCTTCCATCCCGACCATGTCGTCCGCGCAACGGTCGCAGATTTGAGCACAGGCGGCGCAAGCATCGAGACAGTGCTGCATATGGGCATTTGGTGTGTGATCGTGGTGATGCATAATGCTCCTTTGAGGTGAAACGAGAATAGTTAACAGGACGCAAAAGGCAGACCACGCGTTCGTTGTCTTTCGAAAGCGTTTAGAAGAAATACCGAGAAACTCGTTACCTTACTCTTTCGATGGACACGCAGGCGCCCGCAAGTTGTCCTGAATAAGACAACTTGTCTCGTCGGGGTGATCGATCAGCGGACTATTTCGGTTCAGCCGCCTGGTAGCACGCGGCCCTTGAAGACCCGATAGAGATAGTACAGCAGCGGGAACAGCACGATGGACCCCAGTAGCAGGGTGACGAGCAAGAGGTGTAGTGTCGGCGGAGGGGCAGCATGGGAGATCGTCAGATGGGGTTCCACGAGGTAGGGAAACTGGGACAACGCCCAGCCCCAAAACATGACGACCGCTCCTGCAACGGCACACCATCTGGCTGCTCGGTCACGTCTCTTCCAGAGGGCGGACAGTGCAGCGAGGTGGAAGGAAACAGCAAGGACAACGCCTAGCACCCCAACAGTGGTGTGACTCAGGCCCGCATAAATCTCCGGCGCTCCATCCCGTGCGAGCCATAGGGCCATGCCTGCAGTGAGCAGGACCGCACCGCACGAGATGATGGCCCGGCGCGCAAATCGCCTGCGGAGTTCGGGCTCCCGAGCTTCGACCAGAAGGTACACGGCGGCTAGATAGGCAACGAGGGTCGTGGTCAGCAATCCGACGCTCAAAGGGAAGGGCGCCAACCAGGGCGCAACAAAGCGTTGCGTGAACGAACCAGGCGACGAGACAGCAATCAGCCGTCCGGAAGACACTGCCCCCAGGCTGATGCCCAGTAATGCCGGCGTGATCACGCTTGATCCCGCGAACAGATAGCGCCAGATCGGAGAAGTGGTACTGCTGCCATCGACGCTGGAAGTGATGTCATGGGTGCGCACCGCGAAGGCCGTGCCCCGAAGCACAATGCCCAGCAGCATGAGTGTGAGCGGGATATGCAGTGCCGTCGTAATTAAGGCGAATGCGGTGGGGAATGCCGTGAACAGAATCGTGACGGCCACGATCAACCACACATGGTTGGCTTCCCAAATCGGGCCGATGGCCTGATCAATCAACGCACGTTGTTTCTGGCTGCTGCGGCCGAACGCAAAGAGACTCCAGATCCCGGCGCCGAAATCGGCCCCGCCAGTCAGGAGGTAACAGGTCAACGCCCCGACGAGGGAGGCGCCCAGCAGTACCTCAAGTGCGTTCATGTGTGCTCGACTCCATCGGGTTCGAGTGCATACCTTCCGGCTGTATTATTCTCCAGACCTACCTCAGCGCATCGGGTTGACCGATTGCATCACTTGTGTCTCTGTGTGCCGCCGACTCAGCAGCGTGTTTCTATGATACGCCTCCGTCTACTCAGAGAGATTCCAGCGAACGGTCAAGCAATGTGTCGTGACTCGCGGACGTCAGCCCGAATATGGCGGCGGAGAAATCGCATCCACAGTTCTTGCCATACGGGCCATCGGTGGCCTCCCGGCGCCGTCAAGACGTGTGCCGTCGGCAGGATAGAGGCCAGCAGTCGATGAGCGTCGACGAAGACGTCCTCTTCTCCGAAGGCGAGAAAAATGTCCGGAGCGGATGGACCGCTCTGACCGTGCGCTCGGGCCCAAGACCATACGTCCCTGATCTCGTCTGAAGGATTGACGGTCGAGCTCCATTGCATCACGCCCCCGGCTACTTGAATCTCTTGCACAAGTGTGTGCGTTCCAAGAAACGGCGCGATGGCCACGATGCCTTGCACATCTTGCTGGTAGTGGCTCGCGTACAGCAGGGCGCCTAGCCCGCCCATCGAGATGCCGGCCAACCAAGTCGAGCGATAGCCTAAGGAAGAGGCGGGGAGGAGGACGTCGTGATGAAGTTGTTCGAGAAGGGTTCGATCTGCATAGTAACCGTAATGGGCATCCACCAATAGGATGTCGGCGGCCCATGCATGTGCGCGCACGAGATCAACGAAGCCCCAATCTTCGAAATCTTTGGCCTCATCTCCAATGCCTGGTAGACAGACGAGCAGATCACGTAACGCCGATGGTCCATTATAGGGATGCCGCCGAATGTGAAACGGGCGAGGGGTAGGAAGAAACCGCAATAGTGCGGGATAACGCAGCGACAGCCGCGAGACCGCGATCCGCTTCCATTTGGACCATCGGTAGACCGCCATGTCCGATGCCTCAAGCGGCCAATGGCTGCGCGTCATGAATCCAATCGACTTGGTATCGCCGCGCATGTCTGTCGAGAAACTGATCGAGCTGTCCGAGCGTAAGCGACGGAGGCAGCGCATTTCGCTGTCGAATCGTCTGCAGAAGATCGTCATGATAGCGACCGTAGACCGCAAAATCGCGCGGGAATGCGGTCGGATCGACCCCGAGGAATTTGCTACGGGCAGAGGCGTGCTCGATAAGTCCGCGCCAGTCGGCTATCGAAGGTAAGCCGATCGAATCAACGCCGTGTGAAAACAGCGTGGGATAGATTTCTTCGAACACCCGTGTCGAAAGGTAGGATTGGAGCGCGCCGAATGATCCTTCCGTGTTGAATACCATCCAAAAGGGAATCGATCCCGTGCCTAAACACCAATAGGGTTCCATGAGAATGAACGAATCGACGAGCAGCCGTGTGGAAGGCAGGCCCCGACGCTCGTTCCACCACCGATGGAGGTCAGCCACCAGCGGGCTCATTGCTTCCGGCTCCTCGAAGACGAGGCGGCGAACCGAACAGGCACGTTCCGCGGCATACGTCACCACGTCGCGGCCAAGGGAAGGAACGAAGCCCCATTCGGCTTCCGGAGCCCGTAGATGTGCCGCAGGGGGCTCCCACGTGGTCCGGTGAGAGCCGTACCGGCGTAGATATTCCGCGACGCGAGGACCGCCTTGATGCATTTCTTCGGCTGTCGCGCCGCCCAATGCGCCGAATTGAAACAGGTGCCGGTCTCCACAATCGGTGACCGGCCACGAAAGCCGGCAATCGACGAGCACGATGGTGCCGCCTGGTTCCAGACATTGATCGAGAAACGTGCGATAGGTTTCTCCCAGCGACAACTTTTTAAAACGAAAATAGCTCATCCGGCGGACCATGAGGCGGTCCTGAACGGGATCGTGCATATGATGGAGTTGCAATGCGGGATTGCGTTCTAGAACCGTGCGCGCAGGCTCAAGCCCCCATGCGAGTTCATCTTTGGGCTCGTCGGGATGGACCCCGGAACGCGCGACTGGAACGAGAAACGTCTGCGGGAGCCAAGGAATTCCCAGGGCCGCCCAGAGATGCGTCGCTGCTCCGTTCGACGATCCGATGGCCACCGCCGGGTAACGGCGCTTGGGATATTGACTGATTGCCCATCGCGCGAGATCGGTCTCGCTGATGCGGTCCAGCCGGCGGGAGGAAATCGCTTCGAGCCACCCGCTCCATATATAGATCTGTTCCTGCAGGAACGTCGGCAACCGATTGACCGTGGCCGAGAGCGCCTTGACTGCGGGCTTGGCCCATGGGGGTACCGCGCCGAGCATGGGAAAATCTCGCCCGTGCAAAAAGCGGCCGAGCGCTGAGAGCATCGCAGAGGCGGAATCGAAATCAGCTAGGTAGCTCGGTTTGTCCGACATCGTTACAACCTGAGAAAGGGGCGAATCGCATCGACGAAGCGCGCCGGTGCGGTGTAGTTGATCGTATGGGCCAAGCCGGGAAGCACCAATAAATGCCCGTCCGGCAGCAACTGTACAATCTGTTCGGCCCAACCTTGCGGGACCAAAACATCGCGAGAACCACGTACGACCAAAGTCGGCGCGCTGATGTGCGGCAGTTTTGATTCCTGGCGATCGCGCAATGCCATGCGTACTGTGGCGGCGATACCACGCCAACCCGCCCTCCAATAGTCGCGGAGCATCAATCTTCCAAGCCCCGGTGATTCAATACGTGAGTTCTTGATCAGACGAAGAATCTGTTTCCCGATGGATCGTGCGGCAGGGTCCACCGTGGGTCCTTGGAGCACGAGCCGCTCCACGAAGCGCGCATGTCGTGCTGCGAAGTCGACGAGTACCTGACATCCAAAGCTGTTCCCGATAAAGCGTGCGTTATGGAGTTGCAACCGCTCCATCCATTCGGCGAGCCGGTCTGCCAGAGAGGCAAGGTCCAGTCGCTGACACGATTTGGCGCTCAACCCATAACCGGGGAGATCCGGAACATAGATCCGTGAGAAGGGCGCCAACATGTTAGCAGTGGGCATCATGTAATCACCCGCCAGGACGAATCCATGCACGAGGACAACTGGTGGTCCGGAAGGACGACCACCGATTCGCGTATAGATCTCGCCCATTGGCAACGACACTCTGACATGTTCCCACGCATGATCCATACATCGACATTACCGCAACACATCATGCCGGTTGTTCGCCTATAGGAGAAGACACGCTTGATCCCGAGGCTGCCGCAATGTGCCGCCACATCGCCCAGCAGACGACTCCGCCCAGGACGAGATACAACAGGGAGAACGTCACCATTGGGATCCACAGACCGGGCATAGGGGTGACTGCTTCCGATGTGCGCATCATTTGGTAGATGATCCATGGCTGGCGTCCGACCTCCGTTACGACCCATCCGGCTTCGATCGCAATGAGGCCCAAGGGCGCCGTCGCGATCAAGGCATACAGCAGCTTCCGGTCCTGTTCGATCTGGCCGGTCCAAAACGCTCGCCAACCGCTCCATAGCGCCATCGCCGCCATCACCATTCCGCAGGCGACCATCAACTGAAAAGCGATATGCACGACAGCCACCGGCGGCCAGTCTTCAGGTGGATAACGGTCCAAACCGGTGACTTCGGTGTGTGTGTCGAAGTTCAACAGTAGGCCGAGTCCGTAAGGGATCCGTACCGCATAGGAGACTCTGCCGGTTGCGGCGTCGGCAAGGCCACCGAGGACAAAATCGGGTCCTGCCTCCGTGGCAAACAGCGCCTCCATGGCGGCGAGCTTGGCAGGCTGGTGGACGGCCACTGCTCGGGCGATCGCGTCCCCGCTCAACGGCTGCAAGAGCGCTGGAATTCCTCCCACGACCAAAGCGATCATCAAGGCCAGCTGATGAAACCGGCTGTGTGGGTTGCGCAGCAGTAGCCAGGCATGAATCCCCGCCACGAGAAAGCCGGTGGCGGCGAAGGCGCCCAACAACATATGGACGGTTTCGTGCCAAGCCGGTGGATGCCACATCGGTGCCAAGATATCGATCTGGGAAGATGGTGCTCCTTCCGGTGCCAACCCTGTGGGGCCGTTCATCCACGCATTGACGGTGATCACGAAGAACGCCGACGCCATGCCGCTCGCTAAGACGACCAGTCCCGACGCAAAATGGGCCCGAGGGGAAATCCGCGACCAGGCATATAGATAGATGCCCATGAAAATGGCCTCCGTAAAAAACGCAAAGCCCTCCAGCGCAAACAGCGGGCCGATGTGAGGACCCGCCCGTTCCATAAATTTCGGCCACAGGAGACCAAGCTCGAACGAAAGCACCGTACCGGAAACGGCGCCGACTGCGAACAGAATGGCGGTTCCCTTCGACCAGCGTTGGGCCAACTGTAAACCCTCACGGTCTCCCTTCGTGAGCCATCGCCATTCCGCAGCGGCGATCATGGCGGGCATAGCGATGCCGATTGCGGCGAAGATGATGTGAAAACCGAGGGACATCGCCATTTGAGTGCGCGCAGCAAATAGATCAGTCATCTCATCACTGGCACACCAAATGAATTGCGCGCGACGGCTGGGGTGGATACCGACATGGCTCGAGCAGTGCCATTCAAACTGAGCCGCCACAACCAGGCTACGAGACCGAAAGCGCTCAATGCCAGCCACCCACGATTCTGATTGATCCAGGTTTGCGCGCTAAATTCGAGTGCACGATCGCTGAACTCGCCGCGGGCACCGTAGTCGCCCGGCAGAGGGCCGCAGAGATTGTCGGGGCGCCCCGGCTGGACCGGCTCCGCTGTCTGCTGCGATCTATAGCCAATGGCGCCGAGATAATAGTCGAGCCATCCCGGAATGAATTTGTCTCCGATGATTGCCTGCACAGTCGGAAATCCGACGGAGAACTCACGACGGCGATGATGGGCCGCCCAATAGACGGCTCGGGCGATGACCTCGGGCTGATAAATGGGAGGAACCGGCTGGGGGTGGCGTGGCATACGCGTCCTGATCCAGGAGAACTGCGGCGTATTGACGGCAGGCAACTGCACAGTGGTCAGATGGACATGGCTGCCGTCATGGATGAGTTCCGTCCTCAGCGATTCCGTAAAACCCTGAACCGCATGCTTTGCCGCACAATAGGCCGACTGCAACGGAATCGACCGGTAGGCGAGTGCCGACCCGATTTGAATCACGACACCGGAATCACGAGGGACCATGCGCCGAAGCGCCGCGAGTGTCCCATATACATAGCCGAGATAGGTCACCTCTGTCACGCGCCGGTATTCCTCGGAGGTCATTTGAAGGGCAGGCGATAAGACCGAGACCATCGCGTTATTGATCCAGATATCGATTGGCCCTAATTCTCTCTCAATGCGTTCGGCCGCCTGTTCGACCTGACGGTCGTCGGCAACGTCCGTGATCACAGGAAGGGCATGGCCGCCAAGGCGTTTGACGTCGTTGGCAGCACCTGCCAAACCATCACGACCTCGGGCGAGCAAACCAACGGAAGCTCCGTGCCTGGCGAACTCCCGGGCAATGGCACGCCCCACTCCGGCCGAGGCGCCGGTCACGACGACAACTTCCGGCCGACGTCGTCTCTTGACCGTAGCATCGGCGGAAACTGTCCGCTGGTTCATTGGTTGTACTCCTGTCTATACAACACTATTTGGCGACTCCTACGGTCGCGTCATGCCCTTCATACGGTTGATGGCCTATGGTGAACCAGACCGAAAGCATCAGCAGTACCAGAAGCAGATAGAAGGCGGCGCGAAAGGCGTCCAGATAGGGGGTATCGAAGGCACCGAAGGCATACAAGGCGACAATGATGACCGCCGTCAACAACAGTCCTGTCAAAAGTGTGAGCATGGGACCTCCGAATCTTCCGGCTTTTTGCCACTCATGGTTGCATAACCTGCCTCTGCATCGGCTCGAGTGCTCGATGGGTGTTCCGGCACGCGCGTAACCAATGGTAGTGCAGAGCCGGACAACGCTACTCGTTCTCCGCAAAGGCGATCGTGCTGAGCAGGGTGTGTTCCGCCTGGCGTGAATCGAGTCTCGTGTGTTGAACGATCGGCACATCGGACTCAATGAGGCTGGCAAAATCCCTGTCGAGAGGGATCGGCGCAGGGTTCGACAAATCGTTAAACCGCACCTGTGTCGTGCGCTCTGCCGGCACCATCAACCGATAGGGGCCGACTGGCGCTCCGTCTGCATATAAGACAGTGATCGACACGTGGACGTCACATGGTCCTGTGGTCGCTTGCATCTCTATGATTCCCTAGGCTCGGGCTTTGACCGTTTCTTATAGCGTCACTTTCAATCAAGAAGCTGCAAGCGGAGTGCCGAAAACGGGTGAACTTCAGCTCTCTCGATCATCGCTTGCTCAGCATTCGATGAAATGAGCAGGACCTTCTGTCCGTGCTCAGACAAGTTGTCTGGAAAATTTGTAGTCCAACCGCGCAAAGGCTGGGGAAACCCCCGCATCTTCGAAGCGGCCCACGATTTGCACCACCGTTATGACAAGGCTCACGACCTGTGCGTCGAGCTGCACTCGAGCACGCGGTATTCCGAGGCATGCAGAGATGGGCCAGCTGATACGTCAAATCAGCGTTGTGGTTGGACTAACGGTCATTCTGACCTTTCCGGTGACCGTGGTATCCGGAGCCGGGTCCCAGAAACAGTCCGACTCGAAAGTCCATTCGGCTGCAACCGAGGGAAAAGCGCGGATGCAGGGAGTAGCGATGACCGGTGCCAAGCCAGAGAATGCATGGTCCGGTCGGTATGAACCCCGGCGTTGAGTGCGTCGAGGTGCACCACTACAACAGGTGATCTATGCAACAACGCATGAGCAGCACCGAGAATGTGCCACGCGAAGGTTGCTTCGTCGGTGGCACGGAGTCGGCCTCGTCTCCGGAGCGGGGCGCAGTCAAGGACTGGATGAGTCAGATGGCCAATGAATGGATCGAACGGCGATTTCTAACTAATCACAGGAGGGCTTTCATGAAGACGACAATGCTTACGATGATGATTGTGGCCTTGTTGACCTGTTTCTTAACGACGGGTCCGAATCTGGTTATGGCTGAGCCAACTGGGTCTACTACGATGGGCGGTGGCGGTATGCCGGATCCGAGCAAGGTGCCGCAGGACAAAAAGACGGACCTGACGGGCGGACAGCAGGGCGTGCCCGACGAATACGCAACGACGCCGGTTCGTCAGGGCAAGCTCAAGGAAGTTACCGACAGCAAATGGCTGAATCAGCCGGTCAACAGCCCTTCAGGCGAGAAACTCGGAAAGATCACCAAGGTTTTGAAGGATGAACAGACGCAGAACATCGAGTATGTGATGTTCCAGACGGCTGACGGTCAAACAGCGCGGCCGCTTCCCTGGAGCCGGTTCCAGGAAAAGGGCGACAAGATCGTATTAAATGCGACAAAAGACGAGCTGCAGACCAACGTGAACCCGAAAGAGTTCAAGGACATGTCGCCTGACTTGGCGATGTTCATGGATGAGATCGAGCAGAAGCGCAATGAGCCGAAAGCCGCCGGCGGTGGAAATGAAGCCAAGCCCGGTGATCCAGGAAGTCTCTCAGGTGCCGCAACGATGGGAGAGGACGCAACTGGGACGCATCGTTCCGCGCCTGCTACGCCAGCACCTAGCTTCAAGCACGAAGGCGAAAAAGGGAAGAAGTAAATCCCTTCTGTAGGCACTAGTCCCGCCCGGTCGTTCCCACGATCGCGGCGGGACCGGTGCTCCTCCCCCCTGGATCCTGATCTTCTCCCCTGTTGAATCCTCTGAATCTTTTGTCCGGCCCTTGGCCTATCTTGTCTGTCCGCTCATGCGACCATTGTCTGCGCGACGGCCTCTATCAATGATTCCTGCCGATTGGCAGCGGCCTGTCTTTTGCACATTGTCGTGAGTGTCTGGGCGAATCACCGGTGATTCTCGCATCACTCACGTATTACCCATTTTCTATGGAGGGAAGACCATGAAAGGACAACGCATCATTCTTGGATCGGCTCTACTGATGCTCGCGGGCTGTCAGACGATCGGCGGAGAGAGCATGCCGACGTTGACCCGGACGGGTGAAGTCAAGGATGTCATCATCCGTGAGGGGGTCGAACCGGCGTCGGTCAATGCGAACCCTGGAGATGAGATTCGTTGGATCAACAAGCGTCAAGGCACCGTCCGTGTCATCTTCTTGAATCCCATGACGGAAAACCTGAACTGTCAGCGCAACTTCGGAGGCCCAATGGGATTTGGAACCAAGCGCAACGAGTATGCGGCCAAACTGAAGCCGAACGAGTCGGCCAGTGTGTGTTTCCGAGATGCGGGTGAAGCGAAGTATGTCGTGCGAGCCGAGTCTGGTGATCCTGTCGGCGAGCAAAATATTGCCGGGACGGTGTTCGTGGGAGGACGTGACATGGCCAGAGACTCCACAGCGAATACCAACAGGCAGGAACGTCGTCTCGAAGAAGAACAGCCCATGTCGCGCCAGGACCGCCGCGCGTCCTCTCTTGAAGAGGAGCAGCCCATGTCGCGCTAGGAAAATACCTGGGCCATGACTGGGGTTCGTGCCTAGGGTCACCTAGAGAGATCACTAATGTCCCCAGTCGTGGCCCTATGGTCTGATGGGCCAGGACGCAACATCTTCGCGTCCAATTTGTACGGATTGCAAGGAGGCGTCATGATGCAATTAGTCCGGGACTGGTATGTCGCACGCGAAGTCGATCACGATGAGAGTTTGACCGAAACGTTGATGGAGTGGTTCAGCCGCCGGCCCTCCCTCCGTGACGTCACCGTGTTCGTTGCGGATGGCGTTGCGACACTGCGAGGTTCCGTCCCGACGAATCGGGACAGGGCGCTGGCGATCGAATTGGCCTGGGACGCGGGTTCTGACGACATCCAAGACGATCTGAAGCTGACACGGCCACTGGCCGCTTGACTCCTACTGCCTCGTATCTATCCTGACTGGCATCGACAGCGGCTCGATGCCGGTCACTCTCCTTAAAACAGCGTGGGCCGGAATGTGCAGGGGCAAGGATAGGGATGGTGTGGCCACTTCCTTCTCCCCTGACCGGCGCCGGGTGTGACATAGAGCCATGCGATTTGCAGCAGTTGCCATAGATTACGATGGAACGCTGGCCAGAGACGGCTTCGTCGATTCGTCGACCGTCGCTGCGCTCGAACAGGTGGTCGCCTCCGGACGAAAATTCATCCTCGTCACGGGGCGCATGCTGCGAGAGTTATTGCCGCTGTTCCCGCAAGCCACGCTCTGCGCCAGAATCGTGGCGGAGAATGGCGCGGTCTTGTATCGCCCCTCCACCCAGGACCAACGTCTTTTGGCGGATCCGGCTTCAGTCCCGCTGACTGATGCTCTCACGCGCAAAGGAGTGATTCCTCTCGATATCGGTGACTCCATTATTGCGACGGTTAGGCCTCATGAAGTCGCCGTCATGGAGTCGATCCGCGACTTGGGGCTTGAACATCACGTGATTTTCAATCGAGAGTCCGTCATGGTGCTGCCCCCCGGAGTCAACAAAGCGACGGGGTTGGCCGCTGCACTGGATGAGCTACAGCTGTCTCCCCACGAGGTTGTTGGTATTGGCGACAGCGAAAACGACCATGCATTGTTCCAAGCGAGCGAGCTGGCCGTTGCCGTGGCGAGCGCAGTGCCGACATTGCGTGAGGCTGCGGATTGGGTGACGGGGCAGAGCAACGGAGCAGGGACAAGCGAGGCCTTACTCGCGCTGGTCGCAGACGACATGGCTGGTCAGGCCAAACGGATCACCCGACACCGCATCACGCTTGGGTCGAATCGCACAGGAGATCCAGTCACGATGTCGCCTGTGGGCGAGAACCTCCTGATTGCAGGCACGTCGGGCAGCGGCAAATCCACCTTGGCACATGCCATTCTCGAGCAACTCATTGATCAAGGTTATCAAACGTGCGTGATCGATCCCGAGGGTGATTATTCCTCGATGGAAAAAATGATCGTGTTCGGAAATTCGCAGCGCGGTCCTACGGTGGACGAAGTCGTCACGGCGCTGGAGAATCCAGGTGCGCAGGTTATCGTCAATCTGGTCGGGCTACCCCTGGAAGACCGCCCCGCCTTCTTTCTGGAGCTGATGCCAAAGCTGCAAGAAAGGCGTCGGCACAATGGGAGGCCTCATCGCATCCTGATCGACGAAGCGCATCATCTCCTGCCAAAGTCCTGGCGCGCAACGCCCGAATCTACGCGCGATCTTCAAAGCATGCTCTATGTGACCGTTCATCCCGACCGGCTCGCACCGCAAGTGATCGATTCAGTCGATCTGGCCGTGGCCATGGGGCAGGAGCCGCTGTCGACGTTGCAGTCGCTTGCTGCCTATCGATCCCGGGGGATGACTCGTGTGTCCGATAGAGCACTCAAGCCGGGAGAAGCCCTGTTTTGGAGGAGTGCCGACGATCTGCCGCCTGCCACATTACTCATGGCAGTCCCACGCGCGGAGCGTCAGCGGCATCGTCGAAAATATGCTGAAGGAGAGCTTCCTCCTGAGCGCAGTTTTTATTTCCGTGGTCCTGAAGGTAAACTGAATCTGCGGGCGCAGAACCTTATCATGTTCCGTCAACTCGCGGATGGCGTAGACGACGAGACTTGGCTGCATCATTTGCGACGGGGAGATTATTCTCAGTGGATGAAAACGGCCATCAAAGATCCCTCATTAGCCGAGATCGTCCATAAGGTGGAAGACATGCCGGAACTTTCCGCGCATGACAGCCGGCAACGTGTGGCCAACGCGATCCAGGAACGGTATACTCTGCCGGCCACCGGAGTGTGACGTCGTGCGGAAGGGAGGGCCTATGCGTGCATTGTCGAGCCTAGTGATCGGGCTGTCTGCGGTCTTTCTTGGGGCCTGTGCGGAAGAGCAGGGGAAAAGCTACTGGTTACGTCACGCGAGCGTAACGCTCTCGCAAGCGGCAGAGATCGCCGAGACGAACGGACCGGGACGCGCAGTGGGCGCTGAACTTGGACACTCAGGGAATCGCGTTTATTATGATATCGAGATCATCGATACGGGCAATGAGTCGCGGCGGCTCCGCATCGATGCCGAAAGCGGCAAGATCGTCAAAGGACTGTGATCATCGCGGAATGATTGAAATCCCTCCGCTCGTTTCTAGGACCGCATATTTGATTTGATCCATCCGTTCTAATCCCTGTGCTTCACGCGCCGCGGTAAGAACATCTCGTTCATCCACCCGGGCTCGCTTCATCACATCGATCTTCGGCCGCCCGTGCTCCACGATAATGGTCGGTCTTCCATCCAACCACTGTTCCGCCGCTGGGGACCACCGCTTCACGTGTGACAGCAACACATCAAGGCCGACCAGTGTGAGAACAACGCTCTGTGTGACCGGGAACAGACATGACGGTCAGCGAATGGGAGCGGGCGGGATAGGTTCCGGTTGTGGCGGTGGAACCGGTGAGGGTGGAATGGGTTTTCCAGGGGGCGAGGGAACAGGAGCGGGTGGAATCGGTCGGGGATCACCGGGATCGGCTTGTACGGGATGAAAGGAACTCAACGCGATGTACAGCATCATGCCCACCGCCCATCGAACGAGACGAAAGGGTCGTCGGTTGGATAGGGTTAACCATGGGACTAAGGTCAGCCTGCACATGCATCCAGCTCGCGGTCAGCTTGCACGCCTCATATCAAGATATGATTCGGTTCTCGTCGTGGATTCAATCAACGCTTCGTCCGGCTTGCCGATCATTCCGCCGATTGCGGAGACCGCCAGACTGATCAGCGCCAATCCTGACAGCCACAGCGAAAGCATTCCTAGACGATCCAACGCCTCGGCCTCGAGGGCGGTCGACCGCTGCTTGATGCCGTACAGCGTATCTGGCACGGGAGCAAGCAGACCGATCGTCGACTGCACGACGTCCCGGGCCTGTGCGTCCGACATTCCCAGCCGGTTCACCATGAGCTGCACGGCTCCTTCGCGGTCGAGCGCCGATAACTTGTCGCGTAGTTCCGCCAAGGATTGATCGGTCATTCGGGTCAGCGGTTCACCCTGCCGTGTCTTGGCGATGCTACGGCCGGCCTTGCGCTGCATGGCTTCGGTCTGCAATTCTGGTTTTCCAGTGGCGCGAAGGACCGATTCGATCTCACGCCGCAGATCCTCCACCGAGAGGTTGACTCGGCCCGTGGACCGTGTGACAGCTGCTGTGGAAGCCGCCTCAGAGAACCCTTTTCCCACACTCTGGAGCGTGCTCCCGAGCAGCGAAAATGTGCCTCCGATCATTGTCGCCATGGCTGTTGTCGTCAACCAGGCGAGGACCAGCCAATTGACACCCCAGACCACGACACCGTGGTAGACGCCGTCCCCACGTTCTGGGCTGCCCGATAAGCGAGCGGTCAGGTAGCCGCCGACGAACGCGGAAATCAGAATCGAGAGGCCTGTCCAGGCGGCGGCTCCGAGCGGAAGACCTTCCGCGGGATGCTCCTCGTGCAAATCGATGGTCCAGGCGCCAATTCCCAGACCAGCCAGCGTGAGTACTATCTGCAATGCCAATGCGACCGCCCATCCCGCGAACACGGCACTCCACTTGATCCTGGGGTTGCCTATCGACCACTGAGAAAAGGTGCGATCGACGTCCATGGCGGTGCTTGAACGGAATTGGTGCTGAGGCCTTCTCTTTTAAACGAAGGCTTGATAGGTGGCTTGAGAGTGCCGCCGCACATGAAGCGCCGGTTTTGGCAGTCCGCTGGTGGCGGAATGGATCGTCTCGATCAGATCGGAGCGGTCAAACGGTTTTTCCAGGACGGCATAGGCGGGTTCGAGCAAGCCGTGTGCCTTTTGCCCCGTCAACAATATGTCGCTGGTTGCCAAAATGACTGGCAGATCAGGCCACATGGCTTGACTGAGGTCCAACAGCTCCAGCCCGTCCATTTTAGGCATGTGATAATCGGTCAACAGCGCGTCATAGCGCCGCTTCTTGAGCGAGTCGATGGCCTCAAGTCCGTCGGAGGCTTCGTAAACGTTGTACCCGGCCTCGCCCAATAGCGTGCAAATGAGCGTCCGAACAGCGTCGTCGTCTTCAGCGACAAGCACGCGCTTTCCGTAGCCGTCCATCGCAGAACCTCCTTGCAGAACATTGGTCATTGGGTATGGGTAGCAAGGTCCGGACCTTGAAGCCACGGATAAACCAAGCGAACTCAATGGGGTTTTCGAAGATGCACCCAGGAAAGACCCCTGTGATCAGGACGCTCTGTCCCAGTGGGGACAACGTGTCCGCGTCAGCAGGGGAACCCGAAGTAGCGGAGTTTTCTCAATAGTGTCTTGCGATGGATACCCAGAATCGCCGCGGCCCGCCCGAGATCTTGGTTATGCGCCTCCAGCACCCTCAAGATATGATCCTTTTCCAGTTCGGCCAGCGTGACCCAGCCCCGTGCCTGGGCAGCGGCTTGTACGGTCGCGCTCTGAATACCTTGCGGCAGATCCTCTGGAAAAACGACGGGGTGCGGGGTCAGCGCCAAGGCCCGTTCGATCGCGTGCTCCAGCTCCCGGACATTGCCCGGCCACCAATAGCGGTTCAGCAGCGCCATGGCTTCTGGCGAGATGCCGGTTACCGGGGGCGATTTTTTTCCGCCGTACATCTGGATGAAGTATTGCGTGAGCAACGGGATGTCCTCTGCGCGCTCGCGTAACGGAGGAATGATGATGGTGACGACATTCAAGCGGTAATACAAATCTTCGCGGAACGTTCCTGCCTTGACAAGCTGTTCCAAATCTTTCTTCGAAGCGGCGACGATGCGGACGTCGATCGTCATGGGATTTGTGCTGCCGACGCGCCGGATTTCCCTTTCTTGAATGACGCGCAACAGTTTCCCCTGCAGGATGGGGGAAAGATCGGCGACTTCGTCCAGAAAGCATGTGCCCAGATGAGCTTTTTCCAGCAAACCTTTCTTCGACGCCACCGCTCCGGTGAACGAGCCACGTTCATGGCCGAACAGTTCGGATTCGAGCAGCGTTTCCGCCAGAGAACCTCCGTCGACTGCCACGAAGGGACCGGCGCTTCTCGCGCTGTTGGCATGAATCGCCCGAGCGATCAACTCTTTCCCCGTGCCGCTTTCCCCTTGCAGCAGGACCGTGCTTTCCGTGTTGGCGACACGCGCAATGGACTTGTAGACTGACACGATGCCTGGGCTGCTGCCGACGAGATTGTCGAAGCGGTACCGATGTCTGAGCTGTTCCTTCAAGGCTTGGTTTTGCCGCGAAAGGTTCTTGTGTTCGAGGGCGCGGCGCACCACCAGGCGAATGTCGTCGACGATGAAGGGTTTGCTCAGATAGTCGAACGCGCCTGAGCGAAGCCCGTCCACGGCGGTCTTCAGTGACCCGTAGGCCGTCATGAGAATGACCGGCACGTCCTGATGCCGGACCCGCAGCTCGGATAGCAGGCCCATGCCATCCAGATCAGGCATATGGATGTCGGAAATCACCAGATCGGGAGAACGGCTGTTGACGCGATCGAGCGCGGTCTTCCCGTCGGCGGCGCTGTCGACGCTATAGCCTTCCTTCGACAAGATTTCCCGCAGCAGGGTGACTGTTTCTTCGTCGTCATCAACGACCAGGATATGGGAGGGATCGTCCATTACGATGTTCCTTTGTTGCCTACAGGTACTCTGTCCGCTGCAGGCAATTGTATGGTAAAGGTAGTGCCTTTTCCGGGTTCACTGTCAACGGTGATTCGCCCGTCGTGGGCCCGCACCGTTTCCTGCACAATCGCCAAGCCGAGACCGGTTCCACGTCCGGCTTGCTTGGTCGTGAAGAACGGCTGGAAAATCTGTGCTGAATGATCGGGTTTGATGCCATGCCCTGTATCGGCAATTTCGATGGCCACCGCACCGCTGTGCAAGCCGCGGCCGAGAGAAACCGGATCTGCCAAGGCCGTGCGGAGGCAGAGCGATCCGCCGTTGGGCATCGCTTGAAGCGCGTTTTCAATGAGGTGGTTGAACGCCTCCTGCATGTGTTGGCGATCCGCCTCGACCGGTGGAAGCTCCGCGGTCAGTTCGGTAATGCAAGTGACGTGCTGGCGTTCGCATTCCGTCCTGAAGAGGCTCGCGCATTCTCGCAAGCAATCGTTGATGTCGATCTTTGTGCGCACTGGCGGCGCCCGCCTGGTGTACAGCAAAAGATCCTGGATGATGCGCGAGGTTCTTTCGATCTGAGCTTCGACCGTTTGAAGACGACCCCTCACCTTGGAAGGCAACGACAGATCTTCCATGAGTAATTGCACATGGCCGGACAGCGCGGTCAACGGCGTCCCGATCTTGTGGGCCACGGTTGCAGCGAATTGGCCGATAGCCGAGAGCCGCTGCGCACGTGCCGCGGCATGCTGGGCGGCGGAGAGCATTTCGTTGGATCGCGCCAGCGCCTCGTTTTTCCCACGCAACTCCTCGCCGGTATGACGGAGATCCGTTTCGGCCTGCTTGCGATCGCTGATATTGCGCACGACAACCGCCAGTCCGGAAGTGGTTTTATCTGACCCCATCACGGCGAAGGCTTGCACGTGCAGCCATTCGGCGTGCACATCGTCTTGCCTGCATTGTATTTCGTAGGCCAGCGGTGCCCCTGTTTCACGAAGTTCTTGAAATCTCTCGGCAGCCAGCCCAAGCGATGCCCACAACGAGGCCGGCGGTTCGGTGCTGACCAAGGCCTCCCGCGATTGGCCAAAGAGGCGCACGAACGCATCGTTCACCTCGAGAAGCCTTCCGTCGAATGTCGCATAGGCGATGGCGTCATGGGAGGAGTGGAAGATGCTCTTAAATCGTTCCTGGACCTCGTGCAGTGCCGCTTCGGCGCGAGCGCGTCCATGCTGCTCCAACAACAGCCGATAACGGCCTTCACTTTCGCGCAAGGCTTCTGCGATCCGACGGTACTGTAAGAGAAAGAGTCCGGTGAACAACAGCACGACGAGCCCCAGACCGCGGTTGATCAGGGCCAGTTCATAGGAAATTCCCTCCTTCGTGTCCAGCATGCCAATCAACAACAACCCGCTGCTGATGCCCAACGCCACGCCGGTGTATTGAGGCAACAGCTGCGTCGTCAGCACGACTGGAACGAGGTAGAGCAGCCAGACAGCTACGCCCAACGGCAAGATACGGTCAGCCGCAAAGGTGGCGAACGTGGTGGTCAACAGCAGGATGATCGTCACGGCCGTCCTGCTGCCTGTATCGATGCGTCCTGGTCTTTCTGGCTCTGTTTTCATGTCTCGTCCCGGGACAAGTTGTCCCGTCGTATCAGCGGCTCAAAAAGCCTCTATTTAGATGTTTTACGGGATCGTTATTTGTAATTTCAATGACCTACACCAAAATCGCCTGCCTGGCAGTCTTTGTGCTTTACCAGGGTGTACGCGATGGCGGGTCGAAAGTAAGGCGCCGCCGGGCAATGAACCTCTCTCCAAGAAGGAGATGCCAGCATGAGTTGTGAGCGATGCGGAGGTTTCAAGGTGTTCGACTATTTCGATGGTCCGTTTCACTGCAGTGGTTATCGTTGCATCAACTGCGGTGCGATAACGGATATGCAGATTACCATGACCACTCAAACCAGGACGGTCATTCCCCCGCGTCGGACAAAATCCGTCCGTCGACCTTCACTTGCTGCGCCTCAATCCGGGGCGACTCATTCTGGTCAAACTGAACACCAACCATGAATCCACACCTCGACCTGACCGTGCCGGCTGTGGATGCACACCGGCACGTCGGAGGGTGCCTGAACTGAATAGTTTAGGCACCAATGATGACGCGAATGGAATCTTTTGAGCCGGAGCTTTCATGAGAAGCCTCCTTCCCGATCCCACCGATTACCCGTAGGTTTAAGGCCAGTGTCCCCGAACACTAGGGGGGAGTATACTGGGACAACCCCTAGCCCAAGTTTGGACTCTTCTCGTTCGATATCTGTGCAGGCTCTTTCGAATAGACAGTCGAGCCATGGGGCCGATCGATAACGAAGGAAGCGGTCGTCAGGCCATAGAGTCGCGATCAGGCGAAACAGGGCCTTGACGGTGCGTTCTTCGGCGACGCCCCACCAGGTGAGATGGCCTGCAGGCGCAGAGACCACCTGGTCTGGCACGCAGGCGGCCAGGCGAAATCCGAAAGGTTCCGTGAGGAGCTCAAGTTGCCGGGCTGAATAGCCATACAGATAGGGGAATGTCAGGAGATTGTTGCAGGCCATTGCGACGTCCAACGGTCGCCGAAACCTGGAAGGCGTGAGCGCGCGCAACCAGAGCATCCACGCAAAGCAGGCGCCGTTCGGCACGCGCAGAACCAAGAAGCCGCCGTTTCGCAACAGCAGCACGGCCTGCTCCAGCAGGATGCGTGGATCCGGAAGCTGATCGAAGGTATTCCAGACCACCACAGCGTCGAAAGACCCGGGAGTAAAGTGTGCTTCTTCGAGCGTGCCTTCAAAAACAGGAAGCCCACGTTTGCGACAAAAGGCAGTGACATCCTGTCCTGGATCAACTCCAACCATGTCCCAGCCCTGCTTCTGACCTTCAAGGAGAAACCCGCCGACAAAGCTGCCGATTTCCAGAACCCGAGGCCGTGACCGTTTCACGGATTTCGCGAAAGATCGGGCCAAGAACGGTATTTTCGCGCGTGCCCAGCGTTGCTGCGCCTCAAGTTCGGCGCGCAAATATCTCTCGTCATAGTGCTCGGCTGTATAGGCCTTCGTGACGGCCTGTGCCGGTGGCCTCGGGTTTCGGTACAAGAGACCGCAGTCGGTGCAGACAACGATAGCCGTGGCATAATCCTGCGTGAAGTGCACGCGATCGGTAGCAGTTGTCGAATCCTGCTTGGACCAGTGACTCCGATAAAACGATTCGAGGAATCTGTGTTGGGCTTCTATGTCCTGTGCGGAACAGATGAGATGAGAACGAGCAGAGCCACAGACCCGGCATCCCACCAACTCACGAGGTTGGCGTTCAAGATCTAGGGCTCCTCGAGCAAGAGATTCCATGTCTCAGACCAGAGCCTCACTCTAGAAGCCCGATAGGCGGCCGCCAACTGGGCAGAACCCAAGAATGCCCGGCGTTGGATTACCGTCAGCGAAGTCGAAGTTGTTTTGTCATGCAGTGAGGAGCTAGAAAAATTTTGCGAAGCCGGAAACAAAACTAGGGGGTTACCTAGTACGTTCAAACCCGTATTCGGCGTACGGTCCTCTTTGTTACTCCCCCAACCGAGAGGAGGAAGCACATGGCGACCGCTCCTTCTTCTTTCACCTCAGCCGGCCTGCCAGGCGACATCACTGGGAACATTGTCGAGATGGTCAAGCACCGACAGGCCTGCGATATGGAAGACATACTGGAAGCCTGCTCATCGTACACGTGGAACCAAGTGTTCCTGGAAGTCGACCGCTTGAGCCGGACTGGTGAACTCCGTCTCTTTTCCAAGCGGGCCGGGAAGTACACAGTGACGCTTCCGGCTGCCTAACGCACCGCGCAACTCTGTGCGACTTATTTCAACGGCAGCCCCTTCTGTGGTGCGCGGTTTGATCGCTCGTAGCGCATCAACGCACTCGGTAACCACTGTCTAATCTGTTCAATGCGGCGGTCGTAGGTGAAGTGCTTGAGCACTTCGTCGAGATCGCTGTCGTATTCTCGCTTGATCCGCTCCCAGAGTCCCAACAGTTCGCGCGGGTCATAACCGGCGTCAGCCATGAGGTAAAGAGCGGTCTCGTCAGTCTGCAGCTCTTCCTCGTGAGGCGCGAGTGCCGGTTGTTGCCCGATCGCGCTCACGCAATCCGCAGGAACTGGAGTCTCATCGTGCACCAGTGCGTGGACGAGCTCATGGCTCAACAATGCCGCGAGTCCCGCTTCGGATTGCGCGAGGCGGAACGCGCCTGAAGACACCACAATGGCGCCGTCGGGCCGAACAAACGATCGAGCCACTGACCGATCGTCATAGAGGGCGATGACCCAGCATAACGCGCGGGCTCGTGATCCGTAGGTGGCTCGCTTTGTGGCGGCAATGAGCCGTGAGGTGACCCGGACCACTGGATCGAGCATGCGCGCATCGGTTATGAGACGTCCTGCTTCTGGGGCGACGGTTCCGTTCGGAGATATCTCCTTAGTGAGAATCCTCATCATGGTCGGTGTCTGTACGACAGGCTCGGTGGCACAGGCCTGTAGAGCGACGCACAATCCGATGGCCATGGGGATGGCCAAGTGCGAATAATCAGGACATCGACGCATATCAACACCCTAAGGCGGATTTTGCGGCCCTCAAAACTGGGGGACTGCCTAGTGGAGGACGCTGCGGGCATACGGTGTAGTGAAATGAGGTGTAAGGCGGCTGAAAGGGAGAGCACTGATGCGCAGGAAACTCGTGTGGGGCCAGCGCGTGTTGAATGCCGGGTTAGTGTTGATCACTCTGGATGCGTTGTCCGGCCTTCCCGTTGCACGGGCCGAAAGCACCGTCGCGCTCGAACAACCGGAAGCAGAACATCGGGTGACGGGGACCCTCGCCAAACTGGACATCTCGGCGGGCAAAGGCATGTTGATGACGGATCTCGAAAAGCCGATCTTCTTTCGACTCGATCGCCCGGAACTCTTCGAGCGCTTGTCGATTGGGGATCGCGTGACGATGCAACTCGACGGTGAAGGACGCGTGCTCAAAGTCATCGAAACCCTACCGGCGGAAGTGCATGAGCCCCCGCCGCCGGCCAAATAGAGGCGCCGGTGCCCGGGCTGGCTCGAGCAGTCCTGTGGGCATTGATGGTGTCGTTGCTTGCCTCGTGCACCATTCCTCGTGAAGTCACCAAAACCGCCCGTAGCGCAATAGAACAATTGCTTCTGTCGGAGGCTCTCAACCGCAGCCTCCTTGACGTCACGCTGCCTCTCCCCACCGACGCACCGCTGTACATGGAAGTCACCGGTCTGCAGTTGGGTTATTTGTCTCCGCTCGTGCCGTTGCCCTCAGTGGCGGCCTCAGGGGAAGCGAGTACGACCGCCACTTCAACGAGTGGCTCGTTCTTGCCGACGGGCGATCTCGCGTTCGTCAAGGATGCGGTCGCTTCGCACCTGGGGGTCTTGGGATATCGGATTTCCAAACGTGAGGAGGAGGCGTCATATCTCGTGCGTATCATGGTGCAATCGTTCGGCACCAGCCAATCCATTTCTTTCTTCGGTATGCCGCCGATCCAAAGCGTGCTGATTCCCTTTTCATTACCGCAATTGACGGTCTATCAAAACCTCGCACAGGACGGCTTTGTCCGCTATGGCGTCGAAGTCATTGAGCGGGCCTCCGGCCGCCTCTTCTATTCCACTCCATGGCACAGCCACCGGACCTACCACGACCAATACACCATCTTGTTTTTCTTTAGTTTCCGCAAGACTGACTTGGAAGATGCTCCGTAAGTAGAAGGCGGAGGTTCGGGGAAAGCCGTATTTTTTTGAAGTCACAAAGTCGTACAATTTGACTAGGGGTCTCCCTAGTAGGCAGATCAGGCGAGGGAGCCATACTGTCCTCGCCTATTAGAGGTCTACCCGTGCGTTGAGGTCAGTTCCACAAATGGAGGGAACAACCGTCGGCGCAACGGATTTCCCATGACATGAGTTCTGTTTGACGTCGTTCGTCGAACGACGAGAGGGGCATGTATGACCGAAGAGATGGCGACAATCCTCAATGTCGACGACCAAGAACCGGGCCGCTATGCGAGGCGGCGCATGCTGGAGCGCGCCGGCTATCGCGTTATCGATGCGACCTGCGGGGCGGACGCCTGGCGTGTGCTGGAAGAAGTCCGCCCGCAGCTCGTCCTGATTGATGTAAATTTGCCCGACATCAGCGGATTTGATCTATGCCGGAGGATTAAGAATCGGCCTGAACTCACCGACATCATGGTGCTTCACGTCTCGGCGTCACGCGTCAGCGGCACGGACCGAGCGGTCGGACTGGAGGTCGGTTCCGACGGCTATCTCATCGAGCCTATTGATGAAAAGGAATTGCACGCAGCCGTCCGATCGCTTCTTCGACTGCGGGAGCGGCAGCAGGAAAACGAAGGCCTGCTCGCACGACTCCGCCGCAGCGAAGAGCTGTTTCGGGGGCTGTTCGAACAGGCGGCGGTCGGTATGTGCGTCGTCGGATCGGATGGACGGCTGTTGCGCGTGAACGACAAGCTCTGCAGCATCACCGGCCGAGCCGAGCATGATCTGATGAAACAGGAGTTGCGCGATCTGACGCACCCTGACGACCGCGCCGAACATGAAAGTCAGGTTGGAACGCTTCTGCTCGGCGGTATTTCCGAGGTCTCGCTCGAACAACGTCTGATGCGGCCGGATGGCGACACCATCTGGGTGACGGTGACATTGTCGATCCAATGGGACGCCGGAGGTCGCATCCAGTCATTGATCGGGGTCATCGAAGACATTGATGGGCGGAAGCGTGCCGAGCTTGAACTCAGGACTCATACCGCCCGCCAGCAGCTGCTGAGCAATACCATGGACCAGTTGCTCCGCGTGGATGATCCGGCCGACGTGATGCACGATATCTTTGCTTCTCTGCGGACCAGCGTGGGATTGGACACATTTCTCGACTATGACGTCACACCGGACAACAGCGGAATTCGCATGTCGACATGGGCGGGTATTCCCGACGAAGCGCTCCAGCCGTTAATGGGTCTCAAGTTCGGACAGGCACTATGCGGCACGTCTGCCCTCACTCGAAAACCGGTGATCGTCGATCATTTGCAATCCTCGAATGATCCGAAGGCCACCAGAATGCAAGCCGTCGGCTCTACGGCCTACGCCTGTTTTCCGCTGATCGTCGGCGAGCGGCTTCTCGGAACGCTGGCGTTCGCCAGCAGCAGCCGTCAGTCCTTCGAACCGGATGATCTGGAACTGCTGGAGGCTGTCTCGAGTTATGTGGCCATGGCGAAAGAGCGCCGACGCCTGCTTCAAGAAATCAGACAACGAGCGGAACAGGTTGCTGAACAGGAAGAACGCCTGCGCTTCGCCACAGACGGAGCGGGCATGGGGACTTGGGACGTGGATTTACGGACGGGACGAGTGGTGTGGAACCCGCAAAATGCCTTGCTGCTGGGTTACGACCTCGAAAAGTGTCAAGCCTCGACAAAGCGCTGGTGGGCGCTTGTGCATGAAGAGGATCGAGCCGTCGTGCGTCAGGCCATGAAGAATGCCAGGAACAGCGGAAGCCTGTATCAGGCGGAGCATCGTGTCCGTCGAGCGGATACGGGTGAGGTGCGGTGGCTCGCGCCGTACGGCCGCATCCACTATAACGGCCAAGGACGCCCGACACGATTCGTGGGCGTGACATTCGACATTACGGAGCGCAAACACGCCGAGATGCAGCGTCAGGAATGGACGAAGGAGCTCGAGCGGCGTGTCAACGAACGTACGAAGGAACTGGTGCGGACGCATGACCGCCTTCGCGGCCTGGCGCAAGATTTGACGCTGACCGAGCAACGGGAACGCCAGCGGATCGCGGGAGAGCTGCACGATTACCTTGCCCAGATGCTTGTCGTCACACGGCTGAAGATGAATCATGCCTCCCAGATGATTTCTCCTCATCCGGCCTGTGGCGTGCTGCAGGAAGCGGATCAGTTGATCGATCAAAGCCTCACCTATACGCGCACGGTCGTGGCCGAACTGATGCCACCCACCCTGAGGCAATTTGGGTTGGCGGCGGGCCTGCGCTGGCTGGGCGAGCGGATGGAGCAGCAGGGTCTCCTGGTGCATGTAGACGTGCCGTCGGTGACCCCTCCGCTGTCCGAAGACCACACGACGATGTTGTTTCAGTGCGTGCGGGAGCTGCTGTTCAATGTGCTGAAGCACTCCGGGACCGACCGGGCGTCGGTGACGATGCTCGATGACGGTCAGGGGAAGCTGGAGATTGCCGTGCATGACGACGGTATCGGCTGTGATCCGGTGGCGATACGGGAATCAAAGGGAGACAAGTTCGGTCTCTTCAGCATCCGCGAGCGGATGGAAGCGATCGACGGCTGGATGGAGCTGGAGTCGCAAGCGGACGCCGGTACCACGGTGACCCTCGGTGTCACGGTCGGCGCAGACCGGCCCGACGAGATCGCAGGTCGCGTCTCGGATCAGCCAGCGTTGGCGACTCAGGCGGCAAGTGGTTTGTCTCCGACGGCTCAACAGCCGGCTCTCGAACGGCCCGTGCGCGTGTTGCTTGTCGACGATCATGCGATGGTACGGCAGGGGCTGCGGAGCATCCTGGATGGCTACCCCAATCTCGATATCATCGCCGAGGCGGGGGATGGCGAAGAGGCCATCACGTTGGCGCGACTGCTCAAGCCCGATTTGGTTGTCATGGACGTCAACATGCCAAGGCTCGACGGCATTGAGGCGACGAAGCGGATCCGCGAAGAATTGCCCGCCACTTACGTCGTCGGCCTGTCGGTCAACGAGGCCGAACACATCGTCAAATCAATGAAAGCCGCGGGGGCTTCTGCGTTCCTCACCAAAGAAAGCGCGGCCGATCACTTGTACGAGACGATCGGGGCGGTGACACGAAAGACCAATGTCGAATGTTCGATGGACGCTTCACTTCGTTAGAACCACATTGGACATTCCAAAACCACAATTGGGCTTTCGATGGCCGACTCCACGTTGTCATACGATGAGCTGTTACGGGAAAATGCCTCGCTCCGAGAGCGCATCGCGGAGCATACGGCCTCCGTCGAACGCAGCCGGAGGGCTGACGAACAAGCTCGGCTCGGCGAACGCTTGCGGCGCGTCGCAGCAGAATCCGCCTTGCGTGAAAGCGAGGCACGGTATCGGACGCTGGCCGACACGATGCCGCAGGTCGTTTTCATTGCCACGGCATCCGGATTTGTCGAATACGTCAACCGACCCGGCCTCGAATACATGGGTCTCCGGCTAGACGAGGCGGTCGGCTTCGGTTGGCTGGGAGCCATCCATCCCGATGACCGTCAACTCGTATCCGACCGCTGGCTCGAGTGCCTGAACATCGGCAAAACCTACGAATTCGAGCATCGACTTCTCCGCGCGGACGGCCAATATCGCTGGCAGCTGGCGCGGGCCGTTCCAATCGGCAACGAAACCGGCGCCATCGTCCGCTGGATCGGCACGTCCACAGACATTCACGATCAACGACAGGTTGAAGAAGATTTGCGGGAAATCCGCACTGAGGCCCAACGTCAGGCCGAGGAATTGGATCGTTTGTATCAGACGAGTCCGGCCGGTCTCGCATTCATCGATCCTGCCCTCCGGTTCGTCCGCATCAACCAAACTCTCGCCGACCTCAACGGGTTTCCGGTCGAAGCCCATATCGGTCGCAATCTCAGAGAACTGTTCTCTCCCGCCTTGGTCGATCGGCTGGAGCCGGTGCTCCGCCGTGTGGTGAACGAAGGCAAAGCGGCGATGAATGTGGAGATGGAGGGGGAGGTGCCGGGCGAGCCCGGCAGCATCCGTTACTTGCTTGCCAACTATTACCCTTTGAAACGGCGTGACGGCAGCGTGCTGGGCGTGAACGTCGTGGTGCAGGACATCACGGAACGGAAGCGGACCGAAGATGCGCTTCAACGATCGCATGCCTTCATCCGCCAGATCATTGACACCGATCCGAATTTCATCTTCGTCAAGGACAGTGACGGCCGGTTCACGCTCGTGAATCAAGCGGTGGCCGAATGTTACGGCACGACGGTCGAGGAACTTGTCGGAAAGACTGATAGAGATTTCAACGTAAATGCGGAAGAGGTCACGCACTTTCAACAGAACGATCGGGAAGTGATCGATGGGATTCGCGAGCTGTTCATCCCCGAGGAAGTCATCACGGATGCCTCAGGCAACCGCCGCTGGCTCCAAACGGTGAAGCGACCGATTTTCAATGAACAGGGAAAGGCGACCCACGTTCTAGGCGTCGCCACCGACATCACGCAACGGCGGATAGCGGAGGAGGCCTTGCGGCGAAACGAGGAACTGTTGCGTCTGGTGACCGACAGTTCGCCGGTGGCCATGGTCTATTGTGATGCTCAGGAGCGGCTAAGGTTTGTCAACCGCGCGTATGTTGAGCGGTTCGGGCTCACACCCGACGAAGTGATCGGCAAACCACTTGTCGACGTGCTGGGATCGAAGGCCTATGAGAGCATTCGGTCTTATGTGGACGCTGCACTTTCAGGAATGCGTTCAGACTTTGAGGCGGCGGTGCCTTACGAACGGATCGGCACGCGATATATGCGTTGCGCCTATGTGCCGCACATAGACCGGAAAGGGCAGACCATCGGTTTTACGGCCGTCAAAGTCGACATCACGGACCGGAGGCAAATGGAAGAAGCCCTGCGCGAAAGCGAGGAGCGCCTCCGCCTCGCACTGGCGGCAGGCCAGATGGGTGCATGGGACGTCGATCTGGCTACCGATTTGATACGGTGGGATCATAAAGAGTTTGCCTTACTTGGACTTGCTGAAGGCACGGTGATGCCGTCTCGCGACGAGTTTTATCGACGGGTGCATCCTGAGGACCTCCCGCTCGTGCAACGGTCGGTCGACAAGGCCATAGAAGAAACCGGAGCGCTTGAACATGAGTTTCGGGTGGTGCGACTGGATGGAGAGGTACGCTGGCTTGCCGCGAAAGGTCAGGTTCTGAACGATCGCCAGGGACGACCCGTGCGCATGGTCGGCGTCAATTTCGACGTGACGGAGCACCGGAGGACTGAAGAACGGCTGCGCTCGTTCACCCAAGAACTCGAGGCTCATGTGGCGGAGCGGACGCAAGAGCTGACGCAATTGCACGCGCGGCTGCGAGCACTGTCGACCGAATTGAATCTCACCGAGCAGCGTGAACGCAAGCGACTCGCCACCGATCTGCATGACTATCTGACGCAGCTCCTGGCGCTGGTCTGCATGAAGCTCGGCCAGATCAAACGATTGACCGCCCAGACTGCCCAGACTGAAATTGCTCAGACCGAAGGCATCGTGAATGAAGCACTGATCTACACACGGACACTCGTGGCTCAGCTCAGTCCGCCTGTGCTGCATGAGTTCGGCCTGCCCGTAGCGCTTCGATGGCTGGCCGAGCAGATGATCCGGCAGGAGCTTTCGGTGGAGGTACGGCAATTGGTGCCGGACCGGGTTCCGCTGCCTGAGGATCAGGCGGTTCTACTGTTTCAATCGGTGCGGGAACTGCTGATCAATGTCAGGAAGCATGCGCGGACGCATCAGGCCCTTATGACGATCGAGCAATTGTACGATGATCTGTGCATCACTGTTCGCGATGAAGGTGCAGGTGCCGACGTTGCCGCCGCCACGGCGATGAATCAACCTTCCGCCAGTTCCTCAAAGTTTGGCTTGTTCAGCATCCGTGAGCGGATGCTGGCCATCGGCGGGCGCTTGGAAATTGAATCCTTGCCCGGGAGGGGCATGACCTCTCGCCTTGTCCTGCCCTTAAAACAGAGTCCGATTGAAGAGGAGAGCCTCCTATCGAGTCAACATTCCCATGGAGGCCGAAGCGGGGAGGATGGCGTCCAGGAAGGAGCGCGCATTCGCGTGCTTCTCGTCGATGATCATCCGATGATCCGGGAAGGATTGCGGGGCCTCCTGTACGTGCATGAGGACTTGACGATCGTGGGAGAAGCCTGTGATGGGGAAGAGGCGCTGTCGCTCACCGACAAACTCAAGCCGGACTGCGTGATTATGGATGTCAACATGCCGCGGATGGACGGGATCGAGGCCACACGCCGGCTTAAGGCGGCCTTTTGTGGGACAGCGGTGATAGGGCTCTCGGTCAACGCCTCTCGCGAAGTGGAAATCGCCATGCGGCGGGCGGGGGTCGATCACTTTCTCTCCAAAGAAGCCCCAATCGAGCAGATTTACCAGACGATTCTGGCGACGTCGCGTAAACCGGTATAACCACGACCACCTGGCGATACAGGTTACGGAACGAGCGCCGTGTTGGTTTTCAACTGCACGGATGATACGCCATACGGCGAGGTGTATGCCACGATCTTATCGCCAGGCTTCAATGGACTGCTGATCTGCGTGCGTGGCGTGAGTTGAAGCACGAGCGCCTGTCCTTGGTCATTTTTAATAACGATGACGGTAGGGAATACCTGCAGAACCTCGCCTTCGACCTGTCCCTGTTGGGGTGCTGGCGCCGCCTCAAGGGAGGCTGACGCCAGCGCCGCCGTTAGGCCGCCAATAAGATAGCCGGAGTTCATGGCAACTACCTCGCTGGAGGTGCTGCCGGTTGAGCTTGTTCCGGTTGAGCTTCTGCGCGCTGTTGTCCCTCCCGCTGCTTCTGTTGCTCACGTTCTGCCTGCATAATTGAGCCTTTGCGAAGAATCATCAAGGTTTTCGCCTGGCCGTTTGGAAAGATCCAGGCGTCTACTCGGTCCCCCGGTTGGAGCTGACCAAATTTCTCGGTTTCCGTGCCCACATGGATCTTTGCCTCTTTGCCGTTTTCATCGACGACGACGAATTCTTCGCCGTTCATGGAGATAATATCAACGACGAAGTGTTTGGCTTCCTGCATCGCGCTTTCGGCAGTCGTGGGGAAAAACAAGATCCAAACACCGAAGATGAGACTGGGTAACCACATCATCATAAGGTTCCTCCATAGGCAATGCTCGGGCAACACTCCGCCCGAGCATGCTGGTGAGGGATAAAATGGATTAGTGACGGTCTGTTCGATTTAGGTCACGGGAGGCCGACGTCCCATGACGAAACTGACTGCGGCGAAAATTAAGAACACGACGAACAAGACATACGCGATTTGCGTTGCCGTCCCGGCAATGCCGGACAATCCCAGCAATCCTGCGATGATCGCCACGACCAGAAATGTGACAGCCCAGCTCAGCATAGTGACTCCTTTCGTCAGGACCGGTGAAGCGCGCCCCATTCCGAAATTTCACATCCCACTCTCAGGGTGCAGGTCTCAATCTGGTGCTGAATTGTGTGCATCGACTCTATCGATAAACCGTGGTTTCCTCAGCAGTCTTGAGACGGACCTCGACTTCCTGAGCCTCGCGTTCGCGATTGGTGTTGCGAAGAATTGCCGCTAGGACTTCCAGTGTCGATACCAATTGAGGATCACCTTGGCGGACTCGACTCTCTTCGAGAATGGCCAAGGATTTTTGGATGAGGCGTTCGGCTTCTCCCATCTGACCTTGGATGGCATAAAAGCTGGAAAGGGTCTTTAACGACAAGGCCGTCCGCGCATGCTTTCCGCCGTACTCTTTGAGATTGATGGCGAGCGCACGTTTTAGAAGTGGCTCTGCTTCCCGGTACCGCTCTTGCGTGGCATAGAGGATTCCAAGATTTTGGATGGTGGCACCGACACCGGGATGATCGGGCCCGAGGCCCTTTTCACCGATAGCCAGGGCACGGTTGAACAGCAGCTCGGCTTCGAGCGGTTTTCCGGAATTCGCGTAGACCACGGCCAGATCATTGGCCGCATCGGCCACGCGAAGATCTTCCAAGCCGTATTTTTCTGCCTGTTCCAGCGCCGCAGTCAGTAACCGTTCCGCATCCGCCAATCGTCCTTCGTGAAGCGCCTGAAGACCCCCCTGCCTCCAGGTATTCCACAGCGTGTCCTGGCCGAACGTCGATGCCGGCGCGGCCAGCGCTGCCACGATCACCATCAGCATCCATTTTCTTGCATGCCAGGTCATGATCAGGTCCTCTCAGGCGTTGGTCCGCTCTTCCGCGGCCCGGGCAAGCACGAGTTGGTCCCGGACCGCCATTTCCATCAGACAAGGATCACAATATCCATCGATGATGTCGTAATGTTCGGATCCCAACTGCCCCCGTGCCATGAATGTCGTTGGATCCACCCACTGATCGAGTTCAGTGCCGAGGTCATCGGTGAGAGGCTGGATTCGCCAACATGACGCGCACATAAGTATGGCTTTCTGCGCTTCCATACTTCACGGTACACTGCGCTCCCACACGCACTAACTAGGACCTCTCCCAGAAATCGCCAAACGGGGACCCCAGCGTGGCCGTGGCCCACCGCCATGCAGAATGAGCTCAAAAGCACTGAAAGTTCAGAGCTTGGAGGCGCGAAGCCCCCCTAGTGAAATGACTGGTGGTTTAGAAGTACAAGTGGACGCCGATTCCGTACCATGAGGCCCGTTCCGTATAGAACTGGCCGTCGGGAGATGGACCTACATAATATTCTGCGAGCAGTTGCACCTGCCGATCCCCGATCCGGGCATTCTCAAACTGTACCCCGGCCATAAAGGATTGTCCCACTTGCCAGCTGGTTCGTTCATTACATTGAAAATCGGCGTAGGCGACGGGACGGAGTCTTCCTCCGAGAAACGTACGCGTACTGACCAACTCGATCCCCCACTGGCTGGTCCCACGTCCGAGATCCTCGGGATAGCGGTGGATGATGTATCCGCCTCCTCCATACACCCGTAGCCACGCGAGTATCTGATAGGACAGCTTCACATCGAGTTCCTCATAGCTCAGATTGATTCGGGTGACCCCGGGATTATTGAGCAGAAACTCGTCACCCAGATGTGAACTTTGGTGCTGGATGCGGAGGAAACCGGAAAAGGGACCATTGCGATAGCTGCTGAGAACGCCCACGCGGTAATCGGCATTGACGAGATCGATCGAGGAGGTGGCGACGTCGAAGATGCTGAAGACGCCGGCCTGAACACCGAACTCCCATTCACCGTCCAGAAACGCCTTGTTTCGGTAGATAGCAAAGGTTTCGCCGAAATCGGCAGCGAAGGTGCCGGCGAGGTTCAAGCCTTGTGTAAATTGCCGGTAGACCCCGGCGAAGTGAGGCCATCGAGGATCAGCGTGGAGCGGGGCGAACAGCAGGCCGTGGGGAAGCCATTTGGCTCCTGCCGTGGGAATCGTCGTTTGGACGGCGTCTTCGGAGGAGGGAGGAGAAGCGGTAGCCGCACTCCGAATTTCGACGTGGGCAACGCCCGGCACCTGCTCGAGAGCCGCAGTTACTTTGCCGCGGTCGATTGTCGCGAGTGATTTGGTGGTGACCACCACATCGCCGTCATGAACCTCCACCGAGGCGTCGGTAATACCAAATTCATGCTGAAGGATTCCGGTGGCGTAACCGGCGATGAACTCATCCGAGGCCGACCCGGCCGCGTGAGCCGTCACTCCCCACAGCAGCCAGCCGGACAGCAATGCGCAGAGAATTCGCGCGCGAGCGCCCACTCAATCTCCTCACGACGCGTACAGTTAAACGTCAGATGATCAATGCGCGGGTATCTCCGCGCGGGTGCCGACGTGATGCTAGAAGTGAAAGTTCACTCCAATCGTGATCATGTGCCCGTTGTCGTTAAATTTCTTGTCGACGATGTTCTGGTCTTTCGATTGAATCTTCTCAATCCAGATATAGCGATAGGTGCTGTCGATCGAAAAATGTCGATTGAAAAAGAATTGCAGCCCACCCCCCGCATGAAGTCCAAACCGGTTCTGCGTATTGTCGAATCCACCCGGCCCATCGACCGTGGTGTAATACCAGCCGCCCCCACCAAGAATGAACGGAGCGATCCGGGTGGTTCCCAGCGGATAGATCAAGCCTGACACCTGCACCGGATAGCTATGCACCTTGGTATCTCCGAAGTTGTTCTGCCTGTAGTCGGCAGATCCCTCTATGGCAAAGTAGTGCCATGGATGCAGCCTCACTTGGGCGCCGCCATACCAATTCGCATCGCCCTCCTTGGGATCGTAGTACATCGCCCTGCCTCCGATGGATAACAGACCGATGTCGACTTGCTGCAAAAGATCATCGGCAAAGACCTGTCCCGACTCGAAACAGGACAGTGAAAGCAGCAAGACACAGAGAGAAAGCAGCAGCACACACAGCCTCGACGATGTCAGATGGTCTTGTGAACGCATGGCGGCTCTCCTTCAGTGAGCGATCCACTCATCCGTCCGATATAGCTTTGGGCATAAAAAAGCGGACCGAAAGCGGGGGCCCCGGTCCGCTCTTTGGTGTGCCAATCCTTATTTGTTCAATTTGGCCATACCCGTCTGCGCATCGACGTAAACGGTTTGGCTCTTGTTGTTGTGATCGATGATTTCGATTTTCCAGATCGTCCGGCCGTCTTCTTTACCGAGATCGGCCTCGGCCGCCTTCCCTGGCACCGCCTTAATCGCGCTCTTGATCGCTTCTTCCATGGGAACCTTGGCGCTGGCCACGAGCTCCTTATTGGTCTCGAATAGCGCCCACGCCGTGCCGGCTGCCAACGTGCCGATAAAAATCGCGGACATGATGAGTCGTAACATCGTGTAACCTCCTTCACCGGAAAAGAGTTACCTGACCGGTTCGCGTTCCACTTGATCGGGCTTGTTGCCCTGGAACCACTTATCGGCCCAACCAGAAATATCGTCCTTTTGCGCTCCATATCGTTCTTGCACTTTGCCTAAGAACTTGTCGTAGTTGCCTTCGATCTGCGTTAAATCGTCGTCCGTAAATTTGCCCCATTGGCGCTTCAGCTCACCTTTAAACTGTCCCCACTTTCCCTTGAAGATATCTGCATTCATAGGTTCTCCTTTCGGCGCGCATGGCCGTAATTCTGCCTCTCAATTCACTCTATCGCGCGGCAGTTGGCGGCCATGCTGGAGGATTCCCTGGCGTAGAGGGGAACGTGCCCGAGCGAAAGGAGAAAGAGGAGTTGCACGTCGTTGGGCTTCTCGGCCGCTGACTGCATGACTTCGTTGGGCATGGCCCAAGCACCAGACGATTCACAGAGGGCGGCTAGGACCATGTCCC
>Ga0081455_10000730_pt1 | contig 42670 bp, 39 predicted proteins | sample TabmetS3T2R1_FD_70207 | JGI IMG/M metagenome (GOLD analysis project Ga0081455, IMG submission 70207) | Tabebuia heterophylla rhizosphere microbial communities from the University of Puerto Rico - S3T2R1 | ecosystem: Host-associated > Plants > Roots > Rhizosphere ... | reverse complement strand
CGAATCACTTCGCCGTCGGCCGGGATGTAGTCGCCCGCTTCCACGAGGATCACGTCCGCCCGTCGCAGATCGTCCGCGCGCACGCGCGAATGGCGCGTGCTGTCGTCGATGCTCACGAGCTTCTTCGCGTAGACGGTTTGCTTCAGTCCGCGCAGCGCTGCGGCCTGGGCCTTGCTGCGGCCTTCGGCGAGCGCTTCCGCGAAGTTTGCGAACAGCACTGTGAACCACAGCCATACGGCAATGCTGCCGATGAACCAGGTCGGCGCCTCACCCGAACCGACGCCGGCCTGTAGCCACAGAATCGTCGTGAGAATGCTGCCGACATACACCACGAACATCACTGGGTTGCGCCATTGCACGGCCGGATCGAGCTTGCGCACCGACCCAGCGATGGCAGGCCCCAGCAGGGCACGATCGAACATCGAAAGCTTTTGACGAGTCACTAGCGTCTCTCTCGAAGGAAGTCAGGCGGGCGGCCACAGCATCAGGTGCTCGACAAGAGGCCCGAGCGCGAGCGCGGGGACGAAAGTGAGCACGCCGACGAGCAGCACCGTACCGATCAGCAGGAGGATGAAAGTCGGGCCGTGCGTGGGCATCGTGCCGGCCGTCGGCGCGAGGCGGCTCTTGGCCGCAAGCGAGCCGGCGATCGCGAGCACGGCGACGATCGGCCAGAAGCGGCCGAACCACATCACGAGGCCGAGCGCGATGTTGTAGAACGGCGTGTTGGCGGAGAGCCCTGCGAACGCGCTGCCGTTGTTGTTACCCGCAGAGGTGAACGCGTACAGGATTTCGGAGAAGCCGTGCGCGCCCGGATTGGCGACGCCCGCCTTGCCGGCTGCAACGGACACGGCGATCGCGGTTCCCACCAGCACGATGATCGGCATCACGAGAATTGCGACGGCGCTCATCTTCATTTCGAACGCCTCGATTTTCTTGCCGAGATATTCGGGCGTGCGGCCGATCATGAGCCCCGCGATGAATACGCCGACGATCGCGAACACCAGCATCGAGTAGAGCCCGCTACCGACGCCGCCGGGGATCACCTCGCCCAGCTGCATGTTGAGCATCGTGACGAAGCCGCCGAGCGGCGTGAGCGAGTCGTGCATGGCGTTGACTGCGCCGGTTGAGGTCGCAGTCGTGATCGTCGCGAACAGTGCCGAGGCAGGGATGCCGAAACGCGTCTCCTTGCCTTCCATGTTGCCGCCGTGATCGACACCGAGACCGGCCATGAGCGGATTGCCCTGTTGTTCCTGATAGATCGTCAGCACGACGAGCGGCACCAACAAGATACCCATCGCCGCGAGCACGGCCCACCCTTGCCTCGTATCGCCCACCATGCGTCCGAACGTGTAAGTCAGGGCGAGCGGAATGACGAGCAGCGCCAGCATTTCGAGGAGGTTCGTGAACGGAGTGGGGTTCTCGAATGGGTGGGCGGAGTTTGCGTTGACGAAGCCGCCGCCGTTCGTGCCCAGCTCCTTGATGCTTTCCTGGGATGCCATGGGCCCCATCGGTAGCACTTGCACAGTGGCGTTCTCGACAGTCGAGACGTTCTCGTACGCGCTGAAGTTCTGCACGACGCCTTGTGAAGTGAGCACGATTGCCAGCACGACGGCGAGCGGCAGCAAGATGTAGAGCGTCGCGCGCGTGATATCGACCCAAAAGTTGCCGACCGTCTTCGCGCTGTGGCGCGCCAATCCGCGCATCAGCGCGATTGCGGCGACGATGCCGGTTGCCGCCGACAGGAAGTTCTGCACGGCGAGCCCGGCCATCTGGGTGAGATAGCTCATCGTCGCTTCGCCGGCGTAGCCCTGCCAGTTCGTATTGGTCACGAAGCTCACGGCCGTATTGAAAGACGAGTCCGGCGAGACAGCGGTGAAGTGCTGCGGGTTGAGCGGCAGCCAGGCCTGTAGCCGTTGCAATGCGTACACGACGACGACGCCGAGCGCGTTGAAGCCGATCAGCGCGAGCGCGTACTGCTTCCAGCCCATCTCGGTTTCGGAGTCGACTCCGCACAGCCGATAGATCGCACGCTCGAGCCGCACGGGCCGGCCCTCCATGACATCGGCGATGTAGCGTCCCAAGGGCTTCACGCACGCGAGCAGAATGCCGAAGAACACGACGATCAGCAGCACGGCATCCGCGGTCATCAGAACTTCTCCGCGCGAAACAGCGCGTACAGCAGATAGATGAATAGGCCGAGCGTGAGCACACCGCTGAGCGCGTAAACCCAATTCATTCTCGACCTCCGAGGCGTCCGATCGCCCACACGAGGCCGTGCGTCACCCCGTAAAGGGCGGCGATGACCGCGAGGAAGATGAAGTCCATGAGGAACGCTCCGCTTGTGTTTGCACGCGGCGAATGATGGGGAGCGACCCGACAGCCGGGCAGACAAAATCGTGTGAGGATTTCTAAGCCGTGAAATTGCGGACGATCGCGCGATGTGATGCGATGAGCGCATGAACCGCCCTGCGACGCTGCGCGCGATGCGTGCCACCGGACCCCGCGCGGGCCTGCATATGGAAGAGACGCCGCTCCGCGCGCTCGGCGAGCACGAAGTGCTCATCAAAGTCAGCGCGTGCGGCGTTTGTCGGACGGATCTGCACTTGCTCGACGGTGAGCTACCGAACGCGCGTTATCCGGTGACGCCGGGGCACGAGATCGTCGGCCGCATCGTCGAAGTCGGCAGCGCCGTCACGGATCGTGCACCGGGCCAGCGCGTCGGCGTGCCGTGGCTCGGGTGGACATGCGGTGAGTGTCCCGAGTGTCGGCGCGGCCTCGAGAACCTGTGCGAGTTTGCGCAGTTCACGGGCTGCACCGTCGATGGCGGCTATGCGGACTACGTCATCGCGGATTCGCGGTATTGCCTATCAATTCCCGATCGTTATTCCGACGCGGAGGCGGCGCCGCTCTTGTGTGCGGGCCTCATCGGCTATCGCGCGTACCGTGCGGCCGGCGATGGCAGGCGCATGGGATTTTACGGTTTTGGCGCGGCCGCACACCTCTTGTGTCAGATCGCCCAGGCACAGGCGCGGCGCGTGTTCGCGTTCACGCGCCCGGGCGATGCGGCTGCTCAGCAATTCGCGCGCGATCTCGGCGCGGTGTGGGCGGGAGCGTCCGACGAGACGCCGCCGGAGCCGCTCGATGCCGCGATCATCTTCGCGCCCATCGGTGCGCTCGTGCCCAGCGCGCTCGCTGCTGTCCGCAAAGGGGGTCGCGTGATCTGCGCGGGCATCCACATGAGCGACATTCCATCGTTTCCATACGCGCTGCTGTGGGGCGAGCGCTCGGTGAGCTCGGTCGCGAACCTCACGCGCGCTGACGGTCGTGAGCTCATGAAACTCGCCGCCACCATCGATTTGCGCCCGGCGATTCAAGTGTTCCCGCTCGAGCACGCAGCGCAGGCGGTGAGCGCGCTGGCTCAGGGGCAGCTGCGGGGTGCCGCTGTGCTCACGGTCGAATAGGACGCGCTCTAAATCCCTGATACGCCTTTGTGTAGGACCCTTCGTACGTCGCTTTCGGGCGAATCGCGGTGTCATTCGACATACCGACGCGTCACGCTTCCAGGCCCACCAAGGAGGCAGATCTATGAAGAATCGACACCACGTCTATGTGTTGGCGGCGAGCGCGCTGCTACTCACGACGTACGCCGGTGCACAGACGCCGAGCACTGCGGACCCGACGAGCCCCGGGGCCGCATCGAGCCCGCATCAGCGGGATGCGACCGGCACTGCGGCGCCCGAGACTTCGCCGCAAGGCCAAGGCGCCGCGAGCGGTACCCAGCCCTCGTCGGCCTCCACGCCGCATCAGCGCGAAGCGATGAAGAGCGGCAACATGGAACATCACAGCGCGCCGGGTAGCACCGGCGGCCAGGACCCCAAGACCTTCGTGAAAAAAGCCGCCCTGGACGGCATGACGGAAGTGGAGCTGGGCAAGATCGCGCAGCAGAAGTCGCAGAACCCGGACGTCCGCTCCTTCGCCGAGCGCATGGTCAAGGACCACAGCAAAGCGAACGACGAGCTGAAGAGCGTCGCCAAGAAGAAGGGCTATGAGGTGCCCGCGAAGTTGGACGACGAGCACAAGGCGATGGTCACCAAGCTCAGCAGCAAGTCGGGCGCGGCCTTCGACTCCGCTTACGCGGCGGCAATGGACAAGGACCACGCCAAGGCCGTGGCGTTGTTCACGGACGCGCAGCAGTCGAGCGACCAGGACCTCGCGGCATTCGCGCAGAAGACGCTGCCGACCCTCGAGGAGCACAAGCAACTCGCGGATTCCCTAGCGCCGAAGACGAAGACGGCGAGCTCGGAATCGACTGACAAGGAACGCGCGCGCTGATGCGCGCGTGGATCGCGCAGCTCGATCGCTTCACCGCCGGCGTGCGTTTTGCCGCCGGCGGCTGGAAGTGCGGGGCGGGGTGGCGGCCTTTTGTTCGGCCTCTGCCTCAGGAGCGGGCTCGCTGAGCATGCGGGTTAGCAGCTGCACGGCCGGCGGCGACAATTCGGACCACTCGATGCCGAATCCGTCGGCGCACACGCGCACGACATGCGCGTGTGCAGCATTGATCGGATGAAGGACCGTCGATTTCGCGAACATCAGCACTTCGAGATGTCCGGAGAGTTGTAGCGGCGCATCGGTAGTGAGGAGAGCGCCGCTCACGCTGATGTTTCGAAGCATGCCGCGAGCGACCAATCCACTCCCCGTGCGCACGCGCACTGCATGCGAAATTTCCCTGCGATGCCCCCATCGATGTTCCATGAGAAAACCAACGCCCAACGGACGGGAGAGTTCACGGCCATGACGCGAATGGTTCCTCGATAGTTGGCAATCCGCGTACGGCTGCGCTCGAGCGATTGATATCGATCAAGGATAGTCCCATGCGCGTCGCCTACACCGCAGTCGCGTCGCTGTTTGCGTTGTGCGCCGAAGCCCGGGCCGAATGGATCGTCTCGCTCTATACCGGCAGCTCGTGGTCACGGCATAGCGACCTGCGCGTAGTGCAACCTCCATCCAATTCGGACGCGACGTTCGGCGACGTGCACTGGGATGCGCGCCCATTCGAGGACGCCCCGTATTACGGACTGCGCGTCGCGTACTTTGCGAACAGCAGCCCGCGCTTCGGCGGGACATTCGACTACACGCACTACAAAATGTACGCGCAGACCCAGCGCGTCACCGCCGTGAGGGGTCTATGGAACGGCGGGCCGGTGAACGAGGCTGCCAGCCTCGCGACACGAGTACAGACCTTGGAGATCTCGCATGGAGTGAACCTCGCGTCACTCAACGCCGAATATCGCTGGCCGGAGGTTGGTCGATGGTCCGCACATATCGGCGGGGGAGTTGTCGGGTATTGGCCGCATGCCGAAGGCACGATCAACGCCCTGTCCGTCGGAGCCGACTATCATCTCGCTGGCGGCGGCGCGCAGGTCTTCGCCGGTGGCGAATACCGTCTGGCTCGTCACCTCGGGCTGCTCATCCAAGGCAAGGCGGAGGCCGGCAAGCTCGATATCGACCTCGCCCCGCAAACGCGTCTCGTGACGCACACGCACACTCTGCACGCGCTCACTGGAATCTCGCTACACTTCTCCCCCCAATGAGGGATAGCGCCAACGTGGCCACCAGGTGAAAAGTTGGCGGCTGCTTGGCATTGCCAGGAGACCCCTTTCATGCCCATCAAGCTCACCGTCAACAATCAACCACGCGAGCTGGACGTTGACCCGCAGATGCCGCTGCTTTGGGCGCTTCGCGATCATCTGCGACTCACCGGCACCAAATTCGGGTGTGGGATGGCGCTTTGTGGTGCCTGCACCGTGCACATCGACGGGAAGGCGATGCGCTCGTGCGTCACGCCCGTGTCGGCGGTGGAAGGCAAGAACGTCACGACCATCGAGGGCCTCGCGTCCGCCGCCGGCAAAGCCGTGCAGGAGGCCTGGATCAACCTCGATGTGGTCCAGTGCGGCTATTGCCAGAGCGGCCAGGTCATGTCCGCGGCGGCGCTGCTCGCGGGCAACGCCAAGCCGACCGACGAAGACATCGACGCGGCGATGGCGGGCAACATCTGTCGATGTGCCACCTATGTGCGCATCCGCGCCGCAATTCATCAGGCCGCGCAGGCCCTGCCCGCGTCGGGCACCACCAAGGCTTGATCGGAGGTCGCCACCATGTACTTCCGTCGCATCGAAGACTTCTCGTCCCTGGCCAAGGGGTCCGAGCCGGGGACGCTCACACGCCGCACGTTCGTCAAATTCACGACGTTGGCGGGCGCAGGGCTGACGCTCGGCGCCTCGTTCATCGAGCCCAGCGCCGCGGCGAGCGACGCCTCACCGGGTGCAGCCGGCAAGGCTTTGACGACGCCGTTCGTGCGTATCGATCCTGACAACACCGTCACCGTCATTTCCAAGCACGTCGAAGCCGGGCAGGGCGTATGGACCGGCCTACCCGCGATCGTCGCCGAAGAGCTCGATGCGGCGTGGAGCCAGATGCGCGTCGAGAGCGCGCCGGCGCTCGTGCCGATGTACGGCAACTTCGCGTTCGATCCGAAAGGCAGCGTGCAGGGCACGGGCGGCTCGACCGCTGTCGCCAACTCCTGGCCGCAGTTGCGCCGCGCCGGCGCCACGGCGCGCGCCATGCTCGTCGCCGCCGCTGCTCAGCAGTGGAAAGTACCGGCGAGCGAGATCACGGTGAGCGAAGGCGTGGTCGCGCATTCGTCCGGCAAGAAGGCGACCTTCGGCCAGCTCGCCAGTGCGGCCGGCAAGTTACCCGTACCGCAGGACGTGAAGCTCAAGGACCCCGCGAGCTTCAAGCTCATCGGCAGCGAGTCGTTACCGCGTCTCGATAGCCGCGCGAAATCGACGGGCGCGCAGCAGTTCGCCATCGACGTGATGCTGCCGGACATGATGACCGCGGTCGTTTTGCGTCCGCCGCGTTTCGGCGGCAAGGTGAAATCGATCGATGCGACGGCCGCGAAGGCCGTGCCCGGTGTTGTGGACGTCGTGCAGATTCCGCGCGGTGTTGCCGTCGTGGCGCGCGATACGTGGTCGGCGAAGAAGGGCCGCGACGCCCTGCAGGTGACCTGGGACGAGAGTGCGGCGGAGAAGCGCGGCACGGCGCAAATCATGGCCGAGTACAAGCGTCTCGCGAGCCTCGATGCAGCAGCGAACGTCGTGAAGCACGGCGATGTCGCCGTGGGCTTCAAGGGCGCGGCGAAGGTGATCGAGGCGGAATTCGAGCTGCCGTATCTCGCGCATGCGCCGATGGAGCCGTTGACCGCGGTGTGCAAGCTGAGCGCGGATCGGTGCGAGATTTGGGCGGGCGCCCAGTTCCAGACGATCGATCAGATGAACGCGGCGATGGCCACCGGGCTGAAGCCGCAGCAAGTCACGATCAACACGCTCGCCGCGGGGGGCACGTTCGGGCGCCGGGCGAACGTGGAGTCGGACTACATTTCCGAGGTCGCCTCGATTGCGAAGGCCACGGGCGGCAAGTACCCGGTGCGGCTCATCTGGACGCGCGAGGACGACATCACCGGCGGCAAGTATCGGCCGTTGAACTATCACCGTGTGAAGGGGGCCGTGAGCAGCGACGGGAAGCTGGTCGCGTACCAGCAGCGTGTCGTCGGGCAGTCGATCGTCGCCGGCACGCCTTTCGCCGCGATGATGAAGGACGGCGTCGATCCGACGGCGGTCGAGGGTAGCGCCCCCGAGCAATACGAAATTCCGAATGCGCACGTCACGTGGACCGAGCCGAAGGTCGGCGTGCCGGTGCTGTGGTGGCGGTCCGTCGGGCACACGCACATGTCGTACTCGAAGGAGACGATCATCGACGAGCTGGCCGAAGCCGCGGGCAAGGATCCGGTCGCATTCCGTCTCGCGCTGCTCGAGAAGCATCCGCGCCATGCGGCGGTGTTGAAGCTGGCCGCCGAGAAAGCGGGCTGGGACAAGCCGTTCTCGAAGGAGAAGGGGCGCGGTCGCGGGATTGCAATTCAGGAGTCGTTCAATAGCGTCGTCGCGCAGGTCGCTGAAGTGACGGTGACGGGTGATGAGATTCGCGTCGATCGCGTGGTCTGCGCCGTCGATTGCGGGATTGCCGTGACGCCGGACGTCGTGCGGGCGCAGATGCAGAGCGGCATCGGCTTCGGACTCGCGGCGGCGCTGCACGGGGAGATCACGCTGACCGAGGGCCGCGTCGATCAGACGAACTTCCACCAGTACCCGGTGCTGCGGATCAACGAGATGCCGCGGGTGATCGAGATCCACATCGTGCCGTCGAAGGAAGCGCCGACGGGCGTTGGCGAGCCGGGCACGCCGCCGATCGCGCCGGCCGTCGCCAACGCGGTGCGTATGGCGACGGGCCTGAAGCTGCGCAAGCTGCCCTTCAACTTGGCCGAGGCGCGCAGCACCGCGAAGGCCTGATCGCTCGAGGGCCTCCGCCAGCGCCGTCGTCCGCGCTCTTGATGCCGACCTCGAAATTGAGCGTCTTTTCGGGCTCGACGTTCGCCGGCTGGCCGGTGCTGTCGAACGCGACAGCGCCCGACTTCTCGCCCGCGCTGGCGGACGAGTAGAGCAGGATGTCATCCGTGAGCTGATAGCTCGGATTGACGAGCCACGCCGTCGCGGCGTCGCGGACCTTCACGCCTTGGAACGGGCCGTAATCGGCGCCGGTCTGGGCGGCGCGAATGGCGTCGGCCGTCGCGTTGCCCGTGGACACGAGCGGTGAACGGTCGAGGAGCGTGGTCCGGCGGGCGACTGCGTTCGTCTTCCATTCGCGCGTCTGACGCACGCCGAACGTGAGGCGCGTCCGATCCGTCGCTTGCCAATTGACCTGGCCGAACGTCGGCGGCGCTCTCGGACACCGGCTGCTGATTCACGATGGAGAACACGTTGTTCAAGGACGCCTGCAGGAGTTGTCGACCTGCGGCCGTGTTTAGCGCGCGGTATTGCGTGTCGGTCGCGAAGAACGCGCCGGCGTCCTGCCCGTACGTGTTGCGGCTCGTGGTGTCCGTCTCAATCTTGAACAGGTAGAGGCCCGTCTGGTAATCGATCGCGCTCGTCGCTTGGCCCGTGACGCGCAACGCCTGCGAGATCTGGCGCGTGTCGACCAGCGTGCCGCTGCGGGCGATGGCGAAGCGTGTTTGCTCCTGATCGTTCGAGGCGTCGAAATGGAAGAAGCGGATCGCGCTGATCGACGTCAGCTCGACCGGGCCTGGTACGTCATGCCGACGTGGCCGAGGAAGACGTCATCGACGATGACGCCGACGGCCGCTTCCATATTGTCGTTGCCGCTCGTTTTACCGATGCCGCGAATCGACACGCCGGTGCGGCGCGCATTGGGCGTGGTGGCCGTCAGGCCCGGCGCGCGCTGCGTGAGATCGGCAACGATGAATACGCGCTCGCGATCCAACTGCTCGCCGCCGAGCACCGAGATGGGAATCGGCACGTCCTGCGCGCGTTCGGAGCGATTGCGTGCGGTGACGACGACTTGATCGAGCGAGTCGCCGTCGCCCTCCATCGTTGTCTCGTCCGCGTGTGCGGGCAACGTCCCGGCGAGCAATCCGCCGGCAAACAACATGACTCGTACGATGGCGTCGCGCGACATGGCGCCGTCCTCCCAATGCATTTCTAGTGAGCTCGACCGCATGAAACAGCGGCCCGCGCAAAGCTAGCGATGCGGCGTCCCGAGCGGAAATGGCGAATCTCGATGGCGCGCGTACGAATGCTCATGTCACCCGATTGTTATAGTCTCGGCCCGCGAGCAGAGAGCAATCCGCGACGACCGCCACCCTCGACCCGCCGGGTTCTGTGTCCGCCGAATCTCTTGCATGCGTGAAGCGCGCTAGCGAGGCGCTGAGAATCGCGACCGAGCACGCAAACGAGCACGAGAAAATCTACGACGAGCTGGCGCGTGAAGACCTCTCATCCTGGCCCGCGGACTTCCGCGCCGCGTACGAGGATTTCCGTCGCAGCATGCGCGCGTATCTCGACGCCCGCGCCTCGGGGCGCGAAAGTGCCGCTCGCGAGGCACAGGAGAGTCTGAGTGCGGCGGGGCCGACGAGCACGCGGCGCAGCTAGCACAAGCGGCGGCTCACTTGGGCTCGCGTGGTGAGGGAAACGAAGTGAGCGGCTAAGCGGTTGAGCTGGCCGGTATTCACGGAGTCTCCGGAGCACACATACCCGCAAATCTACCCCGGCTGGACTCATGGCTGTCTAAGCGCCGCCCGCCCGCGCGCTAACGCGGACGGACGGCTAACCACAGCACACCTGAAATCGAGGTGCACCATGGGTTCCAAGCCACGTCATTCTAGCCGGCGGAAGAAGGTCGGCAGGTCCGTTTCCACTACCCCTACGCCGAAGCCACCGAAAACTCCGCGCCGGAGTCCGACCGACTTCACCATGCTTATGGGCCGGTTCTCGGTCGCTCTGTCGATTCTCGCCACGGCAACGCGGTCGCTGGCCAACACACAGGAGGACAGCCAGCCGAATCCGGATCACGACATCGGGGAGGACATCACGACGCTCGAACACGGCGTGAGCGCGCTGCGCGCTGTCTATGACGAGTTGGATGTGGGGATTCGGGAGCTGCGCGCATGAGCGCTCGAAAGAAGCGGAGCGCGTCAGACGCCCAGGCGACGCGCAAGCTCCGGTCGGCCGAGCGCGAATTCAGAAAATCCGTAGGCAATCCCGACGCCTTTTTCGCAGCGATCAATAAGGCGGCGGCATTGATGTGTGAGGTCCGGTCGATAGGCCGTCGTGGCGAGTGGAAGCCGGTGACCTTCAAGCAGGTACTGGAGTCGATCGCGACGGCGCTCATCTTCCATCTGAGTTCGTTCACGTACAGGAAGCGCTCAAAGGCCCCGCAGGCACGAGTCGCGCGAATACTCGCTGCACTGACGGTGAGACTTGCCGACACAGTCACCCGCGGAGGTACCGCGATGAGGAAGAAGTAATCGGCAGCCGTGGGCAGCGCCGCCGCCGAGGTGGCGCTCCCCACGCCCGAAGATCGTTCCCTTTTCCGGGCCATGAAATTCCACCACTCAATGAAGGAACTTCATGTTGCGGGCACGGGGGCAGCTGACGCTGCCTCCGTGGGGTGACTTCAGGCCTCCTAATGTGGCCCTTCATCAAGTCCACATTTAAAGCAATCTGGCCTTGACTGAAGGCCACGTTGGTTACATCTTTGCGGCATGCCACTCCACCCTGTTCTCGAAGAGCGATTGAACGCTGCGCTCGTCGCTCGCCCTCCCGCGCCATCAACTCATCGCGACGCTGCCTTGCCGGCGATCCCGGGCAAAGCGCACGCCGTCATCGGGATGCGCCGGGCAGGCAAGACGACCTTCCTGCGTCAGCTTCTCGCCGAACGGCGGGCTGATCAGCCCCCGGAGAGAGCGCTCTATCTAAGCTTCGATGACGACCGGCTGGCGGGGATCGAGGTGGATCAGCTTGGGTTCCTGCTTGAAGAGTTCTATCGCCGCTATCCAGCGCTGCGCGCACGTCAGCCTGTCCTCTGGCTCCTTGACGAAATTCAGCTGGTGCCGGGGTGGGAGCGGTTCATCCGGCGTGTCATGGATTCCGAGCATGCGGAGTTCGTTGTCTCCGGCTCCTCTGCGCGAATGCTCTCGCGCGAAGTACACACTTCGCTACGCGGGCGCGGGATGGAGACTGTCATTCGCCCGTTCAGCTTTCGCGAGTTCCTTCGCCATCGCGGCGAGGAGCCCACGAAGCCCGCACGAAGGTGGACTGCGGCAGAGCGCTCACTGGTCGAGAAGCGCTTTCGCGAGTTCCTGGTCGAAGGTGGTTTCCCGGAAGCTCAGGGTCTCGCAGCCACTCTGAGGATCGAGCTTCTCCAGAGCTACGTCGACGCGGTCCTATTCCGCGATGTAGTGGAACGCTTCGAGGTGTCGCAGGTGACGGCACTTCGCTGGCTCGTGCGACAGTGCCTACGCAATCCGGCGGCAAGCTTCAGTGTCCACAAGCTGACGCAGGATCTGAAGTCGCAGGGCCACGGCGTAGCACGCGATGCCGTGACGACGATGCTGGGTCATTTGACCGATGCATTCCTGTTGTCCGCTGTCCCGCTCGCGACCGATTCGGAGCGCAAGCGCAACAGCAATCCCCGCAAGATCTATCCTGCGGACCCCGGCTTGATCCCGGCCTTCGATGCCAGCGGACGTGTAAATGTGGGGCATGCGCTCGAGACCGCGATCCTGAATGAGCTGGAGCGGCGCAAAGTGGAAACGGGCTACGTCAAGACTGTCGATGGCCTTGAAGTGGACTTCCTCGCGCGCCTCAGGGGCGAGGGCGAGGAACTCATTCAGGTATGCGCAGACCTGAGATCCTCGGAAACTGCGGCTCGCGAGCTGCGCGCACTTACCGCCGCAGCCAAGGAGCATCCGCGCGCTCGTCGTCGTTTGCTGGTGTTGGATCGAGATGCAGCCGGGGAAATCGAAGCCTCGGATGTAGAAGTGCAGCCAGCGTACGAGTGGCTACTTGCTGAATCACCGAAGTGATGCGTGATCGGCGGGGATCGAGGAGGAATTCCGAGTGAAGATACCCCGGCATGTACCCCGACGCGTGATAAGCTGTCAACAGACGCCCTGAGATCTCAACGGAACGAAAACACCGGGAAAACCAGTCTTTTTCGATCGAGAACCAGCCTTCAGCAGAACTCCTTGGCTCTCGGTGGAAGATTGGATGGTGGGTGGTGAGGGGCTCGAACCCCCGACATTCGCCTTGTAAGGGCGACGCTCTACCAGCTGAGCTAACCACCCACTGTGGGAGCCGGATCCCGAGAAGGGTCGGCTGAGCGGGACGGTAGTCTAGGGAATTAGGCTGGCGGCGCCAACCTTGGCCGCCGCGCGCCCAAAGGGGCGCTCATCCTTGCTCGCTCGCGGCACCGGCGCGCAGCGTCGCTGCCCGTGGTCAACTGCGCCTCAACCCCCGCGCCCGCCCGCATACGCCCCCACACGAGGCCGCTCGCTCGCCTCGTCCGCGCCGTCCCGTGGGTCACCGAGTCGCGCACGTAGCCGCGTCGCGATCTGCTCCACCAGCAAATCCCAATCGTGCTCGGCCGCATGCTCGCGGCGCGCGCGGACGGCTTCAGGCGCCCGGGCCGCCGGGGTGAGCGCGTTCTCGAGGGCGGCCTGCCATTCGGGCGGGGTCGTCGCGAGCCCGACCACCTCCATGAACGGCACCACCGAATGGATCGGCGAGGCCACCGTGGGTCGGCCCGTCGCGAGGTACTCGTGCAACTTCAGCGGATAAATGAAGTTCGTGTAGTCGTTGATCTCGTAGGGCATCACGCACACGTCCATGCCCTGCACGTACGCCGGCAACGCATGCACCGCGCGATTGCCGAGCAGGTGAACGTTCGGCAGCCCCGACATCTCGTTCAGCACGCCCTCTTTATCGCCGAGAAAACCGCGCGGCCCGACGATGACGAACGACCACTCCGGATTCGCGCGCGCCAGATTGCGCAGCAGCTGCAAATCGAGCTGCGCCTTCACCACACCGACATAGCCGATGCGCGGATGCGGGATCGCCGCGAGATCCGCCGGCTCGGCGACAGGCGTCGAGTACGCCGCGTAGTCCACCCCGTTGGGCACGTGAGCGGTGTGTCGATTGATGCCGCCTTTCTTGCGCAGCAGTCCGTGCGAATGAATGAACACCTGATCGACGCGCTGAAGCAGCGCGACTTCCGCCGGATCGTTCGGCTGCTCGGAGGCCTTGAACGAATATTCGTCATCGATGTGATAGCAGGTCAGGTCCGCCGCGAACGCATCGAGCGCCCATGCGAGCTCGGGCCGCCAGACATACGTGATGATGCGCGCGCAGCCCTTGCTCCGCAGGATGTTCACCGCGGCCTGCATGCGCGCCCGATGGATCCAATTGCTCAGCACGCGCGGCTTGTGCACCTTCGCGAGCCAACGCCCGGGGTCGTACACCGTAAAGCCGGGAAAGTCCGGGGGAATGTCGTGCGCGATGAGGTCACGCCCGCGAGCCAAGCCCCAATACTCGCGCCAGGACCGCGCCGCTTCGACCCAGACGACCTCGAAGTGACGAGCGAGCCGATGCGCGACGTGATGGCGCAGGGCCCAGATGCCCCGCCAGCGATCGGGTACGAGCAGAACGACGCCGATCCTGGGCGTCGCCGCGGTCGCGTCTCTCAATCAGTGTCCGTTCTCGGCTGCCTCGGTTGAGGCGACGCATAGGATAACGATTCGCCCCGAGAAAGCGATCGAGAGCGCACGAGTTTGAGCGCTCGCGCGGCGGCAGATCGGGGCGAGCTTTAGGGGCGAGAGGCCAGCGCCGGCGAAAATGAGAGCTGGCGCACAGCCGCGAGTTGCGCGGGCGGCATTGCGATCTGAGCGAACGTCTTGGCCAAGGACTGCGCACCCGCCGCCCTCGGCATGACGGAGAACCGCAGCAGCGGCCTAAGCGGCGCTCACTGCAGTCGCGTTGCCATGACCGGCGAGCGACCTCTCGAAACCGCTGCGTGCGGCAGCGTGTTGGGCGCGATATGCGCGCGGCGACTGGCCGAACTCCGCGCGAAACGCCTTGCTGAAATGTGCGGAATCGTTGAAGCCCCAGCGGAACGCGATTTCCGTGATGCCCGCAGCGGTCGCGGCGGGGTCGCGCAGATCAGCAGCACAGCGTGCAAGCCGGCGCTTACGCACCCAATGACTGACGGTGATGCCAGTGGCGCTGAACATGCGATGCAGTTGGCGCACTGATATGCCGTTCGCGGCGGCAATGGCACGCGGCGACAGGTCGACCGCGTCGAGGTTCGCGAGGATGTAGTGGTGAATTCGAACGACTAGCGGTGATGAGTCCATGCCCGACAGCTCCCCCTCGAGCGATCCCTGGCATGGAACCGAATCTAAGCCCCAACCGGCGCGTCGCCTATGCGACGGCGCTAATTCGCTACATTAGCGCCGTTCATAGGGTTGCGGCGCCGATACGCGCGTATAACCTCGCTGGAAACAACTGGCCACCAGATTGCGAAACCAGGTGTGCTGGCGGTCCGTGTGGAAGCGTCCGTGCCAGTACTGCGAGATTTCGAAAGAGGGAAATTCGAACGGCAGCTTGAACGTGCGGAAGTTGGCGCGATGAGGCCAGTTGCGTACCAGAACTTCCGGCACCGTTCCGATCAGGGTCGGATCCCGTTCCAGCAGCACCGGCAGAATCAAGTGGTGCTGAGTGGTCAGCACGATGTGCCGCTGCCGTCCCATGCGGGCGAGCGCCGCGTCGAACACCGATGCCCGGCCGAGCAGGGGCGCGACCGCGACATGCGGGCGCTCACAGTAGAGGTCGAGCGTCATTTTCTCGCCGCGCCGGAACGAGCTCTTGTGAGCGATGACGACGGCAGACTCCGTATAGAGCAGCTGCCGATAGATCTCGCCGGTGCCGGGCGTCACCGCGCCGATCGCGATATCCGCCTCGCCGGATTCCAGCATCGAGTGGGCTTCACCGGGCTGCGTCTGCACTGTGCGTAGGGCCGAGTTCGGCGACGCCTTGCGAAGCGCCGTCAGAAGGGTCGGCAAGATCGCGAGCTCGCCGAGATCGGTGACACACACGGTGAAGGTGCGGTCGGCCTGCTCGGGATTGAACGGCGCCTCGCTCAGGAGTCCGCGCCGGACCATCGTGGCGATCTCGTTGACCGCCGTCGACAGGTGCACGGCGCGCGGCGTCGGGACGATGCCCGTCGCCGTACGGGTGAACAGCGGGTCTCGAAAAAAGGTCCGCAGGCGGCGCAGCGCATGGCTCACCGCGCCCTGCGTGAGGTTCAGCGCGAGGGCGGCACGCGTGACGCTCTGGTAGCGCAGCAGCGCATCGAAGACGAAAACGAGATTGAGATCGAGCCGCCCGATGGGGTCTTTCGGCATGACGAGAGGGTAACAGGATCCTTTGTTTTCGCTGGAGGTTGAATCGGGGCTAGCTGAGCAGCGGTGCCGGGGCAGCACGTTCGCCCCATACGGGGAGCAGTACCAAGCTCGAAAGCCAGCCGCCGATGACGAGAGCGATGAGCAGAGTCCAACGATTACCGGCGACGGCCGGCAACCAAATCGGCGGGGTGATGAACGTGACGAGCGCGCTGGTCTGACTGATCAGCCCCGCGGCTGACGCGCCTTTCTGCGGGCTGCGCACGACGGTGGGCAGAACCGCCATCACGGTGGCCGTCGCGGCACCCGTCGTCGCGAGCCACAGGCAGAGCAGGGCGAGCGCCACGAACATCGGTGTCAGCGGAAACCACAGGCTCGATCCGGAAACGATGCCGGTTACCGCGAGCATGGCGAACAGCGTCCGCACGCGCAGGCCTTTGGCGATGAGCGCTCCGGCGAGCAGGCTCCCGATGATCATGGCGAGATTCGCGACGGCCAGCAGTGTCGCCACCGTGCCGATCGGCAGCGCGTGCTCGTGCGAGAACCACGTCGGAAACACGATGCTCGTGCCGAAGCCGATGGACACGACGCATCCGAGCGCGAGCACGAGCCGCACGAGCTTCGAGTCCGAATAGCCGGATACCAATTCACGCAACCGCGATACGAGCGTGTGCGGTCGGAAGATCGCGACCGGCTGCTCGATGTTCGGCAGCACGAGACCGACGGACGCCACGCTAATGAACAGAATGGCGTGAATGACGAAGCAGATGCGCCAGTGATCCGTCGCGACGAACGCGCCCGCGAGCAGCAAACCCGTCGAGAACCCGACGGGTGTGTACGTGGCCCAGAGCGCCATCGCGCGTATGCGCCGCCTGTCCACGGTCGTCGCCATGATGAGCGCCGGTGCGGCCGCAAAGATCCCGACCAGCGCAAAGCCTTCGAACAGGCGGATGAGCTGGAACGCGACGATGTGCTCGGCGAAGAGGTACGCGATGTTCGCAATGGCGCCGGCGATCGCGCTGAACATGAGCGCCTGCGCCGGTCCGACGCGGTCCACGAGGCCGCCGACCGCCGCGCCGAGGATGGCCGGCGGCAACGTGATGAGCGACAACAGCAAGGCGAACTGCGCCGGCCCGATGTCCAGCTGGCGAATGATGACTTGGCTCAGCGGAACGAGCTTGCTCAGCGAAGCGGAGGCCAACACGCCGTAGAGGTAGACGAGCAGAATCGACGGCCAGCTTCCCGGTTTCATCACGCCTCGCAATGGACCGAGCCGATTCGCTCGAGCTTCATGCGGCCAATGTACGGGCGCGGCTGCACGACCCGCTTGTCAAAGAGTGTCAAAGAGGCCCTGTGCGCCGTCGTGCCGACCGGGTTACACCCTCGAGCGAGGGGTGCGGCCCATCACCGCGGCGTGGTTCCAATGTCATCCCGGGCTCACGCCCAGACGGCCGCAGGCCTACAGTCGCCCGCCTGAGGCATCGAACCAACAACTACAACGAGGTCGGGATGACCGATCGCAAGTTTGTGGTCGCATCGTTCGTCGGGCTGGCAGCGTTGGCATGGGCAATGGCCACCGCTGAGACCAAGCCTGCCGCCGCCGCGCCCGCGGCCAAAGCCGCCGCCACCCGAATGACGTGGGACACGCTCCCCGACTGGAGCGGCATGTGGACCATGGAGGGCCGCATCATCTTCGACAATTCCGGCACCGACCCGCACCGCCAGTTTCCGCCGCTGCAGCCGGAATACGAGGCGAAGTACGCCAAGGTCGTGCAGGACGCCATCAACGGCAAGGAGTTCGATCCGCTCACGCACTGCCTGCCCGCGGGCTTCCCGCGTGTGCTCGCCGAGCCGTTCCTGCAGGAGTTCGTGCTGCGCCCAGAGCAGGTATGGTGGATTCACGAGCAGCAGAACGAGATTCGCCGCATCTACACCGACGGGCGCCCCCATCCGCCGGCGGACGAGCTCTATCCGCTCTGGGAAGGCCATTCGATCGGGCACTGGGAGGGCGACACGCTCGTCGTCGACACCGTGAGCCTGCGCGAAGGCATCTACGACCGCACGGGTGCAATTCACAGCGACAAGGCGCATGTGACGGAGCGCATCCGCAAGATCGACGCGAACACGATCGAGGATCGGATCGTCGTCGAAGATCCGGTGACGCTCACCAAGCCTTGGCACGTGACCAAGCGCTACAAGAAGCTCGCGGATCCGAGCCTACGCATCGATCACTGGGCGTGCGAGGAGGACAATCGCGCGGTGTTCAAGAACGGCACGACCGATATCGTGCTGCCGAGTGATCAGGAGAAGAAGCGATGAGGTCAGTGCTGCCTGCAGGGTCGATCCTGCGCTACACGTTTCTGCTCTCCGGGCTCGCGTTCATGGGCGGCGCGCTGGCCCATCACTCGTTCGCGATGTTCGATCGGAACAAGGAAGTGACGATCAAGGGCACGGTGAAGCAGTTCAACTACACGAATCCGCATTCGTGGCTCGACATCCTCGTCACCGACGACAAGGGTCAGGTGAAGGAGTGGAGCTTCGAGATGGAAGGACCGAGCTCGCTCATGCGCTCGGGCATCAAGCCCGGCTCGCTGAAGCCGGGCGAGAAGATCACGGTGAAGGCCTGGCCGTTGCGCGACGGGCGCCCTGCCGGCGCGGCCATCAACATCATCAAGCAAGACGGCACCGTGCTGGACCCGCGCAAAGGCTTGCGCCCGCCGACAACGTAATCCTTGCGATACGAGTGAACCATGGATCGCCGTTCCCTGTTGATGTGGTTGAGTGGCGGGGCAGTCGCTGCAGCTGCCGATGTCTCGCTCGGGCAATCGAGCGCCGGTTCCGATAGCCGTGCTGCCGGTCCCGTGGCGCAAACGAAAGCCGGTAAAGTTCGCGGCTACATGAATGGTCCGGTCAACGTCTTCAAGGGCATCCCGTATGCCGCCAGCACCGCGGGCGCGAATCGCTTCGCTCCTCCGCGTCCGCGAGAGCCGTGGAGCGGCATGCTCGACGCTACCAAGCTCGGCGACAAGTCGCCGCAGAATTCCACGCCCTGGCTGATGACGGAGGAAGCCGTCTCGCTCTCCAACGAGCCGATGAGCGAAGACTGCTTGCACCTCAACGTGTGGACGCGAGGACTGCGAGATGGCAAGAAGCGGCCTGTGATGCTATGGCTGCACGGCGGCGGCTACTCGAGCGGCTCCGGTGGCAACACGCGCTACGAGGGCAGTCGGCTCGCCACGCGACAAGACGTGGTGGTCGTCACGATCAATCATCGTCTCAATATCTTCGGGCATCTGTTCCTCGGCGATCTCGGCGGCGCCGACGTCGCGGATTCGGGCAACGTGGGTATCCTCGACATCGTCGCGGCGTTGCAATGGGTTCGCGACAACATCACCGAGCTCGGCGGCGATCCGAACAACGTGACCCTCTTCGGCGAGTCCGGCGGCGGCGGGAAAGTGAGCACGCTGATGGCGATGCCCGCGGCGCAAGGGTTGTTCCATCGCGCCATCATCCAAAGCGGCGTCGCGCTTCGGCAAGCGACGCGCGAAGAAGCGACGGCGTCGACCAAAGCCGTGCTCGCGAAACTCGGTGTGCAGGCAGGCGAGGTCACGAAGCTGCGCTCCGTGCCGCAAGCCGATCTGCTTGCGGCCATCAACACGATGACCCCGCCGCCGCGCTTCACGCCGGTCGTCGACGGGCGGTCATTGCAGCGGCATCCGTTCGATCCGAATGCACCCGATGTGTCCGCGAACGTGCCGCTGCTCGTCGGCAGCAACGAAACCGAGGTCACGTTCTTCCCGGATACGCCGCTCGATGCGATCGACGATGCGACGCTGCGCGAGCGCGTGAAACGCTACACACGTGTCGACGACGGCACGGCGAGCATGGTCATCGATCTCTACAAGCACACGCGGCCGAAGATCTCGAACGAGCACCTGTATCAGATCATCGCGAGCGATTACTGGATGACGTCGGACGTCGCGACGCAAGCCGAGCGCAAAGCGGCGCTCGCTAAGGCGCCGGTGTACGTCTACTACTTCCAGTGGGAGTCGCCCGTGCGGGGCGGGAAGTTGCGCGCCGTGCACTCGGTGGAGATTCCGTTCGTATTCGACAATGTGGCGCTCGCGGAGCCGCTCGTCGGCAACGGGCCGGACCTGCCGGCGCTCGCCGACACCATCAGCGGCGCGTGGACGCGCTTCGCGCGCACCGGCAATCCGAACGGCAAAGGCCTGCCGAGCTGGCCGGCGTACTCGAGCGACGAGCGCCACGTGATGATTTTCGACAAGACGTCGCGTGTGGACAGCGATCCGCGCCGCCAAGAGCGGCTGGCGATCGCGGCGATCAAAGCGCGCCAGTCCGCATGAGCGACACCACACCTTGAGGGGGTATTGTGACAACGTCCAAGAACTGGGATACCGGTTACGAATTCAAAGCCGTTCTGTTGCTGACGCTCGGCTTCGGCCTCGTCGGGCTCGATCGCTGGATCCTGCCGCCGCTGTTTCCGACGATGATGAAGGACCTGAATCTCAACTATCAGGACCTCGGCAATCTCGTCGGCATCCTCGGTGTGGCGTGGGGCGTGTCGGCCATCGTGATCGGCAATCTCTCCGATCGCCTGGGTCGGCGTAACGTGCTCGTGCCGGCGGTGATCGCGTTCTCGTTGCTCTCGGCGTTGAGCGGCATGGCAGCGGGGCTCGTCAGCTTGCTCATCATTCGCGCGGTGATGGGTGTTGCGGAAGGCGCGGTCGCGCCGACCGGCGTGGCGGTTGCGGTCGAAGCGTCGCACCCGAAACGGCGCGGCATGAACAACGGCTTGTTCCAGTGCGGGTTCGCGATGTTCGGGTTGGCGCTCGCGCCGATTCTGGCGACTCAGCTCCTCGAGGTGACGAGTTGGCGCAACGTGTTCCTCATCGTCGGTGTGCCGGGTCTCATCGTCGCGGCGCTCATGTGGTTGACCATTCGCGAGCCGCTCACGATCGCCGCGAACGGCGCGCAGGGCGAGAAGCGCGCGTCGCTGTCGGAGATTTTCAAGAATCGCAATGTGCCGCTCGCGATGCTGTCGCTGCTGTGCTCGATGACCGGTGTGTTCGTCGTCTCGGCGATCATGCCGAACTATCTCATCGACTATCTGAAGCTGACGCCGCAGCAGATGGGGTTCGTCACCTCTGCGATCGGCTTCGGCGGCATCCTCGGACAGTTCGGTGTTCCGACCGTGTCGGATTTCTTGGGGCGGCGGCTGACGGTGCTGTTGTCCTTCCTGTTCGCGGCGATCTTCCTGTGGGTATTCATTCACACCGGGGCGTCGAATCTGTCGGTGCTGTTCGCGCTGCTGTTCTTCGTGGCGCTGTTCAATTTCGGGGCCTTGTCGATCGTCGCCGGGCCGCTGGCCGCTGAGGCTGCGCCGCTGGGACTGATCGCTTCGGTCGCGGGGATGGTGATCGGCGTCGGCGAGATTTTCGGCGGCGGTGTGGCGCCGTCGATTGCCGGCGGCATCGCACAGAACTACGGGATTCAGTACACGCTGTACTTCGCGTTGGGCGGGCTCACCTGCGGGTTCCTGATCAGCTTGTTTCTGCGTGAGACCGCGCCGCGCCGTGCGAAGCAGGCCAAGGGCGGGGAGGTGTCGAGCCTCGACAAGCTCGAAGAGGCGCACCCCGAGGGCGTTACCACCGGCGCAAGGTGATCGTCGTTCGGAGTGGGCCGCTTCTCAGAGCGAGGTGGCCCACTCCGCGATTTCGCGCGCCAGCTCGCGCAACACGTCCGGGTCTTTCCGGCCGCTGCGCGCGAGCACGTGAAACGAGTGATCCGCGCCTTCGATCTTTCTGAGTACCGCTCGCTCGCCGAGCTCATCGACTATGGGCTCGAGTAACGCGAGATCCGCCAACTCATCCCGAGTTCCCTGCAGGAACACCATCGGCACCTTCACGTCGAAGAGATGCTTGGCGCGATCCGTTGACGGCTTCTTCGGCGGATGTAACGGAAACCCGAGAAACGCGAGTCCACTTACGCCGGCCAGCGGCGCAATGGCCTGCGCCTGCGACGTCATCCGTCCGCCGAACGATTTGCCGCCCGCAATGACCCGCAACGTCGGCGCCCGTCGAGCGGCTTCTGCCACCGCCGTGCGCACGGTCGCGTGACACACGTCCGGCGGATCGGGCCGCTTCGCTTTCACCTCGACATACGGAAATTGGTAGCGCAGCGTGCCGACGCCGACCGCTGCGAGCTCGTTGGCAATCGCACCCATGAAGGCGTGCTTCATACCCGCGCCGGCGCCGTGCGCCAACACGTACACGGTGTGCGCATCCGACGGCATCATCCAGAGTGCCGACACGCGGCCCTTGCCGTCGATCTCGAGCGTCAGGGGTTCGGCGTTGGGCGCTTCGCGATTTGAAGCCATGCTCGCAGTGGGCCTCAGCCGGCGAGGGCGATTTCGACGCGTTTGTTGTGCTTGCCTTCGCTCTTGATGCGGGTCACGCGGATCGCGCCGATTTCGGCGATGTTGCGCACGTGAGTGCCGCCGCAGGGTTGCAAATCGATGCCCGGGATCTGTAGCAAGCGCACGCGGCCGGCGCCGCGGGGCGGCTTGACGCTCATGGTCTTCACGAGATCGGGGCGCGCATCCATTTCCTCGTCGGTGATCCACACGGTCTTGGTAGCGATGGCGCGCGCGATGATCGCATTGGTCTCTTGCTCGATGCGCGCCGCATTCAGCAGGCTGGCGTCGATGTCGAAATCCAAGCGGCCCTTCTCCGGCGAGATGTTCCCGCCCGTGACCGGCGCAACAACGACGCACGACATCACGTGAAGCGCCGTATGCAGCCGCATGAGCGCATACCGCCGGTGCCAATCGATCTCCAGCGACAGCGGCTCGCCCGGTTCGAGCCGCGCCGAACCCGGAGCAGGGACGTGCCGCACGCTCTCCAACGCCTCACCTTTGCGCGTATCGACGATGACGATGCGCTCGCCATTCGCGCGCACGAGCGCGCCCGTGTCGCCCACCTGCCCGCCGCCCATCGGATAGAAGATCGTCCGATCGAGCTCGATGCCGTCGCTCACGGCCACGACGCGCGCGGACGCCGTCTTCAGATACGCATCGTCGCGAAACAGCAATTCGGTGGTCACAACGAAACTCCTATCGCTTTGGCGGCCTGCGCGAGCACTTTGACCGCTTCCGTCAGCTCGCGCTCATCGAGTGCCGCGAATCCGAGGCGCGCGAACGGCCGCGCGCGTCCATCGAAAGCAAAGTAGCGTGCCGTTCTGATCGCCACTCGACGTTCGAGCGCGGCGTCGGCCCAGCGCTCGCAATCGATCTGCGGCGCCACCTTCGTCCAGATCGCCATGCTGCCCACGGGCAGCTTGAAGGACAACAAGTCCCCGAACTTGCGTTCGAGCTCCCCCCCGAGCAGGTCGCGCCGCGCGTGATAGATACGTCGCGCTCGCCGTGCGCACCGCTGGACCGTGCCATCCTCCAGCAACTGCGCGACCGCGAGCTCCACCGCGCGGTCGCCCTGCTGATCGATGTACACGCGATGATCCGCGAGCCGATCGAGCAGCGCGCGCGGCGCGACCACGTACCCGATCCGCACGCCCGGCGCGAGAATCTTCGACATCGAGCCGATGTACACCACCACGCCGGCCGAGTCCGCGCTCGCGAGCGGCAACACCGGGCGCCCCTCGAAGTGGAATTCGTGATCGTAGTCGTCCTCGATGATCGCGAACCCTTTGCGCTGAGCGAGCGCGAGCAGCGCGACGCGCCGGCTCGCCGACATCGTGACGTTCGTCGGATAGTGGTGATGAGGCGTGACGGACACCGCGCGAATGGGCGTCCTCTCGACCAACTGCGCCAGCGCGGCCACATCGAGCCCATGCTCATCGACAGGAATGGGCACGAGCTTCGCACCCCGCCGCTTGAACACCTCCCATGCGAACCGATAGCCCAGCGCCTCGGTGGCGACGACATCGCCCGGATCGATCAGCGCGCGCGCCGTGAGATCGAGCGCCATCTGACTGCCGCGCGTGACGAGCACGTCGTTCGCTTCCGTGGCGAGCCCGCGGCTCGCAGCGAGCATCGACGCCAGCTGCTCGCGTAACAAGGGATGACCATACGGATCGGTGTACGTCAGCACCGCGCGCGAATGCTTCCGCAGCACACGGCCATACGCGCGCGCCAATTCCATGGCCGGCGCGAGACGCACATCGGGCATTCCACCGACCATGAGCATCGTGCCTTCGCGCATGCGCGTGTTGATGACCGGCGCGGATCCGCGCAGCTCGAATCCCGGCCGGGCAGGGCGTGCGCGCGTGGCGCTATTCGTCGCGGCCGTGAACGCGCGCGGCCGCACCGACGGCAACGAGCTCGCGACGAACGTCCCGCTCGCACGCGACGATTGGATCCAGCCCTCCGAAGTCAGCTCGGCATAGGCGGCGATCACCGTATTGCGATGGACATCCAGCGATTCGGCCAGCGTGCGCGTCCCCGGCAACCGCACGCCCGGCCGCAAGCGGCCGCGCTGAATGTCTCCGGTAATCGCGCGCGAAATCTGCAGAAACAGCGGCTCGCCGCCCGCGGCATCGAGCTGCAGCTGCAAATCGCGCCCGCCAACTGGTCTATCCGATTTCACAAATCTGGACCTTTCGGGAAGACCATTGTACCGGCATCGTACGTCTTGCGTCACAAGCGACGCGCAAGGATTTCCCGGTGGATACGCTGGTACAAACGCCGCGGACGACGCTCAAGCGTCGCCCCGGCCGCGGCTCGTTCGATCGTGCGCTGATCAACTCGATTCTCGACGAGGCCCTCGTCTGCCACATCGGATTCACGGTGGACGATCAGCCTTACGTCGTGCCGACGACCTACGCGCGCGTCGATGATCGGCTCTATATCCACGGCTCCATCGCGAGCCGCATGCTGCGCAATCTCGCCGCCGGCGTGCCGATGTGCTTCACGGTGACGCTGCTCGATGGCTTAGTGCTCGCGCGCTCGGCGTTCCACCACTCGATGAACTATCGCTCGGTGATGGTCTTCGGCGTCGCGCGTGAAGTAGCCGACCTGGCGGAGCGGCTGCGCGCATTCGAAGCCGTGGTGAACCACGTCATGCCCAACCGCTTCGCAGCCACGCGTGCGCCGGACGAGCAGGAGATCAAAGCGACCTCGGTGATCGCGCTCGACATCGATGAAGCGTCCGCGAAGGTGCGCAACGGCCCGGTGAGCGACGCGGAGGAAGACTATGCGCTGCCCTTTTGGGCCGGCGTGGTGCCGATGAAGCTCGTGCCGCAGGCGCCGATACCGGACGAGCGGCTGCTGCCCGGCGTGCCGGTTCCGCCGGAACTCACGTCCTATCGCAGGGCGCGGTAAACGGACTTCTCGAACACCTGCAGCGTGCGGATCGCGCCGTCGTCGTAGAACGGCAGCGTCTGCATGAGCAGCACGCCGCCGACGTGCATGCGCGGATCGATCCAGAACTCGGTGTTGAAGATGCCCGCCCAACTCATACTGCCGGCGCTGCGATACGTGCGCGTGTCGTCGCCCGCAGCCGTGAGCTGAAAGCCGAGGCCGAACTTGTCCCGCCCGGCGCCAAGTGGGAACGGTTTCGTCAGCTGCGGAAGCGCCGCCGCTTGCTGCTCGACGAAGATCGAGCCGATGTGGTTCTCGCCCATCGAGCGCACCGATCGTTCGCTCAGGATGCGCACCGAGCCGAGCTTCCCGCCGTTCAAGAGCATACGGATGAACAAGCCGTAGTCGTGCGCAGTTGAATACAAGCCGCCGTCGCCGCGGTACGGCGGCGTCGGCGTGCTCGGTGTGTTTGCGCGCGGCCGCTGCTGAAACGCACCATCGGGGCCGCGGGCGTTCACGCGCGGCAGCCGCGACTGTTTCTCGGCAGGCACCGCGAATGATGTATCCAGCATGCCGAGCGGCTTGAACAGGTGCTCTTGGTACCACTGCTCCAGCGGCGTACCGGTGACCTTCTCGACGATCATCCCCAGCACTCGTGTGCTCGCGCTGTAATTCCACTTTGCGCCCGGCTCGTTCAACAGCGGCAGCTGCCATTCGTCCATGTCGGGACTCTTCTGCAGCTTCGCGACGATCGGATTCGAAAACGCGTAGCCGATGCCGGACGTGTGCGTCAGCAGGTGGCGGATCGTCATCACGTGCTTCGCGGGCTGCGTCTCGTACGTGCCATCCGTCTCGTTGAAGTGCGTGATCACCTGCGGATGATCGAACCCTTGCAGGTATTTCGAGACGGGGTCATCGAGTCTCAGCTTGCCGCCATCGGCCAGCATCATGATCGCGACGGAGGTCACGGGCTTCGTCATCGATGCGATGGCGAAGATGGCGTCCGCCTGCATCGGCTTGTTCGCCTCGGTATCCGATCTGCCGGAGGTCGCGATGTACACCTCACCACTGCGGTCCACGACGAGCGCGACGACGCCGGGCGTGTCCCCACGGGCGACCGCTGCATCGAGTTGTGCGGTGATGGCCCTCTTCGCGAGATCGGAAAGCGGCGAGCCCTGCGCGGTCTCGCTGCCCTGTGCGGCCTGTGCCCATCCAAGAACGCTGCCGAAGACCAGGCCGAGTGCGGCGTACCTGCGATTCATGCCCGATGCCCCCCTGTCCGCGAACGAGCGCGAGTCTATGCGCACTAATAGGGCTCGACACCCCTCATTGCACAGTTTACGAGCGGGCGCCGGCGATGCCCGCCTGGCGAACGCAAGCGAAGCGCGCATCTGTAACGCGGAAATCGTATCTTTGCGCGCCCGGTCGGGCCTTGAAACTCATACTCCAGACGTGCGATTGATGACATTTCGCTTGCCGTACAACTCTGTGACCGCACAATTTGCAACCCTTTCAGTGTCCGGCAAGCCCCTCGCCATGAAGACTTTCGCGCCCGTGCTGACCGGCGCGTTACTGCTCGCTCTCGCGGCCTGTTCCGGTTCGACGGCATCCGCTCCCACCGGTGCGAACGGCCCACGACCGAACGGCGCTGGAGCGCCCCCGAATGCGGGAGGCCCGAATGCAGGCGGTCCGCGCGGCACGGGCGGACCGTTCGGCGGTATGGCGCAGACGGTGGGCGTCGTGACCGCGGCGGCCAGCGAAGGCACGCTCGGTCTCGAGATCGAGGCGATCGGCAACGCCGTCGCCAACGAGTCCGCCGAGATCACGTCGAAGACGGTCAACACCGTGACGGCGATCCGCTTCCAGGAAGGGCAGTTCGTGAAGCGCGGCGCCGTGCTCGTCGAGTTCGACAGCGCGCAGGCGCGCGCCGATCTCGCCGCGGCGGAAGCGGCGCTCGCCGAGAGCCGCAGCCAGTACAACCGCAGCCAAGAGTTGGTCGAAACCAAGGTCATCTCGCAGTCGCAGATGGACCAGCTCGAGGCGACGCTCAAGACCAACGAAGCGAGAGTCGCCTCGGCGCGCGCCCATCTCGAAGACACGATCATCCGCGCGCCCTTCGACGGACGCATCGGCTTCCGGCGCATCAGCGTCGGCGGGCTCGTGAATCCGGGCACCGTGATCAGCACGCTCGACGACACGTCGGTCATGAAGCTCGATTTCACGGTGCCGCAGGCGTACCTCTTCGGCCTCACGCCCGGTCTCCCCATCAGCGCGCAGATTGCCGGTGTGCCGAACAAGGCGTTCACCGGCCGTATCACGACGCTCGATTCGCGGGTCGATCCGGTGACGCGCTCGATCATCGTGCGCGCCGAGCTGCCGAACCAAGACGGCACGCTGAAGCCCGGAATGTTCATGACCGCGAAGATCAGCGCGGCCGCCGCCAAGGCGCTGCTGATTCCCGAAGGGGCGCTCGTGCCCGAGCAGGGCAAGACCTTCGTGTTCGTCGTGAAGAACGGCGTCGCCATGCGGCGCGAGGTGACGATCGGCCGCCGCCGGCCGGGCGAAGTGCAAGTGACCACCGGCCTCGATCGCGGTGAGCGCGTCGTCGTCGAAGGCACGCAGAAGGTTCGCGATGGGATTGCGGTGCTGGAAGTCGATTCGACCGGCACGACCGTCGCCGAGACCTGACCGCCGCGCCCATGCGAATTTCCGAAATCTCGATCCGCCGCCCGGTCTTTGCGACGGTCATCAGCCTGCTGCTGATCATCTTCGGCCTCGTCGCGCTCAATCGCCTCTCGGTGCGCGAGTATCCGGACATCGAGCGCCCGGTCGTCTCGATCACCACGACGTATCGAGGCGCGGCGGCACCCGTCATCGAGAACAAGGTGACGCAGGTGATCGAGGACCGCATCGCCGGCCTCGAAGGCATCGAGAAGATCCAATCGCGCAGCCTCGATGAGCGCTCGGTCATCAATGTCGAGTTCTCCGCGGATCGCAACGTCGACAGCGCGGCGAACGACATTCGCGACCGCGTCTCGCGCGTCGCGAGCGCACTGCCCGACGAGGCGGATCCGCCCGAGATCGCGAAGGCCGACTCCGGCGCCGATCCGGTCATGTTCCTGAACTTCAATTCGGACTCGATGAGCATCCTCGAGCTCACCGACTATGCCGAGCGCTATATCGTCGATCAGCTGTCGACGGTGCCGGGAGTCGCGCGCGTATCGGTGAACGGCGGGCGCCGCTATTCGATGCGCATCTGGATCGACCGTGTCGCGCTTGCCGGCCGGCGGCTCGCGGTGTCGGACATCGAGAACGCCCTGCGCAGCGAAAACGTGCAGCTCCCGGCGGGCCGTCTCGAGTCGCGCTCGCGCGAGTTCACGCTGCGTACGGAAGTCGGGCTCGACACCGAGAACGACTTCAAGAACCTCGTCATCGGGCGCGGCTCCGACAATCAGCTCGTGCGTCTCGGCGAAGTCGCCGAGGTGAAGCTCGCCGCGGAAGACGAGCGCTCGTTCATTCGCGCGGACGGCCGCTCGGGGGTCGGCATCGCGGTCGAGGCGCAATCGAAGGCCAATCTCCTCGACGTGGCGCACGGCATGCGCGCCGCCATCGAGCGCGTGCGGCCGTCGCTGCCGCAGGGCTCACGGCTCGTCGTCAACGTCGACAACGCGGTGTCGATCGAAGCGGCGTTGAAGGAAGTGGTGATCGCGCTCGCCCTGGCGTTCGGCTCGGTGCTCGTCGTGATCTACGCGTTCCTCGGCCATCTGCGCGCCACGCTGATCCCGGCGATCACGATTCCCGTGTCGATCGTCGCTTCGTTCACCGCGATGTACGCGCTCGGCTACTCGATCAACACGCTCACGCTCCTCGCGCTCGTGCTCGCGATCGGCCTCGTCGTCGACGACGCCATCGTCGTGATCGAGAATATTTTCCGCCGCGGCGAGCAGGGCGAGTCACCGATCGTCGCGGCCGTGAACGGCGCGAAGGAAATCGGTTTCGCCGTCATCGCCACGACGTTGACGCTCGCCGCCGTGTTCGTGCCCATCTCGTTCTTGCCCGGCGATATCGGGCGCTTGTTCCGCGAGTTCGGCTTCTCGCTCGCGGCGTCCGTGCTGTTCTCCGCGCTCATCGCGCTCACGCTCACCCCGATGCTCGCCTCGAAGGCGTCGTGGAATCAGATGAAGAGCAGCAAGGTCGCGCACGCCGTCGACTCGTTCTTCCGCAAGCTGGGGGCCGCTTACGAGCGCCGGCTGCGCAGCCTCATTCGCCGGCCCTGGCTCATCGTCGGCGCCGTCGGCGGGCTCATGGTTCTGGGCGGCGTCACGTTCCACTTCCTGCCGAGCGAATTCGCGCCGGTGGCGGATGTCGGCCGCACCGTCGTCTTGATGGAAGCGCCGGAGGGCGCGAGCTTCGAGTACACGCAGGCCTATGCGGACAAGCTCGAAGCCATCGTGAGGCAGGAGAAAGAGCAGTACGGCGACATCGATCGCATGATGCTGCGCCTGCCGGGCACCTGGGACGGCGGCGGCGACGTGAACAGCGCGCGCATCTTCGTCGTATTGAAGGATTGGCACGAGCGCAAGCGATCGGCCACCGAGATCGGCCGCTCGCTGATGATGAAGGCGCAGGGCATGCCCGGCGTGCGCATCTTCAACTTCTCGCCGGGCGGCCTCGGGCGCGGGTTCGGTAAACCCGTCATCGCGGGCATCGGCGGGCCGGACTACGAGCAGCTGTCGAAGTGGGCGAACACCGTGCTGCAACTGGCTCAGCAGAATCCCGGGCTCACGAACGTCGATTCGAACTACAAAGAGCGCAAGCCGCAGATTCGCGTTGCGGTCGATCGCAATCGAGCGGCGGACCTGGGCATCTCGCTGCAGACGGTGGGGCGTACGCTCGAGACGATGCTCGGCTCGCGCATCGTCACGACCTACATCGATCGCGGCCGCGAGTACAACGTCATTCTCCAGGGACCAGCCTCTGACCGCGCGACCACCACCGATCTCACGAACATCCAGGTGCGCTCGGATCGCACCGGCCAGCTGATCCCGCTTTCGAACGTCGTCACGCTGCAGGAGACCGCGGGCGCCGTTTCGCTCAATCGTTTCAATCGCATTCGCACGATCGAAATCTCCGCGAATCTCGCGGAGGGCTACACGATGGGCGAAGCGGTGAAGTGGTTTCAGGACACGGTGCGCGAGAAGCTGCCGCCGGGCGCGAGTCTCGCCTTCAACGGCGAGTCGGGCGAGTACCTGAAGAGCGGCGGCCAGCTCTACACCACGTTCATGTTCGCGCTCGCGATCGTGTTCCTCGTGTTGGCGGCGCAGTTCGAGAGCTTCATCCATCCGACCATCATCATGGTCACGGTGCCGCTCGCGCTGCTCGGCGCGGTCTTCGGGCTGAAGCTCTACGGGTTGAGCATCAACATCTTCAGCCAAATCGCGGTCGTCATGCTCATCGGTATCGCCGCGAAGAACGGCGTACTGATCGTCGAGTTCGCCAATCAGCTGCGCGATCGGGGAATCGAATTCACCGAGGCGGTGGTCGAGGCAGCGACGATTCGCCTGCGCCCCATTCTCATGACCAGCCTCTGCACGGCCTTCGGCGCCGTGCCGTTCCTGTTCGCGACCGGCGCGGGCGCGGAGCAGCGCCAGCCGATCGGCGTCGTCGTGTTCTACGGAACGCTCGTGTCGGTTCTGCTGACGCTGTTCGTCGTCCCGGCCGTCTACTCGCTCGTCGCCCGGCGCACCAAGTCGCCCGAGTACATGAGCCAGCTCGTCGATAGGCTGCTCGGCAAAGAGGCCGACACCGCCGAGCCGGCTCCCTCAGCTATGCAGCGACGGGCCGAATAGCCCGATCAGTCCGATCAGGATCAGATAGATCGCGACGATATAATTCAGCAGTCGCGGAATGATCAGGATCAGGATCCCGGCGATCAATGCGATCACCGGTCCAATCTGGACGAACAGACTCATGAGTGACAGCCTTGTGAGGGTTACTTCGGGCGCGCCTCTTGCGCGCGTGCCATAGTCCTATACGGTCACGCCAGGCTCAGGTTCCCTACTCATGAACGCCAAAGTGCATCCGTTCGCCGGCAAACCGGCGCCGAACAATGTCCTGACCGATATCCCGCGGCTTGTAACCGCGTATTACACGGAGCGGCCCGATCCGTCCGTGCCGGCGCAGCGGATCGCGTTCGGGACCTCGGGACATCGTGGTTCCTCGTTCGAGTGCAGTTTCAACGAGACCCACGTGCTGGCGATCAGTCAGGCGATTTGCGCGTATCGCGCGCGCGAAGGCATCACGGGACCGCTGTTTCTCGCGTGCGATACGCATGCGCTGTCGGCGCCGGCATTCGCGAGCGCGCTGGAAGTGCTCGCCGCGAATGGTGTGCAGGTGATGATCTCCGCGGGTGGCGAGTACACGCCGACGCCCGCACTTTCGCAGGCGATCCTCATCTACAACCGTGGGCGTGAGAGCGGGTTGGCGGACGGCATCGTCATCACGCCGTCGCACAATCCGCCGGACAGCGGCGGGTTCAAGTACAACCCGCCGAATGGCGGGCCGGCCGATACCGGCGTGACGGGGTGGATCGAAACCGAAGCCAACCGCCTGATCGAGGCGGGACTCGATGGTGTGAAGCGCATGCCGCTCCCGGCCGCACGGCGTGCCTCGACGACGCGCGAGTACGACTTTCTCGGCCGCTATGTCGAAGAGCTCGCGAACGTCATCGACATGGATGTCATTCGCAGCTCGAATATCCGCTTGGGCGTCGATCCGGGCGGCGGCGCTGGCGTGCACTATTGGGCGCGCATCGCCGAGCGCTACAAGATCGACCTCACGGTCGTGAGAGACGACATCGATCCGCGTTTCGCGTTCATGACGCTGGATTGGGACGGGCGCATCCGCATGGATCCGTCATCGCCGTACGCCATGCAGACGCTCATCGGGTGGAAGGATCGATACGACGTCGCGTTCGCGTGCGACACGGATCACGACCGGCACGGCATCGTGACGCGCAGCGTCGGGCTCATGCCGTCGAACAATTATCTCGCGGTGATGATCGACTACCTGTTTCAGCACCGGCCGCGGTGGAAAGCGGAAGCGGCCGTCGGCAAGACGGCGGTGAGCAGCTCGATGATCGACCGCGTGACGCAGCGACTCGGGCGGCGGTTGTACGAGGTGCCGGTCGGGTTCAAGTGGTACGTCGATGGGCTGTTGAGTGGGGCGCTGGGCTTTGGTGGTGAGGAGAGCGCAGGCGCGTCCTTCAGCCGCATGGATGGCACGGTGTGGACCACTGACAAGGATGGCATCGCGCCGGCGCTGTTGTCGGGCGAGATCACGGCGCGCTTGGGCCGCGATCCGGGCGAGGTGTACCGCGCGCTCGGCGCCGAGCTCGGCACGCCGGTGGCCACGCGCATCGACGCGCGCGCGACGCGTGAGCAGAAGCGCAAGCTGTCGAAGCTGTCGCCTGCGGAGTTGAAACTCAGCGACTTGGCCGGTGACCCGATCGTCAATGTGACCGATCGCGCCGCCGGCAACGGCGCGGCGATCGGCGGCATCAAGGTCTCGACCGCCAACGGTTGGTTCGCCGCGCGTCCCTCCGGCACCGAGGATGTCTACAAGATCTACGCCGAGAGCTTCCGGGGTGACGAGCACCTCCAGCGCATCGTCGCCGAAGCGCAGCGGGTCGTGGACGCCGCGATCGCGTGAGGGACGCCTGACGTTCGTCAGGAGTTGAGCCAGTCCGGAGTCGCTTTCCGCGTTAGTCCCCATGGGGCGCAATGCGCCCGTAGCCATTGGGTCTGGGGCGCGAAACGTGAAGTGCGTATTCAAGTGGATCGGTGTAGGGGTTGGCGGGCTCGTCGTCCTTGCGGGCCTGGCAGCGAGCGCCGTGTATGTGCTGTCCGAGCGCGAGATTCGGCGGCAGTACACCGATGTCCCGCTGGCGTCAATCGCGGTTCCGCACGACGCGGAGTCCATTGCCAAGGGCAAACGGCTCGCGACGATCTACGGCTGCTTCAACAGCTGCCACGGCGATCGCATGCAGGGCCTCAAGCTCTACGACGAGCCGGGCATCGCACGCATCAATGCACCGAACCTGACCCGCATCGTGCCGGAGTACTCCGATGCGCAGCTCGAGCGGCTCATCCGCCATGGCGTGAAGCGCGACGGCACGAGCACGTGGATCATGCCGTCGCCGATGTTCACGCACATGAGCGACGAAGATCTCGGCAACGTGATCGCGTTCCTGCGCAGCTCGCCTGTTCTCGAGGGGCCGATGCGCGAAGTGAGCCTTCGCTATCTCGGGCGCGTGGGGGTCGTGGCGGGCAAGTTCAAGCCGCTCGCGAGCACGATCGCGCGCGGCGAGCATCATCCCACGACGACGGATCGTTCCGAGCCGATGAGGTTCGGGCGGTACGTCGTCATGACGACGTGCACCGAATGTCATGGGCAGAACCTGCAGGGCAGTGACTTCCTGAAGGCGCCGAGCCTGATCGTGACTGCCGGCTACTCGGACGCCGCGTTTCGGCATCTGATGAAGACCGGCATCGGTCTCGGCGACCGCAAGCTTGGACTGATGACGGAGGCCAGCGAGACCCGCTTCGCGAACTTCACGGAAGAGGAGCTCGCGGCCCTGCAGACATATCTCGGCGTGACGTTCGGCAATGTCGCGCTGGCCGGCGCGGCGACGGTCGGCAAGCCCACTGCGGCTCGAGCTCTCGAGGTCCCAGCCGATCGCAGCTAATTGCGGCTTGGCCTCGCTCGTCGGGCGACCTATATTCGAGTCGTGGCGCAGGAGAGCGCCGTGGCTGGAAGCACGCTCGTCATGTCCGTCTCGTCCTGGGAATCGTTGCTGACCGTGTTCGACACGCTGTCCGCGCAAGTGCTGGCCGAGCGGTTGAATGCGGACGGCGTCCCGACGCGAGTGCAGGCGGATTCGCCATTGTTTGGTGTGGCACGCACGTGCGAGATATTCGTGCCCACCGAGCTCGTGCATCGGGCGCGTTGGCTGTTGGCATCGTCGCAGTTCTCGGACGCGGAGCTGTCGTACCTGGCAACAGGCAAGCTCGGCTCGGATCGTTTGGAAGAGCCTTAGACGGTGCGGCCGTCGTAGTCTGGCGAGCGTTGGCGCTCGGTGCGCACGTATTCGTCGAAGCTTGGGCCGGTGGCGAAGCGCTCGAGGCTGCGTGCTTGCGTGTCGAGGCGACGAATGGCGGCGAGCTTTTCGTCGTTGCCGAGCTTGGCGCGGTCGACCGCGTTCTTCAGTACGCGAATCGTTTCATCATAGACGCGCAGTGGGACGGGGAAGGGGTGGCCGTCCTTGCCCCCGTGGGCCATCGAGAAGCGCGCGGGATCGTTGAAGCGCGACGGGGCGCCGTGGACGACCTCCGCGACTAGCGCTAGCGACTCGACTGTTCGCGCGCCGAGACCCGGCGTGAGAAGCAACTCTGCGAAGTCCTCCGGGCCGCGGTCGGCAGCCGCTGTAAGTGTCGCGTGCAAGCGCTTGAGATCGACGTCGGCGGCGCGCACGTCGTGATGCGCCGGCATGCGCAGATGAGGAAGAGGGCGCAGTGGCTTCGCTGAGCCGCCGAGGATGGCGCCATGAAGACCATCTCGCTCGCGAAGCGCGTCAGGTTCGCAAAGGGCGTCCAACTCTGGGAACAGGCTTAGCGTTGGAGCCGTCGAGTCGCGCAGGCGGCGGAGGATGGAGATCGTTCTGTCCGGGCCGGCTTGAAGGAGCTGCATGCCGGCGCGTCGGCTCGCATCGGCGCGGGTGTCCGCGAGATTCAGGATGACGCCGCGATTGCGTCCTTCGATCGCCGCATGCGGCGAATTCAGAAAGCGCTCGCCGATCGGCACCGCCGCGTCGGCGAAGCTCTCCGACAGCCAGTGATACCGCCGCGCCTCGCCGCGCGCATCGCTCATGCCTTGCTGAACGACACACCACTTGCCGCCGGACGTCACGATGAATCCGTGCAGGTACAGGTCGAACCCATCCTGCACGGCCGCGTGATCGATCTTCGCGACGAGCCGGCTCGCGCGCGCGAGCGGCGCGGCGTCGAGGCCGGTCTTCTCGCCGACAATCCGCAACTCGTCGGGCGTCTTACGTGACTGCTTACCGCGGCCGCCGCACACGTAAATGCCCAGCTCGTGTTGAAGGGGCTGCAAGCCGCGCTTCAAGGCACCGAGGACGCTCGTCGTAATGCCGGACGAGTGCCAATCCATCCCCATCACGGCGCCGAACGACTGAAACCAAAACGGATGCGCGAGCCGCCGCAACACCTCATCGCGTCCATAGTGATACGCGATTGCCTCGACGATCACGCGCCCGAGCGACGCCATGCGCGCCGCGAGCCACGGCGGCACTCGGCCGCCGTGCAGGGGTAAATCCGCGCTGCCGGTTCTCAATGCCATGGGTTCAAAGTGTCGCCGGTTACCCCGTGGGATGCACGGCGAAACGCTGCCCTGGTTTCGGGCGAGGCGACGCCGGGACTCGGCCCTCTCAGCGATGGCGAGCTGCCGCCCGATGCGCTGACACGTACCCGTCGCTCATCGCGGTGTGGATCCCGCGCAGATCGCATAATTGACGAATTGCCGAGAAATTCATGGTTCGCGAGCGAGATGCCTTCGGCTGTAATCAACGCGTGCGCGATGCACCTGCGGCAGACGCATGGCAGCTCTCGCTCGTGAGTGCGTCAGCGTGCACGTTAGGCAAGTTCTCAACTCGGGCCGTCTCGTATATTTGTACGAGCAGCTCAAGGACCGCTCTGCGTTCGATAGAAATTCTTGCTGTTCGTGTTGACCGCTTAGTGAGACGTTGAAATACTCGCGACACTCGCATTGACGAATGCGAGTGTCTTGAGAAACGACTCACTCCGACGGTTCCTGATGAAAGTACGTCGTAATGGGCGTCACCCCGGAGTGGGTCACCTCACGAAGGGATTCTCCGATGTCGCGTTACGCAATCCTCATCGACGGCGCGTTTGCAATTCGCAAGCTGAAAAGGCGACGCGATGCGTTTCCAACTGCAGCCGACATCGAGGCGGTGGCGTCCGCGATTGGGGCCGATGAATGCCTGAACGGCCTCTCGCGTTTACGCGTCTATTTCTATCACGCGCGCCCCGCCATACAGATTCTCACCAACCCGCTCAGCAAACAGGCAGTGGCTTTGAGCGAGACGCGAGTTCATGCCGACCACGCGCGGCTTCTGAACGAGCTCGAGATCGTCGGCGATTTTGCGTTGCGGCTGCGAGACACCAGCACGGTTGGGGTGACAGGGCACAGTGACTTGATCCCCGCGTTCAAGTTTGCACGGCGCGAAGGAGTGCGCGTTTTCCTGTGCCACCTCGACCATAGCGTAAAGCGCGAGCTCCGAGCGCACGCGGATAGGATCATCCGGGTAGATATGGCCGCGCTCAAACCTGGCCGGAATCCGCTGGTGAGAGCTGCTTAAGGGGCGCCAGCGCCGAGTGTCAAAAGGCCATAGCGGGGCAAGATCACCCGCCGCGCGCGAGCGCAGGCGTCTCGAAGCAAGCGTCAATACGCCAACGCGAGCCCATCCGCGCGCATGTCTGCCGCCGCCCCGTAGCGGCCGGGCCATCGCTCAATGGCCTGATACCGCCCGAAGCCGCCGTCGCTCTTGCCCAGCTTCCATCCGAGCGCCGCGAGTGCTTTCTGGGTCGCCGCCGGAATACCCGTCTCGACGCGCAGCAGGCCGACGCCTTGTTGCGCTTCACCCGTCGGCTCCGTGCTGCCTTCGTGATGCCAGCGCGGCGCATCGCCCGCTTCTTGAAGGGCGAGTCCGAAGTCCACCATGTTCGAGATGACTTGCGCTTGGCCCTGCGGCTGCATATCGCCGCCCATCACACCGAACGCGAGCCACGGCTCGCCACCCTTCACGGCGAAGCCGGGAATGATCGTGTGGAACGGCCGTTTCTTCGGCGCATACACGTTCGGGTGCCCGTCTTTCAGCGCGAACAGTGAGCCGCGGTTTTGGAACATGAACCCGAGCCCATCGGCCATCAGCCCCGAGCCCATGCCGCTGTAGTTCGACTGAATGATCGACACCATCATGCCGCTCGCGTCGGCGGTGCAGAAGTACGTCGTATCGCCGTGGCTCGGCGCCTGCCCCGGATGCACGGGCGTCAAGATGCGATTCGGCTTGATGAGCTTGGCGCGCTCGCGCGCGTACTCCTTCGAGTTGAGCCATTCGATCGGCGTCTGCGCGAAGTCGGGGTCCGCGTAGTACCGCGCGCGATCTTCGAACGCGAGTCGCTTCGCTTCCACGCAATGATGAATCCACGCCGGCGATTGAAAGCCCATCTTGCGTGCGTCGAACGTCTCCATGATGTTCAGCGCCTGCAGTGTCGCGAGGCCCTGCGTGTTCGGCGCGAGGCCGTATACCTGCACGCCGCGATAGTCCGTGACGATGGGCTGCGTCCATTCGGAGTGATGCGCGGCGAGGTCGGCTTTCGTCATCCAGCCGCCGATGCGCTTGAAGTAGCGCTCGATCGTGTCGGCGATCTCGCCTTGGTAGAAGGCGTCGCGACCCTGCTCGGCGATGAGGCCGAGCGTGTGTGCGAGGGCCGGATTGCGAAACACTTCGCCTTCGCGCGGCGTGTGACCTGCGCCCAGCCACACTTTCTTGAAGTTGTCGGTTTCCTCGATGCCCAGGTCGGATTGCGCGAACTTTTTCGCGCTGGCGTCGAGGTAGTACGCGACGGTCTGCGCAACGGGCGCGCCTTCGGTGGCATAGCCGATCGCCGGTGCGAAGAGCGACTTCCACGGCAGCTTGCCGTAGCGCGAGTGGAGCGTCGCCCACGCGTCTACCGTGCCGGGCACGGAGACGGAGATGGCGCCGGATGTCGGGATGAGTCCGTTCTTCGCGCGCGACCGCACGGTCGCGAGGCTGAGATTTGCGGGGCTGCGGCCCGAGCCGTTCAGTCCGACGACTTTGCGTTCCTTCGTGTCCCAGAGCATGACGAAGCAGTCGCCGCCGATGCCGTTGGCGGTAGGCTCGAGGAAGCCCAGGCAGGAATTGGCGGTGATGGCCGCATCGACCGCGGAGCCGCCGGCGCGCAGGATGTCGATGGCTGCGAGCGTGGCGAGCGGATGCGCCGTCGCCGCCGCGCCGTGCACACCCCAAACCGTGGAGCGTGACGCGAACGTGGCGCCGTCGACGCGATCGCCGACGCCGACATCGCGGCGGTCGCGGTTGGGATTCGCACTACGCGTTTGGGCGAGCGAGGCGCCGGTGGCCAAGACCGGCAAGCTCGCCAGGAAAGTCCGTCGGCGCATCAGCTTCACCTGTGTTTTCAATGGCCACAGAATAAACCGTATCGCCTGATCCTGGCGCGCGCTCGTCGCTCAAGCGGCGGCGCTCTTCGCAAGCAGGTAGCCGAGCAACTCTGCCGTTCCAACAGGCCGAGGAAATGGAGACGACCTTGAGCCACCTCCTTTTCCGAGGACGTGCTCGTGCAAGCACGGCACCGCGGCACTCGCTCAGCCGCGCGCCTTCTGCGCTTTCGCCCGCTCCATCGACTGCACGATGAGCTGCTTCGCTTCCTCCGCGTCGCCCCAGCCGAGCACCTTCACCCACTTGGACGTCTCGAGGTCTTTGTAGTGCTCGAAGAAGTGCTGCACCTGTCGCACCGTGATCTCCGGCAAATCGGTGTAGTTGTGCACTTTCTCGTAGCGACGTGTGAGCTTCGGCACCGGCACGGCGAGAATTTTCTCGTCGCCGCCCGCTTCATCCTGCATCTTCAACACGCCGACAGGCCGCACGGCCAACACCGCGCCCGGAATCACTCCGCGCTGATTCGCAACGAGCACGTCACAAGGATCGCCGTCATCCGACAACGTATGCGGGATGAATCCATAGTTCCCCGGATAGCGCATCGAGGTATAGAGAAAGCGATCCACGATCAGCGCGCCGGACGCTTTGTCCATCTCGTACTTGATCGGTTCGCCGCCGACCGGCACCTCCACGATCACGTTCACTTCTTCTGGGGGATTACGGCCGGTTGAAATTGCATCGAGACGCATGTCGACTCCGATTGAAGAGGGCGGCTCAGTAGCCGCCCGGTACGAGATACTTCCACGGCGAGACTTCCGAGCCCTGCGGCACCGGCACTTCGATGAGCACCGGGCCCTTCTGCGCGAAGCCGCGCTCGAGGAGCGTACGCAGCTCCGCAGGCGTGCGCGCGCGCCAACCTTGCGCGCCGAAGCTCTCCGCGAGCTTCACGAAATCCGGGTTGCGCAGCTCCGAGCCCAGTGGGCCGCGGAACTTCGTCTGCTGATCGCGCAGCACGTTGCCGAACGCGTTGTTGTTGAACAGCACCGTGACGAGATTGATGTCGTGCTGAACAGCGGCAGCCAGCTCTTGCACGCCGAACATGAAACCGCCGTCGCCGGTGATCGCGACGACGGGCGTGTCGGAATTGCCGACCTTCACGCCGAGCGCCGTCGGAAAGCCGAAGCCGAGCGTGCCCTGATAGCCGCACGTCACGAACGTGCGCGGCTCATAAATCGGAAAGCCGAAGTACGACGCGAACCCGACCTGCGAGATTTCCTCGACGAAGAAGCCGTCACGCGGCAGGACGTCCCGAATCGCACGCAGATGGCTCAGCTGCGGCTGCACCTCTTGAATGTCTTTTTCCGTCTGATCCTTGATCGCGATGAGGTCCTGCTCGCGCGAGCGCGGATTGAAGCCACTGCGTGCCAGCGCCGCGTTCAGCGCGACGAGCACAGCCTTCGCGTCACCTTCGAGACCAACGTGCGGCTTCAGGCGCGCGAGCTCGGCGGGATCGATATCGATGCGCAGCAGCTTCATGCCCGACGGACGCGACGGCCAGCGCATGTACTGCAGCTCGAGCCGCGAGCCGATGCCGATGAGCAGATCGGTCTTGTCCCACCAGCGATAAGCGGCGGCACACGTAAGTCCGTAGTGCGAATCATCGCTCACGACGCCGCGGCCGCTGCGGAACGCGGTGACGGGCGCTTGAATGCGCTGGGCGAGCTCGAGCACTTCGGCGCCGGCGTCCATGGCGCCGCTGCCGACCATGATCATCGGCTGCCGCGCCTCGAGAATGAGCGCGACGGCGGCGTCGATCGTGGCGGAGTCGAAGGAGGGCGGGACGCTCGCGCGCGGCGTGCTCGCGGCCGCAGAGAACATCACGTCACCTTTCTTCAGCAGCACATCCCACGGCACTTCGATCGCGACGGGCCGCTGCCTTCCCGTCGTCATCTGACGAAACGCTTCGTCCATCACAGCGGGCACTTGCTCCGGCGAGTCCACGCGCGCGGCCCACTTGGTGAGGAGCTTCATCGTTGCGAGCTGATCAGGCAGCTCGTGCAAATATCCGGCGCCCGAGCCGATGCCCTTCGCCGGCACCTGCCCCGTCAAGCAGAGCACCGGCGCGTTCGCCGCGTACGCCGAGCACAGCGCCGCCGACGTGTTCAACATGCCGGGCCCGGGCACCACGGTGTACACGCCCGGTCGGCCGGTCGACTTCGCATAGCCGAACGCCATGTACGCCGCGCCTTGCTCATGGCGGCAGCCGACGTGGCGCACTTGCCCTTGGTGCTCGTGAAGCGCGTCATACAGGGCATAGGTCTGCACGCCCGGCAGACCGAACACCGTGTCCACACCGTGATTGATCAGTGACTTGACGAGCGCTTGGCCGCTCGTCATAGATGCTGCGTCCGGCATAAATACCCTAGCTTTCCGCTTCGACACTACCCGATTTCGGACGAGTGAAACTCGCAAGTATCCAATATGGCGGGCGCGAGTGCGTGGTCGCCGAGGTGGACGACGCACACGCCGTCGACGTCGGCACTCTGGGCCTCGATGTGCCGGACATGACCGCGCTGATCGAGGGCGGGCCGGCGCTGCTCGAGCGCCTCGCGAGCGCGTTGGATAGGCTCCGCGAGCCCGTGGTCACGCAGGGTGCGGTAGTGGAGGGCGGCCAGTCCGAGCAGGGCATGCTGATTCCGCTGTCGCGCGCGGTGTGGCGGCCGCCCGTGCGCCGGCCCGGAAAGATCTGCGGCGTGGCCATGAACAACTCGGCCAGCAACGCGCGCAAGATCAAGGCACCGGATCATCCCGCGTTCTTCCTGAAACCGGCCTCGTGCCTCGTCGGACACCTGCAGCCGATTCGGATTTACGAGTACTACGGCAGCACGCATCCGGAGCCGGAGCTGGCCGTCGTGATCGGCCGCGGCGGCCGCCAAATCCCGCGCGAAGACGCGCTGAACGCCGTGTTCGGCTACACCATCTGCAACGACATCACGAGCAACGGCATGCGCGCGGAGGACCTGTTTCACTATTACGCGCTGTATGCCTCGAAGGACGATCCGGACAAATTGGAAAGGGTAGAACAGCACCTTTCTTATGCGGGCCGCTATAAAGGCAGCGACACGTTCGGGCCGCTCGGGCCCTGGCTCGTCACGCGCGACGACGTGCCGAATCCGGACGACCTCGACGTGACGTGCAGCGTGGCCGGCGAGGTGGTCGCGCAGGACAGTACGCGGTACTTCAACTACAACGTCGCCGCGGTCGTCGCCTTCATCAGCCGCTTTCAGACGCTCGAGCCGGGCGATGTGATTTCGATGGGCACGGCGTTCAAGCCGGCGCCGGGGCGCAAGAGCATCCATTTGGCGAATCTGGCGCGGACGAGGGGGCCGGTCGAGGTCACGATTTCGGGGCTGGGCACCTTGATAAATCCGGTGGAATTCATTCCCAATTCCTAGCCGCCCGACGATCGAGGGCTTCTTGATCTGGAACTCGCTGACAAGGCTGGCGGCTTTCCGATCAATCGATTAGGATGCGCCCCCTTCGATTCACACCCCAGCCGGAGCGGTAGTTCAGCTGGTTAGAATACCGGCCTGTCACGCCGGGGGTCGCGGGTTCGAGTCCCGTCCGCTCCGCCACGTAAGCTATTGAACTGCTTACGCTTCCTCCAGCTAAGACGCCCCCAGCCCCCCTCAACTGGCAGGGAACTGGCAGATTTTGGGGAGCGCTGGGGAACTGAGGGGGCCATTCCACCCGAGAGTCGCTGCGCCACCGCCTCGGCTTCCATCGCCTTCTTAGTCGCCTCAATGTCTGCCTCGGTAGCTCCGTCGATCCAGGTGCCGTAGCGCTCGAACATGACCTGGACACTGTGGCCAAACTGCTTGGAGCACCACAGTGGGTTCTTACCTGTCATGAGATTCCAGCTCACGCACGAGTGCCGAGCGTTGTAGGGCTCGCGGTAGCGGAGGTTCAGTTTCTCGATGACGAACACCCACCGCCCGTACACGTATTTGAGGGACCGGATAGGAGCGCCGTCTTCCTTGAAGAACACAAAGTCGTGTTTGATCCGGCCCTCGCGCAGGTACGCCTCTCGCAGCGCCAACTGTCGCGTGAGGACTGACAGAGCGCGCGGACAGAGTTCCACGGTGCGCTCCTCATTGTTCTTCGGTCGGTT
>Ga0081455_10000729_pt1 | contig 42710 bp, 43 predicted proteins | sample TabmetS3T2R1_FD_70207 | JGI IMG/M metagenome (GOLD analysis project Ga0081455, IMG submission 70207) | Tabebuia heterophylla rhizosphere microbial communities from the University of Puerto Rico - S3T2R1 | ecosystem: Host-associated > Plants > Roots > Rhizosphere ... | reverse complement strand
GGACCGCCGCTTTTTTTTCAGAACCGGGGCGTTTTGGGGTCGCGCCTTGTATTTTGACATTTGGCGAAGAAAAAGGTCGGGAATTTTTTCATACCGCCAAGAATTCGGAGACTCATACGTTCACAGTCTGATCTCAACAACGATCATCATAGGGGTGAGAGCCGCATAACTTCACGCTTCAGAAAATTCTAAGTAGGAGGATTACACCATGGAGACTCACCTACGGCGACTGAAACCAGGCAAATTAATTTTCATCGGACTGCTAAGTTTGATGCTAGCGAGCGCCTCGGCCTCGTGGGCGCAGATCGTTGTCACGACATTGGCCGATAGCGGTCCTGGTAGTTTGAGGCAGGCGATCGTAGATGCGAATAGCGACGGAGTTGCAACAACAATCACCTTTGATCCGGTGGTTTTTCCACCGCCGCCTGCTTTGCCAGGCGTCATTTTGCTGCAGACGACGCCACTGCCGATCTTGACCGGTGTACGGGGTGACACAATTGATGGAACTGGAGCCGGTGTTGTTCTAGACGGATCGGCGTTGGCTGGCCTCGGAAACGTGGGGCTCAACGTTAGAGGCAGCAATTATACCATTCGGGGTCTAACCGTCCAGAATTTTTCCAATGATGGCATAAGGGTTGAAACACCGCCTCCTCCCACGGACCGTGTGACTGTGACCGGTGTTGTCATCGATGGCAACACGCTTCTTCGAAACGGTGCCCGCGGCATTCACGTCATCGGTGGAATAGGCCCTGGAAAGACGGTGAGTGCGACGGTCACAAATAACACGCTCGAGGATAACGTTAGGGGCATGCAAGTACTCGGGAACACGAACACTCCCGGCGATCCGGGAGGTAATACTGTCACGGCCTTGCTCGACTCCAACACCTTATTAAGAAGTGTGACCGAGGGCATTCTTATCGGTGGCGGGAACGTTGCGGGATCTAATAACAGCGTCACCGCTACGTTTTCAAACAATCTCGTAAAGGAAAACGGAGATGAAGGCATCGTAGCGATTGGTTGTACTAATCTCAGCACAGGCTCGAACAATTCCGTTAATGTCGCGATCATCAACAACAACGTCCAAGACCATCCTACTTCAGGTATCGTAGTTACTGGTGGTAGCCCATCGTCGTCATGTGTTGGTAACACTATGCAATTTGAAATTTCCGGCAACAACGTAGTCGGTAATAGAACTCAGAACATAGTCGTCACCGGAGGTTCTGGTACGGGTCACGACGTGCAGGGAATTGTTACGAGAAATTCCGCGACCAATAGCGGCGAAGGGTTCGGTATTACGGTTTCGGGGGGCGCAGGCAGCAACAATGACGTGCACGACATCGTCATCAGGGAAAATCAAGCGAAGGCCAACGGCGCCGACAACCCTGCCAATGGGGATGGAATCCAAGTAAGTGGAGGGTCGGGTGTCGCTAATACAGTGCACAATATTACGGTCACCGGCAATGAAACCAGAGACAACTACGACGAAGGGATAAGTATCACCGGGGGAAGCGGCACCGCCAACATTGTTACCGCAATCGAAATCTCTCACAACAACGCTGGCGCAAACCTCGACCAAGGGATCGAAGTTTCCGGCGGCTCGGGTCAAGGCAATCACGTCAGCGACATACTGATCACCGCCAACACCGCGACGCGCAATGGCAACCGTGGCATTCGGCTTACCGTCGGCACGGGAACCAACAATACCGCGTCAGTGCGCGCCATTACAAGCAACAACAGCAACAATAACGGAACAGATGGCATCGGAATTGGTAACAATGTACCGGGCTCCGGAACGCTGATCTCTGGAAACCGGACAAACGCCAACGGTCAAGATGGCATTGACATCGACTCGGTAGGTTATGTCGTTCAGTCAAACGTCGCCAATGCCAACGCGGTCGATGGCATCAACGCGACAGGAAATACCAACGGCGGCGGTAATGTCGCCAACAGCAACGCCTCGTGCAACAGGCCAGGCTGTTTTTAGGGGCCATGGATTCAGAGGCGCTACTGCCTATCGGTTCAATGTCTAGGTGGTGCTGCTCAAATTCTTAAGCCAAAGACGTGGATAGGAAAAATAATCATGTCAATTCAACGGAGGACATACAAATGAGTAAACGAATTCTTTTCTCTGTTTTTGCGGCTACTATTTTTTGGAGCACCGTTGTCGTTTTTGCGCAGGAGCAAGCAGCTGCTCCAGTCCATAAGGAAGGGGATACTTGGCAGTTTAATTTTTCCCGGAAAGGACAGATCGCGAGTTCGACGGAGCAGAACGATGGAATGTACGAGCTGTCCATTACCCAGGGAGTGGTGAAGATCTACGCGGTAAATGGGAATCAAAAGAATGAAATAGCGATCCAGCCGGATGGGCCTTCGCAGGGCTTGTTAAGATTGATTGGAAAGAGCGATCAAGACGAACGACCAAATCTTAAGTTTCCACTATCGGCGGGTCAAAAGTGGACCTACCAATACGTAACAAGACCCCCGAATACCCGCCGGGATCAAAGACGGTCTGTCGAGGTCCGCGTTATTGAGATGGAGCAGGTGACTACGCCGGCCAGCACCTTTAAAGCTTACAAACTTGTCAGGAGCGAGAGCTGGTCCACCGGCATTGCTGGGACGGGGAACAGTTCGACAGCGACTTACTTCTACAGTCCCGAGACCAGAAGCATTGTTAAGAGTTCCACTGTTAATGATAACAACCCCGGGACTGTAGAAATCGAACTGATCAAGTTCACGCCAGGAAATTAGACAGCGCGTTTTAAAATGAGGAATGCGGGCCCCAGTTCAGGCTGACCCGCAATTTCCCTCCGGCCTGGAGAGAATGTCGGGTCAAGCCTCCTTTTGGCTTTTTAACAGCTCTTCAACTTGTCTGCCCGACGCGCCACTCTCTCTTCTTTCTGAATTCGCCGCTTCACCCACAAATAAGCGGAACTCGTCGAGGAATATTTCTTAAACTCCTCCTGTGGCTTGATACAGGCAGGATGTAAGGTATCCTTACTTTACGGAATCCAGTTATGCTTGCAAAAAAGACCGTCAAGAATCAGATTACGCTGCCGAAAGCTATTATCGAGAAGCTTCCCAAGACCGATTATTTTGAGGTTAGCATTCGCGGCGAGGAGATTGTGCTCAGACCGGTGGTTATCGAAGCCAAGGGGACGCGGCTCGAAAAAATCCGCAATAAAATGAAGGCACTTGGCTTGACGGAGAAAGACGTTGACGCCGCGATCCGCTGGGCTAGGACCCGGTAGTGCGGGTTGTTTTGGACACCAATGTGGTAGTTTCGGCTCTGCTCTTCACCGGCCTTTCATCCAAGCTTGTGCCACTCTGGCAAGGCGGCGTTATCACTGCATTGGTTTCCCGAATTATCTTAGAAGAATACTTACGCGTGCTCAGCCATCCTAAATTCAAGCTCTCCGAAGGAGATATTAAGGGCCTGATCCAGGAAGAACTCCTGTCTTATTGTGGAAGTGGTAAAAACATCGAGACGTTTGCGTGTCGTTGATCGTGACCCGTCGGATGACAAGTTTGTTGAATGCGCGATCGCGGGAAAAGCACGAGTGATCATTGCCGGCGACAAAGATCTACTGTCCATTGGCCATTACCGAAAGATTCTCATCCAATCTCCAGCACAGTTTCTCGAAAAGAACCCGCAACTTCGATAGTCCTTCAGTACAACCGAACCGTTAGATTCTTACTGGACCCCGATAAGAACATTCGGGGTGACAACTTTGGGATAAATTCTCACAAGTGTTCTTGATACCCCACAGCTTGCTGTGAGGGAGTTTCATTTAGCCAAGCGTTTTTTCCTGTTTTTTAGCACGGGAATGTCCGTAATCTTTTCCTGTGGCAACATGTCCCAGTAGATGCCTTTGGGTCTTGGGGACGGTGATGCGATCTCGATGATTTCGTTTGGGGTTACGATCGCGGTCAGCGGGATATCGTGCTGGGTCATGGGAATTTCTTCATCTACGATCTGCAGAGGATGAACTGACGTGACGATCGGCGTGTCTCGGCCGATCTTCCGTTGTTCGGTCAAAAGGGCAAATTCCAAGTCCGAGTAGCCGCCGCCTTTGCCGACGCGGGCGCCCCGGCGATTGACCGCCACGGAGCCGCAGACGATAAGATCGATCTTTCTGACTTCTTCCAGACTCACGGGCTGCCCGTACTTTGCTGCGCCCTTGATCGACGAGGCAACGTAGACCGAGCATTTGAGCCTTTTGGGATTCAGTTCGATAAAGGGTTTGTTGCTATGGAGGCGCGGAACTGCCATGTAAATGATCTTGCCTTCCTCTAGGGCCTGCTGACGGAGGGCTCTCTGCGGCGAGTCAGGATTTACCTTGAGAATTCTTGCTTTCTTCCAAAGTTGGAACTGACATACAATCCCGGCACAGGCCTCGGCGCCGATGAAGTTGGGAATCCGCCCTTCAGCACCCGGAAAACGCGCGACTTTTTGTTCTTGCAGACGCGACCAGACGCTTTCCCGTATCTCGTTCTTGCTGCTTATTTGACTCACAGCCTTCTGGCTCTCGCACCTTTGCTATATCTTTTCTTGCGACGCTTGCTCAAGACGTTGTAAGATTGTTTGCAATGCAGGAATTCATAATCGTTTATGTCACGGCCGGATCGCCAGCCGAGGGAGACCGTTTAGCGCGGGCGCTCGTGGACGAAAGGCTTGCGGCTTGCGTTAATCGTATTGCAACCGTGCAATCAGTTTATCGTTGGGAAGGTAAGCTGGAACAAAGCGAAGAGCAGCTCCTGATCATTAAGACCCAAAGGCGCCTTTTTGCTGCTCTGGAGAAGCGGGTGCGTGAGCTACACAGCTATTCCGTTCCCGAGATCGTTGCGTTGCCGATCATCGAGGGTAGTCAAGACTACCTCCGCTGGTTGGGCGACCAGACGAATGACGGCACGGTATAGTACGAGCGGTCATGCGGACGGTGCGAGAAGTATCGGCCGGCGGCGTGATTTACCGAAAGCACGCAGGTGCGATCGAAATCGCGTTGATCCATGTGCGCAATCGCTGGGGACTTCCCAAAGGGCACGTTGAGAAAGGTGAGAGCAACAGCGACGCGGCGATCCGGGAGGTGCGGGAAGAGACCGGATTAGAAGGGAGAATGCGAAAGAAGCTCGGAGACATCCGCTACTCCTACCGCGACAAGCGAACGAGTCGGGAGCCTATCCGGATTTACAAGCGGGTCTATTTTTATCTCTTGCGCTACCTAAAGGGCGACGTTCGCGATCATGACCACGAAGTGGACGAGGCTCGTTGGTTCCCTATCGAAGAAGCGATCCAGACTGTGAAATTTGCTACGGAGCGCAGGATGGTGAAAAGAGCGCTTGCCGTGCTCACTGTTAGTGATTCACAACCAGCGCGGACCGAAATTGCAAAAGAACCTTGACGCCGAGTCGGAAGTTGCAACCTCGAAAATGGCCGGGGAATTCACGAATTGATGAAAAGGTTTTAGATGAAAGATAGCTCTGCAGGCGTTCTTTTCTCCATCCCTTATGAGATCGCGGTGGTGCGCCCGTTGAGACAGACAACTCTGCGAGAACGAGAGAATGCGCTCAAAGCCGCTCATTACAATACCGAGCTTGTCCCCCAGGAAATGGTCTACGTGGACTTGAAGACGGACAGCGGGGTGAGTTCGCTCAGCACGGCTCAACTGTCAAAACTCACTGGGGCGGGACCGCTGGAATCAGGGATGGAAATGGCTGCGGAAGGAAACCGGGCCTTCGTTTCACTGTCTGAAAAATGTCAAAGAATCTTCGGTTTCCCTTACGTGGTTCCGGTTGTTCAGGGCCGTGCCGCCGAGCGCATCTGGGCAAAATCGCATATTAAAGAAGGCGCGGTGGTCGCGGGAAACATGCTTTTCCCTTCGACCCGCTTTCACATCGAGTCCAACGGCGGAAAAGTGGTCGATGTCATCGCCGAATCTGCACACGATCTTTACTCGCCGCAACTTTTTAAAGGCGATATCGATCCAAAGAAGTTGGCAGCGGTCTTCGAAGAGCACGGCGTCAAGGTCGTTTGTATTTACGTTGAGCTCTGCGTGAACTCTTGCGGGAGCCACCCGGTTTCTTTGGGTAATCTCAAGCAGATCAGAGACATCGCCAGCGCTCATAAGGTTCCGCTGTTTCTCGACGCTTGCCGTATTCTAGAAAATAGTTATCTAATCAAACAACGCGAGCCGGGCTATCAGAACCACTCGATCCAAGAGATCGCTAACGAAACCTGCAGCCTGGCTGATGGCTGCACGATGAGCGCGCTCAAAGATTTTCTCGTGCCCGCGGGTGGCATCATTGCCATGCGCGATAAAGCCGGCTATCAGAACGCCTCGGTACAGAATTTTCTCAATGGCAGCCAACCTTCCAGCTCAGCGATGGAAGCCATGGAAGTCGCGCTGGAGGAGATTTTTGCCAGTGACTGTTACGTCGCTAGTAGAGTGGAACAGGTGAACTACCTGTGGCGCAGGCTCAAAGACGGTATTCCGATTCTCACTCCTCCCGGTGGGCACGGAGTTTTCATCGATGTTAAAAGCTTTCTACCGCACGTACCCACAGAGAATTACCCTGCGGAGGCGCTGGCGGCGTTTGTTTATCATATCTCAGGCATACGAGTGGCCAAGGGACCGCCGCTATCCCCGAGCCAAACTGCCCGTGGAGTCGAGCTGCTTCGTCTCGCTGTGCCTGCGCGCCGTTACGTGCAGGGGCATATGGACGACGTGGCCGAGGCAATCCAGTATGCTTATTCAAAGCGCAATGAGATCAAAGGATTGAAGAAAATAGAAAAGCCCGGCAGATCCAAATACGAACCGATGCTTTTTGCACCGCTATAAATATGGAATCTCTTCCGAAGAATCTAAAGACAAGCGATCGTCATTTAGGAGCCATCTTTTTTCGCCGAGTCGAAGAATTGGGCGATCGCACTTTCATCAAGTTGCAGCGAGGCGAACGTTTTCAAGAAATCTCATGGCGCGACTTCGGCGCGATGGTGCAAAAGGTTCTGTTGGCCCTCCACAATATCGGTCTTACACGAGGCGAGAGGGTCGCCATAATCGGCGAAAACAGTCTCGAATGGTTGGGGACCGATTTAGCTACTCTGGCGGGTGGACTGCCCAATGTCGTTGTCTCGCCGGCGCTGTCGGACCTAATGCTGCTCAAAATCCTGGGCAACTCTCGCTGTCGCGCGGCCTTTGTGCAAAACGACACCGGCGTCGGCCGCCTGCTCAATCTCAAACGCCAGCTTCCCGCGCTTTCCCATATCGTTGTTATGGAGGGGACCGATTCAAATCTGCCGGATACCTTGTTCTTCGCTCAACTGATCGAACGGGGGGCCCGCGTCGAAGCCGGGCGTCTTTTCGAGATTCTCGAATCGGTGCATGGGAACGATCTAGCGACGATCATGTATACCTCAGGTTCTACCGGAGAGCCGAAGGGGGTCATGAGAACGCAGGACAATCTGTTATCGAATATCTCCAACGGTGAGGAGATCGTCCTCAGCAAGCCGGAAGAGCTCTTCATTATCGTACTTAGCCTCAACCACCTTTTCGGTCGATTCGGTTTTCTCAAAAGTGCTATCACAGGCAGGACGACGGCGATTATCGAAGCGACCGAATTGGAGTTGAATGTCAAACTACTCGAGCGCCTTGCCGGGACTTCCTTGGCAGTCGTCCCACGGGTGATGGAGCGAATTTGGCAGAGCATTCTCGACGAAAATCGCAATGGAGAATTGTGGGAGCAGCTCGAAACGCTCGACCGCAACAAAACGGCACGCGGTTATCTAAACGGCGATGAAAGCCGCCATTTCGATCAGCTAAAAACAACACTCAGAAATGTCGTCGAAAAATTTCTGGGCGGGCGGATGAAGTATATTTCCTATGCGGGTGCCGCTATGCCGCCGAGGATCATGAGATTCTTTGAGTTGATCGGGATTCCACTCATCGGCTCTTATGGGTCCACGGAGTGCGGCGGGGTCACCCTCAGTGGGATCGGCGACACAAAGCCAGGCAGTTTGGGGAAGCCTTTTCCCAATTGCGAGATACGTGTCGCCGAAGATGGCGAACTGCTCGTGCGTGGGCCCACTGTAACCCCGGGGTACTTTGAAAATCCCGAAGCCACCCGCGAGGCCATCGACCCCGACGGCTGGTTTCACACCGGTGACCTCGGCACCATCGATGCAGATGGCTGTCTTTTTATCACCGGCCGGAAGAAAGACATTTTCAATTGCTCCGACGGCTCGAATATTTATCCCGGCTTCATCGAGCTTCTCCTGGAGAACGATCCATTTGTCCGGCAAGCGATTCTTTTGGGGGACCGACGGCCTTTCATCGCGGCGTTGATCGTACCCGAGAGAAAGAGAATCGCCGGGGAATTTCACAAGGAGGAGTCGGCGCTGACCGAAAGTGAAATTACAACCGCGCTCCGGTCGCGGATCGATCAGATCAACGGTCGTTTGGAGCAGTTTGAAAAGGTCCGCAAATTTGCGGTGATCGATGACGATTTTCCGGAAGAGGTTAGAAGCGTCACAGTCTTTCAGAAAATCAAGATCGATCGTAAAGTTGTGGAAGAGCGCTATCCGAAGGCGATAACCAGGATTTATGAGCCTTCGGCAGAAAGAGAAGCATGAGCCAAGTTGCACTAATCACCGGAGGGGGAGGCGGGATCGGCGGAGCCGTGGCTCGTAGATTGGCGGCCGCCGGAATCACGGTGATCGTCGCCGATTATGATCACGGCGCTGCGGAAAAAATTCGCGGCGAGATCGTCTCCTCAGGTGGAAAGGCCGATGCGCTTTCAGTGGACGTTACCCAGGCACGGGAGGTCAAAGCGCTGGTGACCGACGTTGAGAAACGATTTGGCCGCATCGATGTTTTGGCGAACATTGCCGGCGGCAGCTTCTATACCAAACGCATCGAGGACTTTACTTGGTCAGAGTGGAAAGAAGTCATCGACGTGAATTTAAAAGGCACATTCCTCATGTGTCGCGAGGTGGCGCCCGTCATGCAGAAGCAAAAAAGCGGGCGCATTCTCAATACCGCGTCGAACTACGGGGTGACGGGCTCGGCCCTGCGCACGCCGTATTCGGCGGCAAAGGCGGGCATCATTGCTTTTACGAAAACGCTCGCCCAGGAGCTCGCCCCGGACGGGATTTTGGTTAATACGGTCGCGCCGGGTCCAACGGATACGCCGCGAGTCATGGGCAAAGAATCTCCCGAAGCGCGCAAGCAGCGTTGGTCGGAGATTCCCCTAGGGCGAACCGGGCAGCCGGAAGATCTCGCCGAAGCCTTCTACTTTCTGACGACGCCGGAAAGCAACTGGATCACGGGCCAAACCTTTCATGTAAACGGAGGGCTCGTGACGCCATGAGATTGGAAGGAAAAGTTGCTGTCGTAACGGGTGGCGCGCAGGGGATCGGCCGCGCCATTGCCCTGGGTTTGGGGCGCGAGGGAGCCAAGGTCGTGGTAGCCGATCTCCAGGCCGACAAGGCTAGAGACGTTGTCAACGAACTTCTCGCATTGGGTAGCGAGGCCATTCCCGTGGAGGTGAACGTCGCCAACGAGTCGGCCGTGAAACGGTTGGCGAACACCACGTTCGACCGCTTTGGACGAGTGGACATTCTCGTCAACGACGCCGGGGTGTATCTTAAATCTCCGGTCGTCGGCATGAGCGAAGAACTCTGGGACCGCACCATCGGCGTCAATCTCGGCGGTAATTTTCTTTGTTCGCGGGCTTTTGTCCCGTCCATGCGAAAGCAAAAAAGCGGGCGAATCATCAGCATCGCCTCGGGCATTGCGCATTACGGTGCGAAGGAATTCGCCCCCTATGCCGCGTCGAAGGCGGCGATTATCGGCTTTGTCAAGGCGCTCGCCCGCGAAGTGGGTACGGACGGGATCACAGTCAACGCCATCTGTCCGGGTGTCGCGAATACCGCCATGCCGCGCAGCCACCGGACCGAAGAGGAGTTAATGGCACGGTTGCGCTCTAACCCGCTGGGCCACGTTCTCGAACCGGAAGATTTCGTTGGCCCGATTTTGTTTCTCGCCAGCAACGCAGCTTCATACATCACCGGACAGGCGATTAACGTCAACTGCGGCAGCTACATGATTTAGTCGCGAGGCCGAAACCAAGGCTTTGACGTGCCCTGGTCGCGAAACCCAGCTGATCATAATGCGGGCTAAGACAATTCTCCTACAGCACGCGACTCTGGTAACCATGGACGAGCGAAGACCCGTGCCCAAGAGCCAAGAACTGCTTATTCAGGATGGCAGGATAAATGGGCTGGGAGGCCAGTTAAAGACGCATGGCGTCCCGATCGACGAATGCATCGACTGTCGGGACAAAATTGTCATTCCGGGGTTGGTCAATGCGCATTCTCACCTACTGGAAATTCTCCAGAGGAGCTTTCGCGACAACGTGCGCAAGGAGGTTTGGCTGCGGCAAAGGCAGATGACGGAAGAGACGGTTGAGTTTTCGACGAATACCATAGGCGCTGCGGCGGCGCTCGCGTGTGCGGAGATGCTGAAGAGCGGGGTAACCGCGGTCGTCGACCATTTCGCACTGCGCTCTGGAACAACCGCGGCCATAATCAAAGCGGTCCTCGGCGCGTTTAATAGAACGGGGATTCGAGGAATCTTGGCGCCTTCGCTGCGCGATCAAAATTTCCTTGAACTGATGGGGGTTCGGTCACCCCAGAGGCGTGCCAAGAATCTAAGAGCCGATGGCCGTTGGCAGGATGAAATGATTCAGGGCTTGGAGCTGGTGAAAAGTTCATCAACGATCGCGAATCTGATGTTGGGTCCCTCTTCGCCGCAAAATTGCACGGACGGTCTCTTGAGAGAAGTCGTTCGTATGGCGGAACGATATGATCTGGGAATACACACTCATTTACTGGAAACGATTATAGAACGTTGGGGTGGGCGCCATTTATATGCTCGTGGACTCGTCGAACGTATCGCCCAACTAGGTCTCCTTTCCCCCAGGCTCTCTGCAGCTCATGGCGTCTGGCTGGATCAGCGGGACATGGATCTGGTGGCTCAGTCGGGTGCCAGCGTTATCCACAATCCTGCCAGCAATCTAAAGCTCGGTAGCGGCATCGCACCAGTGATGGAGCTAAAGCGGCGCGGCGTTAACGTCGCCATTGGGACGGATGGAGGCGATACCAGCGACAGTTATTCGGTTTTCGAGCAGATGCGGCTGGCGGCATTTTTATCGCGTCTGAACACGGCTAACGCCGATCATTGGCTGACTGCGACAGACGCGTTACGGATGGGCACCGTCAATGGCGCTAACGCCATTCCTGCGTGGAGAGGTAAAGTCGGCAAGATCAAAAAAGGTTATCGTGCAGACCTGGTGATCTTGAGCCCCCATATTCGCCTTCGCCCGATGAACGATGTGATTCACCAGTTGGTTTATTGTGAGGCAGGGCACTCGGTGGACACCGTTTTGGTCGACGGCAAGGTCGTCGTCAGAAACGGCCGGCTTACGTTCGTGGACGAGAAGGCGTTGGTTCGAGCCGTAGAGCCCATAAGCGCAAAAATGTATCGAATTTATCGCCGCCGGAATTCGCTCGCCGACAAAACAGACTTGGCTGTCCAGCGACTCTATCGACGGGCTCTCAAGGCGGACGAGCCCGGCAGACACTTCGAAAAATAGAAGCGAGTTGCAAAAAGGGCTCTCTCATCCATGGCGTACGTGGTCGGAGTAGATATCGGCGGAACGTTTACGGACTGCGTTGCGCTGGACAGTGAAGGAACCGTGACCCTCGGAAAGGCGCTTTCCACGCCCGACGATTTTTCCAGAGGCGCTCTAGATGCGGTGCGGGATGCGGCCAAAAATCTTGGTTTTCTCGGCGAAAACGAACTGCTTGCCTTAACCGGGCTTTTTTTCCATGCCTGCACGGTCGCTGACAATACTTTAATTACCCGCGCGGGCCCAACGACGGGCCTCATCACTACCAAGGGATTCGCTGACACACTGCTTCTCATGCGCGGGAGAACGACCGACGGCCTTACCGAAACAGAAGCCTTCCGCGCATCAACCCAGAGCAAGCCCGAGCCGATTGTTCCCCGACGGTTGATAGAAGAGCTCAACGAGCGCATCGATTATAAAGGTTCGATTCTGGTTAACCTGGATCCGGTGGAGGCCGAGAAGCTGATCGAAAGTCTGATCGCCAGAGGAGTGCAATCGGTGGCTGTGTGTCTCCTTTGGTCGCTCTCTAATGACTCTCATGAGCGGATGGTGGCCGGCATCTTAAAGAAAAACCATCCATCGATTGATTTTAGCCTATCCAGCGAAGTCGCTCCCTACTTAGGGGAATATGAACGAACCGCAACGACAGCGTTCAATGCATACATTGCTCCGAATATATCAACCTACTTGAGAAGACTCCGAATGGTGCTCATGGAAAAAGGGTTGCAACATGAACCGCTGGTCATGCAGTCGTACGGCGGAGTTCTCGGGATCGAGGATGCATGCCGAAAAGCGGTCGGTATGATCGAGTCTGGCCCCGCCGCCGGCGTCGTGGGGAGTCGTTTTATCGGCGAACAACTGGACGTCTCCCATATCCTTGCCACGGACATGGGGGGAACGACCTTTAAGGTGGGTGTCATTCGTGACGGGTTGATCGAAAAGGACTACAAGCCAATCTTTCTTCGATATCAGATTTATCTGACGAAGATCTGGGTTGAGTCCATCGGTGCCGGGGGTGGCAGCATCGTTTGGATCGATCCGGAAACAGGACTGCTCAAAGTCGGACCCCAGGGTGCAGGAGCCAACCCGGGACCGGTTTGCTATGGTCTTGGAGGTTCTGAAGTTACGGTTTCCGATGCGGATCTGATTCTGGGTTATCTGAATGAAGACTGTTTCCTGGGCGGAAAGATGAGGCTTAATAAAAAGCGGGCGCTAGAGACACTTGAAGACAAAATTGCCAAGCCGATGGGCATGAGCGTCACGCAAGCGGCTAGTGGCATTTATCGCATCATCAATTCGCACATGAGCGACCTGATCAGGAAAGCCACTGTGGAACGAGGATATGACCCGCGGGAGTTTACTCTTTTTGCTTTCGGTGGCGCGGCGCCGGTGCATGCAGGAAGATATGCGGCTGAGTTGGGCATCAAGCAGATAGTCGTTCCGTTGACGGCTTCCGTGCACGGGGCAACCGGTCTGGTCAGCTCGGATGTGGTTTACGAGTACGGAAAATCTGACCATCTGTTCGTTCCGGGGGACATGAAGCGCATCAATGAAAATTTCTCGGCGCTGGTGAAAAAAGCGATTGAAAGCCTTCGCTCCGCGGGTTTTGAAAATAATGGTATAACGGTCATGCGGAGCCTGGACATGCGCTATCGTCATCAGGTCCATGAGCTTAATGTTCCGTTGGCTGCTGGACTCACGGCACTCTCTGAGGAAGCGATGGAAGAGGCGTATGGGCGGTTTGATGAACTGTACGAGCAAACCTATGGACCGGGGGCCGGCTATCGCGAGGCCGGAAAAGAAATTATGGCATTTCGAGTCGTGGCCACCGGTCAGCTAAAGAGGCCGACTTTGAAAAGTTATCCTCTAGGCAACCAAGCTTCGGATCCGGGACTCAAGGGCCGTAGAGACGTCTATTTTGAAGAATACAATGGCTTTGTCGGCACTCCTATTTATGATTACTCCCGGCTTGCTCCCGGTTGTGAGATTTTGGGTCCCGCGGTCATAGAGACTCCGATTACAACCATCGTGATCAATCCCAGGGAGCGGGCGGTCGTCGATAAATTTTTGAACGTCAGGATTTATGTAGGAGATTAACGAGAGGACAATATGCTCATCAAAAATGTCGACCCGATCACCTTCGAGGTATTATCTCACCGGCTGCATCAGATCACGCGGGAAATGGGTATCACATTAGAGCGCACCGGGGGAACTGTCACAACCACCCAGCAGCATGATTACAACGCATCGCTCTACCGGCCCGAGGGTGAGATCATGGCTGCGGGTGAGACGTATGGACATCATGTGGTTTGCGCGGGATTTGCGGTAAGACGAATCCTCGAACGCTTTGGGAAAGATGAGATCTGTCCAGATGATGTCTTTTTGCTGAACGATCCCTACCTGGCGGCTATCCACAACTCCGACGTATACGTTATCGCGCCGATCCATTATCAGAACGAGTTGGTCGCGTGGAGCGCAACGTTTGTGCACGTGAGTGACGTTGGCGCTATGACGCCCGGGGGCGACTCCCCCGACGCCACCGAGATTTTTCAGGAGGGCATAAGAATCCCTGGAATCAAGCTGGTGGAGCGAGGCCGGCTTAAAAAAGACGTTTTCGACACGATCATCCACATGACGCGCCAACCGGAGGCCGTTGGGCTCGATCTTAAGTGCGAGATAGCGGCCAACAACGTGGCTAAGGCCCGAGTGCAATCCATGTACAAGCAGTACGGGTCCGAAATGATGAACGCGGTGTCGATGGAAATGGTTCACTATACGGAAACGCTCTTGCGACAGAGGATCCGGGAGTTTCCTGATGGGTCCTGGAGCGAAAAGTTGACGATTGAAGCGGATGGACTTCGCCGACTCGCTTTGACGTTGAGGAAAGCGGCCGACCACCTGACTTTCGACTTCACGGGAACGGACCAGCAAGTACCAAAAGGAATCAATCTACCCTATCACGGAACCTTTGGATTTTGCTTCGGCGCGATCCTCTATTGCCTGGCTTTTGACCTTCCCAAGAACCAGGGGGTGTTGCGACCGATGACGGTGATTGCCCCAGAGGGGACGATTGTGAATGTGCGGCATCCGGGGCCGATCTCGATGAGCACGACCTCGTCCGGCTTTGGCGTGGGGTTTTTGGCAAGCTCAGTCCTGATGCAGATGCTGGCGACCAGCGAAAAATGGCGAGAAGAGATTGTCGCGCCCAATGCGAGCCACCGAAACTGCAGGCATTCAGGGGTGAATCAGTACGGGCGCTACTCGCCTTTTATCAACATGGCCCACGGGGCCCTCGATGGTAACGGCGCCGGGATAAGCAAGGACGGGGTGGATTCGGGCGGCAGCTATATGAGTTGTCCGAATGTCGAGTGGATGGAGCTTCACTATCCGCTGCTCTATCTATTTCGTCGCCATGCCCGCGATAGCTCGGGCGCCGGAAAATTTCGCGGCGGCGCCGGGGTTGAGTCTGCTCATATGTTGCATGACGCTCCTGAGAAAAAGCTCAGAGGCGTCGCCTACGGTGTGGCGTCGCCCAGAAATTCGGGTCACGGCATATTCGGCGGTTATCCGGGAGCTCCGAGCCTGATGGTGCTATTGCAGAAAACCACGGCCAATGAACAGTTGGAAAAAAACCAATGTCCGGTGGACGTCGCCGAAATCGGCGGTCAGCCAAAGACTCTCGGCTACTGCAATTTCGAACTCCGCCACGATGACGTGCTCTATATGAGAGTCGCTAGCGGCGGAGGGTACGGAGATCCGCTCGAGAGAGACCCTCAGCTGGTAGAAAAAGACGTCCATAACGGGCTGGTGTCCGTGCAGGCGGCGCGCGACATTTACGGCGTGGTTCTGGAAACGGTCGACGGCAAGGTGGACTTGGCGGCGACTGAAGCGCTTAGAAAGAGGATCAGACAGAGCGAGCTCAAAGAATCAAATGCGCTATCCACTTCGTGAGAATCTGGAAGTCGTCGGTGATGGCGCGGGAACGAGGATTCACTGTAGCCGGTGCTCGCATCCGTTGTGGCGGGCGGGAGTAGATTGGAAACGGGCGTCTAAGAGAACGACTTTTTCGCCGGCTCAAGCCGGACTCTTATGGGTGATTTGACGGGAACCTATTTGTTCGAGAAACTCTACTGCCCGTCATGCGGCGCGCTCATGGACTCCGACCTGATAGAAGCAGAAGGTGGTTGAGCAAGTGGATGAGAAATTCGCGAATTAACCCTATCCGACATGATTTCGAATCGGCTCGGGCGATGAGTCCTACAGCCGTGGGCAATGGGACATCGCCTTGAGCGCCACCCCGCAAATCCCTAAGGGTGATGATTTGTGCGATCGGTGCCTTCGATCAACCTGCACGCTTAGGTGCCCGCGGCTTCCGATCTCACTGTCCTCGCTCATTGCTCATGCTGCGTAAGTTTTGTCGGATTAAGGTTGAGTTGCTCAGTGACGGAGATGCATATGTCTCTACAATTGCTGCGTCTGTTAAAGTTCATGGCCGGATCGGCGTTCGTTCTTGCGATTGCTGCCACCGCCTACCCACAAGAATTCTACAAAGGAAAGACGATCGTTTTTATCGTCGGCACAGCCCCCGGGGGAGGCTTCGACACCTACAGCCGGATTACAGCGCGTCATATTGGAAAACATATTCCCGGAAATCCGAATACCATGGTTCAGAACATGCCGGGCGCCGGGAATCTGATCGCCGCCAATTACGTATACAATAAAGCTGAGCCGGATGGTTTGACCATTGGACACTTCTCCGGGTCGATGATCTTCAAGCATGTGCTAGGGGATCAAGGCGTCATGTTTGACGGCAAGAAATTCGGCTGGCTGGGCACGCCGGCGCCGGAGCGGCACGCTTGTGTCGTCACCGAGAAGGCCGGAATAAAAACGTTAGAAGAATGGGCCGCCTCTAAACGCCCCATCAAGATCGGGAGTTTGGGGCCGGGCAATGCGACTTCGGCTATACCACAACTGCTCAGAGCAATCCTCGGTCTGCCGATCAGCGTTATTGAGGGATTCAAAGGAACCTCTGATATCCGTCTGGCCGCCGAGGCTGGAGAGATCGACGGAGCCTGTTGGGGATGGGATTCTATCAAAGTGACGTGGGCGAAAGCAGTTGAATCTGGATTCGTGCGTCCCTTGATCCAGACAACCCTCGAGTCTCATCCAGATCTACCCAACGTTCCGGTCGCTATCCAACAGGCTAAAACAAAAGAAGGGCAGGATTTACTGCGATTTGGCTTTCAGGCTTATGGTCCGTCCGCTATCGCGTACTCCGTACCGCCCGGACTGCCGAAGGAACGATTGGTTCTCCTGCAGAAGGGCTTCATGGCGACCATGCAGGACCCTGATTTCTTGGCAGAGACGAGAAAGGCCAATTTGGTGGTGAGCCCCATCGATGGTCCGACCATAACAAAGATCGTGGCAGATCTTTACACGGTCGAGCCGAAGCTGATCTCGAGGTTCCGCGAGATCACAGAGGTGACGGCACCGCAAAAATAGCGGACTCCCGGCAATGGCAGCCTGCTCTCATCCCGGATTCCGCAGTGGAAAACGCAAACAAAGAGCGAGGCGCAAGCCTTCCGCAGCGAAGTCAATGGGCCTCTGCCGCCGAGGAAAGTTGCGATCAGCGGTGCGATGAGTCGAGTTCTCGACCATTGGAGAACGGAGTGCCCAGAATCAAAAACGACTTTGAACCTTCACGCTCTGTGCCTTCGCTACTCCAGTCTCACGCCTCGCTCAGCGTAGGTCATAGCCTGCTGCGGAATCCGGGCTCATCGCGGGCTTTCGCTTGTGCCAATCCGTCGCCTGCTCATAGGCGGACGCCACGCCAAAGATGCGCTCCTCCTGAAAAGGGCCGCTCGCGATTTGCATGCCGATCGGCGTACCGGCCTTACTGAAACCGCAGCAGACACTCATAGACGGAAAACCGGTCACGTTGAACGGAATGGCGCAGAGACTATCGGCGCCGCCGCGCTCGTCTTGACGCCTGATTTTTCTGCCGTCGATGTCCAGCCAGCCCTCCTTGCACTGGTCAATCGTGGGAGCCGGAAAGCCGACCGTGGGAACGGCGAAGAGCTGGACTCTTTGCAGCAAGGCGCAAAACTCGTCGCAGATGATCCGCCGCACCCGTTGAGCCATCAGGTAAGTAGAAGCCGGTATCAAAAGGGCGGCGAGGTAAGCGTTGCGAGTCTGCGGGCTGTAGTCGCGCGCGCGTGTGCGCAAATTGTGATCGTGGGCCGAAGCGTTTTCCACCCGGCTTGTGCATACCTTGACGGCCGGGATCAGGTCCATGTGCGGAATCGTGACTTCTTCGGTGTCCATGCCGAGCTGTTTGAGCACGGCGAGGGCCTGAGAAAAAATGTCTTTTACCTCTGCGGTCATGACTTCCTCGAAGTAGCCCCTGAGGATGCCGACTCTGAGCTTCTTAACCTGGGCGCCAATGCTCTCGGTGTATTTAGGCACAGGCTTGTCGGCGCTCAAAGGATCTTTAGGGTCTGAACCGGCAATCGCTTCCAATACAATGGCTGAGTCCTCGACGCTTTTGGTCAAGATTCCTGTGTGATTGCAGGAGTAGGCGCCGGTTCCGGGAACGGTACCGTACTGGCTAATTCGGCCGTACGTTGGTTTGAGGCCGACGACGCCGCACATGGAGGCAGGATTGCGCACCGATTGAGCGCTGTCTGTGCCAATCGAGCCAAGGCAAAGACTCGCTGCCACAGCCGCGGCTGAGCCGCCGCTCGAGCCGCCCGTGATCCGATTCAGGTCCCACGGATTACGCGTCGTGCCGTAGAAAGGGTTGATCGTGGTTCCGCCGAGCGCCCACTCGTGCAGATTGGTTTTGCCGAGAATAATCGCTCCCGCGTCTTTAAGTTTGGCAACGACGGTTGCATCGAAGTCAGGTCGCCAGTCATTGAGAACCTTCGAGCCGGCGGTGGTTCTCACTTCTCTGGTCGCAAGGTTGTCTTTGATCGAAAATGGAATGCCGTGAAGCGGTCCGCGATAACGGCCTTGCGCGATTTCATCCTCGGCTTTTTGCGCGGCTGCGAGAGCGTTATCGGCCGTGATGGTGACGTAAGCGTTAAGAATCGGATTCAACCGCTCGATCCGCTCTAAGAAAAGCCTGGTTAACTCCACCGGAGAAATGCTCCGACTTTCAATATCCGGAGCGAGCTGGGCAATCGTGAAATACTCAAGATCTTGCGTGTTCATGACTTTTCCGCCGGATCGATCCTGAGCGCGGGAACGACGCCTTCGACGTCGATCTCGTAAAGCTTTTGGAAAAGTCGTTGCGCCGCCTGAGCTTGCTCGGCGATCTCATCAACCTCTTCCTCGGTTAGATTCAAGCCGTATTCAATATCAAGTTTCCGAACTGCGTCTTTCATAGACGACCTCTGCCGCAAGGCCTTGCCACCATTCTACCTGCTTCGCGCAACTCCGTCATTCAACGGGGAACAACTTTTTCCCCGTTCCGTCTTCTTCCAAGCTGATCGCTTTGGTGGGACAGATTTTGGCTGCGAGAAGAATTTTTTCATCGCTGTCACCCTTGGGATCGATCACTTCGGCGATCATGGTCTTATCCAATTTGAACACCTTGGGCGTAGCTTGAATGCACTTGGCGTAACCTTCGCACTTAGTTCTGTCCACAGTGATTTTCATATTGCCCCCGTTATTGAGTTCTATTACGGGCTCAAGCCGTAGAGTTTTCCGGTGTTGGCACGATTGATCTTGAGCTTGATAGCCGGATCGATGCCGGCGCAGTTGCGATCCACGGTTTCTTTGGAATAGGGCCAGGTGGTCACGCCGTGTGGGTAGTCGCTGGCCCAGAGGAAATTGTCGGCGCCGTAGACCGATGTGGTCAATACGCCTGCGCGGTCGTCTTGATACGTGAACAAAACATTATTTTTGAAATATTCACTGGGCGGCAACTTGTTGATGTTTCGGTCGGCGTCGAACGTGCTTTGGCGGCCAAACCAATAATCGACCTGCTGGACCAGGTTGGCAACCCAACCGACGTCGAACTCTGCGCAGACAACTTTGAGCTTCGGATGACGGTCGAAGACACCGGATAGAATCAGATTGCCGAGAAACTCCTGAGCTGGCGCTTGCTTGGCGGCAAAGCCTAGGCTTTGTTTTTTCGGTTCCGTCGGCCGGGGCCCTTCGTAGTGAGTCCGCGCAACCCCTTGGGTGGCGCTGGTGTGGACGTTTATGACCATCCCGGTTTCCTCTAACGCCGCCCACATCGGCTCATACTGCGGTTCATAATAGCCACTGCCTTTGATTCGCGTCGGAATCTGGACGCCGCGAAATCCCAGTTTCGTGTAGCGGAGGATATCTGCGACCGTATGGTCAATGTCCAGGATGGATATCGTGGCCAGGCCGATCAGCCGGTTTGGATTGTAACCGCAGAACTCATGCAACCATTCATTGTATGAATTGAAAATCGCGCGTTGAAACGGTTCGTCAATGATGCTGTATAGCTGGCGGGTCGGGCTGGAGAAAAGCACTTCTGCCTCGATGCCGTCGATATCCTGATCTTTCAATCGTGCCGCCGGCTCCCAACCGCCAGGATAATCCTCGTAGCGGAATTGCTCGTTGAAACGAATCGTCTCGAAATGCTTTTGCTGTTCGACTTCGGAGATACCTTTGTCTTTACCCACCGCTTGTCCCTTCGAATAGTGAGACAAACCCACAGGTGGGAGCCCGTCGATCAGCAACCAGATGCCTTTGGGGACCCCCGGCGGGTCTTTCACTACCTTCGGCGCGCGTTCGCCGTATTCTTTTTGCACTCGCTGCCACGCGGCGGGAGGCTCGTTGACGTGGCTATCGGCGGAGATCAGTTTGAATTCCGGCATCGACTTTCCTGCATGTGCATGAGGGTCGAACGAGTAAGGTTCTTGACAAACGATATGGGACCCGCGGCGGAGTTGTCAAGGCGCAAGCAAGCAAATCGTCGGCCGCAGAATCTTGTTGACATGAGCAACCTCGCGGTGGTTATTCTCTGAGGCGGGCAATTAAGCACAGAGGAGTTTATATGCCGCCGCGAACAACGATGTCGCGAGCAGTCTGCAGGTATTTCTGCTTATTGCTGTGGGTTGTCCTTTGGTTTCGGATCCCGCTTGGCATTGGGGCTTCCGCGGATAGCCAGCAGGTTTTCGAAGCAGCAAAAAAAGAGGGCCGATTGGTTTTATATACCGGAATGGACGTAGAAGAAGCGAATCAATATACGAAGGAATTTACCAAGAAGTATCCCTTCATTAAGACTGAAGTGTTTCGTTCCAGTGGCGAGAAAGTGCAAGCTAGGTTTCTGGTCGAGCATCGGGCCAATGTCCACAACGCCGATGTTTTTCAAACCAGCATCGTCCAAGTTTACCAACTGAAAAACGCCGGCTTGCTGGCGAAATATATCTCGGAAGAGAGTGCTGCTTACCCGGAAGGCTTCAAGGACCCGCTCGGCCACTGGACCGCGTTCTATTTGATTCCTTACGTGATTGGTTACAACACGAAGCTCGTCCCGGCCAAGGATGCACCGAACAGTTACGAAGATCTCTTGAATCCCAAGTGGAGAAATCAGATCGGTTTGGAGACTGAAGAGTACCAGTGGTTTTATCATCTGGTCCAGATTCTGGGCAGAGACAGGGGTCTCGACTATATGAAACGGCTCGCGGGGCAAACCCTCCAAATGCGAAAAGGCCATACGCTTCTCGCACAGCTGGTAGCTGCGGGTGAAATGGCGCTAGCGGTGGTCGTTTACTCCAATCGGGTCGAGCGTATGAGGATGACCGGTGCGCCGATCGATTGGGTAAGGTTCAAAGGTCCAACGATTACCGCCATCAACGCAATCTCGATTCCGGAAAAAGCCCCCCATCCAAACACCGCAAAACTCTTCGTTGATTTTGTGTTGTCGAGGGAAGGCCAGAATCTTCTGAGAGGGCTCAGAAGAATTCCCGCGCGGCCCGATGTGCTGCCCGATCCACCGAGCCTGACAAAAGGACTGAATTTGTACGCAGCGCGACCCGAGGGAATGATCGAGAGCTACAACGAAACCGTGACTCGCTTCGACGAAATTTTCAACAAGGCAAAGTAATTTAGACGCTAGTCACAGTTGAGCACCAAAATCTTCGTCGATAACCAGTCCGGGCTATTCACTGTCAAGCAACGATCAAGGGACGAGCCCTCCGGATCGAAGGCAATGGGCCTCTACCTTGAGGCGGCCTGCAACTTATGTTCTGATGCTGCTGAAAAACCCCTAGGAATGCTTCGACTGGGCTCAGCATGAACGGAAATCTCCAACCATTTCAACCGCTCCTCCGTTCGTCCTGAGGATCTCGAAGGATGAACGGAGGGTTTTTCAGCAGAATCTGTTCTGAAGCGGATACCTGGCAACAATTCAAGCGCACAGCCAAACATCATAAACGTCATTGAAGCTGTTCGTCTCTGTGCCTTCGCTCCTCCAAGCTCGTCCCTTGATCGACACTGTATCGTGGTTTTCCTCGGAGCATGAATCGTCTGGACTAGTAATCTGCCCTGCAACTGATCTGATCCTCTCTCGCTAAGTTTCGGCAATCCGTCTACTTGAGAATCTCCTTGAGCTTTGTGATCAGGTTTTGGTTCAATTTGAAGATGTTTTTGACGTTTTGTTCCAGCTCCGCACCATCGTCAGGATTGATGTCCAGATTTGCCTTTTTTGCTTCGGCCAATAACGCTGGATCTTTCATCGTGTCCATGAACGCCTTGCGGAGGATCTGGACACGATCCTTGGGCGTACCCGGAGAGACAACGTAGGGGCGAACCGACGCGCCGTGAACCCGCGCTACGGTTTCAATGAGCCCTCTGGCCTCCTCGGTCTTCGCAAAGCTGATCGCCAAGGGAACTTTGGGCAATTCGGGGTGGGGTTTGCTGGCGGTTTGCAGAACGGGAATCAAGTCGCCGGCATCCAGTTCTTTTTTCCAAGTCGATTTGGTCGATTCCCAGGAGTTGCTGAGTCCGGTGACCTCGCCGCTGTTGAACGCCAGGCGAACATCGGCGGTGCCCTTGTAACCCGAAACCATCTGGATCGGTAGGCCGATGGTTGTCTTGAGCACGTTGGGAAAATCATCGGTGCCGGAACCGGTCGCCACACCACCAAACTTGACGACCTGCTTGGATGCGATCCATTTCTCAGGGTCGGTGATACCGGTGGATTTGGCGACGCCAAGTATGAAGTGATCCTGTGCCGGGACGCCGATGTATTCGAACTTCAGCGAGTCAAACTCGATGCCCGGCTTGCCCAGCAACTGCTGCAAAAAGAGGCCACCGATAAAGTGGCCGATGGTGAGTCCGTCCGGCTTGGCGACCTTGTAAACGTAGTTGGCTGAGATCATGCTTCCCGCCCCAGCCATGTTGTCGACGACAAAGACCGGATTGCCAGGAACATATTTCCCCATATGGCGAGCGATTAGACGGGTATAAGTGTCGTAACCACCGCCCGCTGAGAAGCCCACGATGAAGCGAATCGTCTTACCCTCATAGAAGTTCGCTTGTGCGAGCACGCATTCAGCACCGCTGAGCAGAATGAAGCCCAGTAGAACCGCTATGAGTTTTATGTTGTTTTTCATGATTATTCCTTTCGCAACTTGCTAGCCAATTTAACCCAATGGTTAGTCACCCATACATGCTCGAGGGAGCGCGACCGTTAGGATGGACAAGAATTTGTCAGCCATGGCAATTCCCCCTAGATGCAATGATTGCTGGCAAGATCTCTTAGGCAATCGCGGCGCCGGTGTCAAGTTAGATCTCGGTATTCATGGTTTGACTCCCAAGCGGGGCCGCAGTAAATAAGCTCGAGGAGAAAAACATGCTCAAGCCGATCGCACTATCAGCGACTCACATGGAATGCCAGAGCTTGAAAGAGACCGTGCCAGTGCTCACGGATCTCTTGGCTTTCGAAAAGCTCGCGGAGAAACCAGGGGAAGCGAAGCTCAAACACCCCAATACCGACTGGGTCCTGTATGTGCACGAGGCGGTGGGGGATGCTCCGACCAAGCAGATGCACAACCACTGGGGTGTCCGCGTGGCGAAGACGGGAGAGGTGGATGCGGCTTACGAATATATCAAGGCCAATAGGGAAAGATACGGGATTAAACAGATCGCCCAACCCCTATTCAATCATGGTTCTTATTCGCTCTATTTTCTCGAGCCGGGAACCAATGGCTGGGAAATCGAGTGCTACGAGTCGGCGTTGCGCAAGGAGTCGATGGTTCGGAAAGCCGGCGGGGTCTATGCGCCACATTGGACCACGCCCTATTCGTCGGAGCGATTTGCCGGACGCGGCTATGTTCCACAAGCTTTTACCCACGGAACCTTAGCAAGCGGAGATATGGAAGCGTCGCGCAAGTTTTACACCGATACCCTCGGATTGGAAACGCACCAGGCCAACCCGAACGTCTTTTACATCAAGCATCCAAGCACGAAGTGTTACGTTGTCTGTGCAAGACGGCAGGATTTCAAACGCTTCTCGCCCAACTTTCGGTTCACAATTACCGTCGGCTCCGAGAATGAAGTAGCGACGGCGCATGACTGGTTGAAAGCCTCGGGAGACGAGAGCGGCTTAAGCGATCTGGGTGACGTGCAACGAAGCGGCGCGGTATCTTCGTTTCTGGTGGCCGATCCGGACAACAATTGGTGGGAAGTCACCTCGCCGAATTGATGTTCAGTGAAAGATTTTTAGCATGACGCGGCTTATAGCCGGCGCGCTTGAGGTTGAGGAATCAACATGACGGAAAAACCACTAGAGCAAATGGGACTTCGGGAGCTGCGTGCCATCGCGCGCCAGCAGATGTCGGCCGAGGCCTGGCATCATTTCAATGGCGCGGCGGAAAGCAAAGCGACGTTTTACAGGAACCCAAGAGCTTTTCAAAGGTATCTTTTCCGGCAGCGGGTTTTTCACGACATCGCCGACCCGGATATTACCATCGAGCTGTTCGGTCACAAACTTCCGATTCCGGCCATCGTCGCGCCGGTGGGAAGTTTCAGCTTGATCGGGGATCAGAAGGAACGGGAAGTCGCTGAGGGCGCGGGTCGTGTCGGGGCGATGATATTTTGCAGTCAAGCGGCGAAATTCAATCCGCAGAATTGGCGCGACGCAACGAAGTCGCCGCTGGTTTTCATGGCTTATATGAACCGCGGGCGAGAGGAAGTCTCCGCATATGCCAAGCTCTCTCAAGACTTGGGCTTCGCCGCGGTGGGTATAACCATGGACACGGTGCGACCGGTAAAAATCGGCGATGAAGTTCCACTCTCGACTAAAGACGGCAAACCGCGGCGAGGCCACCCGGCGTCGCCGAAAGACATCGAGTGGATGAAGCAACAGGTTTCACTGCCGGTCGTGATTAAAGGCATGATGAGCGCCGAGGACGCTCGAACGGCGGTCAACGCCGGTGCCGACGCTGTGTTGGTGTCCAATCACGGCGGGAGGATTCTCGATTTCAATCGTGCCGCCCTAGAGGCTCTTCCCGAGGTGGTCGACGCGGTGGGCGCTAAGGTGCCCGTGCTGCTCGACAGCGGCATCCGCAGCGGCGGTGATATCGTCAAAGCTCTCGCCTTGGGCGCGAAGGCCGTGCTTGTGGGCCGTCCGGTTGCGTGGGGCGTCAGTGGTTTCGGTCCGCGCGGCGTCGAGCGCGTATTTGCTCTCCTCAGTGAAGAGATGAAGCGGGTACTTTGCATGACCGGGGTGCCGAGCGCCGACGCAATCACCAAATCGATCTTGATTCGCGACGAATAAGCGCTGCCTTTACCACTAGACGAGAGCCACCAAATCGATCTCGATCAGAGCCCCCCGCGGCAGTTCGGCGACGGCGACCGTGGAGCGCGCGGGCTTGGCGCTGCCAAGGTATTGAGCGTACACCTCGTTCATCGCGGCAAAATCAGCCATATTTTTCAGGAACACGGTTGCTTTGACGACGCGGTCGAGCGCCGATCCTCCGGCTTCCAAGACCGCCTTCAGATTCTCGAGCACTTGTCGGGTTTGTGCGGAGATGTCTCCTTCAACCAAGTTGGCGGTTTTCGGATCGATGGGTATCTGTCCCGCCGTATAGATGAAACCATTGGCTTTGATAGCCTGTTGATACGGGCCGATGGCTTTCGGTGCATTCTCGGTTTGCACGGCTTCTCTAGTCATCGTCAGTCTCCTCGATTATCGAATCTGTTGGCGCGGATTCTACATCACGGGCTGAGCTCTCACAACGTTTTCTGGGTTCCTTGCACTGAGAGGTTTGTCTGTGGTTGACTAACGTCGTGAGGCTGCTCACGGCACACAAGATCTTGATATCCACGGCCGCAGTGTTTTTTTTCTTCTTTGCGCTCTGGGAACTGCGGAACTATTTTGATACTGGGGAGGCATGGGCAGGGTTTCGGACCGTGCTCTATCTAGTGGTTGCGGTAGGATTTGGCGTCTATTTCAAAAATTTGGATCGGTTGTACAAATAAACCTTCCCGACCGAAGCCTAAATGGAACCCGTTTCTTTTCTCGTCGAAGTCAGCGAGCAAGAAATCCGCCGGGAGCGGCAAAAGGCACGGGAGCTGCGCGCCAGCCAGTGGTGGAAGCGCAAACTTGCCGCCGGCAGATGCCATCACTGTGGCGGTCAATTTTTGCCGCGGGAGCTGACGATGGACCATCTGGTTCCGATCATTCGCGGCGGTAAGTCGACCAAAGGAAATCTCGTGCCGAGCTGCAAGAAATGCAATTCCGAACGAAAATATCGACTGCCTTTTGAAAATCCAGCCAGTTAAGACGGTCTTGCCACGTGCTTGGCCTTTGAACTACTATCTTCTCGTCAGGAGGTCACTATGGCAATGGATACTTTTTTGGTTCGGACCATGTCCGATACGGTCGAAACCGACATTCAACGAGTTCTTACCATCGCCAACGAGATCCTGCCGCGCTATGAGATGCCACCGCTTTCGTTAGCGGAGCTGCGTAAAATCGCTGACGGGCCGTTTGATTTGTTTCTCATTCCACTGATCTTCGCTAAAGAATATCAAAGGGACCGCAGTCTGCCATTTAATGAAGCGAAGCGGGTGGAGATTAGGACTCACGCTCTCGAGATTGCCCGCAAGCACGGCTTCGACGTCAACCCGCCGGATTTTATTTCCGGCATTGAGCAGTCGTTAAGATCAACCAAAGAAACCGGACTGCGCAACGTGCTGATGACCACCGGCGGTAGGCGCTACAAGCATCAGGCGATGGAAAAGGCCGGCATCGGGGGCTACTTCGACGAAATCGTCGATCGCGACGAAACCTATTACGCTAAAGAGCAGGGGTTCTATTATCTCTACCGCAAGCACAAAGAGCGACTCCGCATCATCCTTCTCTCTGGCACCGCTACCTATATCCGGGCAGGCAACAACGCCCACGGTTGCAAAGTCGGCGGCACAGACTTGGAGATCGTCACGATCGCCCTCTCTACAGAACACTCCTACAACGATGAAGAGACCCTAAAGTCTGCCCAGCCGAAAATGCTCATCCGTAGTTTTGACCAACTCTTGCCCGCTCTGAAAGAGCAGGGCTTGGTCGCTTAGTCAGCGAGCGGACCTAGGCTCAACTCTGGCGTATTGAGAAATCGTATTGACGAAATCTTCCGGTCGGTCAGGGGAGATCACTATCACTGAGGACGGAAAACGTAGAACTACCGCGCGTCGGCGATCAGTCATGAAGGCGCGGTAGGAGCCTAGTTCTTTGTTTCGAAAATAGCCGGTGAAAGAAAAAAAACCACCGTTGCCAAAGGTGCGAATGCTCCGATGGGTAGCGGTGGGATCGAATTTGACGGACTGGAGCTCGCGGAGCGAGACGTGGGTTTTCCAGAACGGCCGGTGGACTAAAAGAGTATCATCTGCAATCGAGTAGCTTCGAACCATAAATAGCGCACAGATCAAGATGATCGCTAGCGGTAGCAGGCCAAGCCCCAACCGCAGCGGTTGCAAAGAACCATCCATGGGAAGCGTCCACATCCCGTAGGTAACCCCCAGGCAGACAAGGGTGGCAAATGTAGAAGCTACGATCAGGGATTTGCTCCACGGCGCGCGAAAGTGGGTCATAGCTACAAATAGTTGGTCGCTGATCTTCTAAAAAACATTGGCGAGGCCGCCGCTAGAACTTGACGGCTCTATTCGTATAAGTTGCAAGATACATGTTTTATAAAGTCATCACGCATCGTTAAATCGGCTACGAACTTGCCTATGGTCGACCTATCCCCATCAACGATGTCACAATCGGGGCAATTGTATAATCTTCATCAACGCCTAACAACGAACAGTCTGACTCGACGAATACCGTTTGATTGTTAGGGCTTATGGTGTAGCGTCAGTCTGGCTCGATTCTCAATTGATCCGGCAACTTCTCGCCCGTTTCTGTGCCGAAGGTTTCAATTATTTTGTGCTTTGCTATAAACTGGAAAATAGCAGGGCTGGAGATTTTATGGAGGTATTGAAATTTTTTCTGAGAGGGACGGTCCTTGTAAAAGTTGGTGACCTCACCAAAGAAAACGTAGATGCCATTGTTAATGCCGCGAATGGCACCCTTCTCGGCGGAGGTGGAGTCGACGGCGCAATTCATCGAGCGGGCGGGCCGGAGATATTGAAGGAGTGCAAAGAGATTCGGCGGGTTCAATATCCCGATGGTTTACCGACGGGACGGGCGGTGATTACGACGGCGGGGAAGATGTCGGCCAAGCATGTCATTCATACCGTGGGACCCGTATATGGACACGGGGGAAAGGATAAGGCGGAGCTCTTGGCGGCGTGCTACCGCAATTCACTCGCTCTCGCTGCTGAGAACGGGTTGAAGACAATCGCCTTCCCGGCGATCTCGACCGGCATCTATGGCTATCCGTTGGACGAAGCCTCGCAGGTGTCGTCCCAAGCTATTCAGCAATTTCTCAGCTCAAATGCCTCACTCCAAGAAGTTCGATTGGTCTTTTTTAGTCCCAACGACGCTGAGACCTTCTTGAAAAACCATTCCTTCGCCGAATAAGGGATGGTAGCAGCTCGTTGCCGCTCTTATCATGACTGACTCATCCAAAGCCGCACGTGTCGGCATCGAGGGCGTGTTCTATTCGTTAGCTCATGTGCCCGATCTCGTCAGATATGGTTCCAAGCCGTCGCGGGAGATTCGGGCCAATTCAGCGCTTGAACAACAGTTGAAGAATCATCTCAGAAGCTTTGGTGCGGCCACGGCCTACGCACCCCATCAAGTCTACATCGGCAATATTACGCCGGCTAAGCTCAGGAATCTGCCGAAACCTTGGTACGACAAACTCATCGAAGGAGCTGCCAGCAAGGGACCTTTCGGCGATCTCGTGAATGAGGATCGATTCTATGGCCAGCTCGCAGGAGCGGATCAGTTCAATCTCGTTACCCTGGAAGAGAACTGGTGTCAGGAGCATGCGGCAAACAGTGCCAACGGTAAGACCGTGCGCGTGGGGTCAGCGGTGGAGATTGCAGCGCTATGCGAGAAAGGCGCGCTGGCGCTCTATTCCGGCGGCAGATTGATGGGTGCTTTCGAACCGGGCCATGCCGAAGACGCGAGTCTCACGGCCGATGTCTTGCTGGAAAATCTCGCTGCGAAAGTCAACGCAGCTCACTCCCTCGGTTCATTGCTCAATGCTCTGAAGCTCAGCCCGGACGCTATCGACTTTGTCATAAGTTGTTCGGAAGAAGCGGTCGGCGACCGTTATAATCGTGGCGGTGGCAATCTAGCGAAGGCCATTGCCGAAGAAGTCGGCTGCGAAAACGCTTCTGGTTCAGACGTAAAAGCGTTCTGTGCCGGCCCGCTGTACGCGATGGTTCACGGCGCGAGCCTGATTCAAGCGGGTGTTTGTCGCAAGGTTGCTGTGGTTGCCGGCGGATCACTCGCCAAGCTTGGGATGAAATTCGAGTCGCACCTGAAGAAGGGCATGCCGGTTTTGGAAGACGTGCTGGGAAGTTTTGCTGTGATTTTAAGCGCGGCAAAGGCGGGCGAGCCCTGTGTGCGATTGGATTCGACGGCGTTTCATCCGGTCCGGGCCGGTGCTTCGCCGCAGGCGATGGCGGAATCCCTCGCTGAGAAGCCGCTGGCGAGGCTAGGGATGAAGCTCACCGATGTGGACCGGTACGCCGTCGAATTGCACAATCCCGAAATCACCGTGCCGTCGGGCAGCGGCGATGTGCCCAGGACGAATTATCTTACCTTGGCGGCGTTGGCAGTCATGCGGGGTCAGATCAGGAAGGATCAGATGGATGATTTTGTCCGAGCCCGCGGTATGTTAGGCTACGCTCCGACGCAGGGACATATTCCCTCGGCGATTGTCTATTTGGGGCACGCGTTGGATGCGCTACGAAACAACCAGATCAAGAATGCGCTGTTTATTTCCAAAGGAAGTCTCTTTCTCGGCCGAATGACGCAGCTCTCCGACGGCTGCTCGTTTTTGGTCGAAAATAGTGAGAAGTAACGGAGGTCGAATGCTCAACGGGAAAAAGGTCATCGCCATCGGCGAGCGGGACGGCGTCCCCGGACCGGTGATCGCCGAGTGCCTCGAAGGGGCGGGTCTAGATGTCGTTTTTCAAGTCACAGAGTGCTTTGTTTGAACCGCCGCGGGCGCGATGAACTTCGAGAACCAGGGAGTCATCAAGCGCCTGGCCGACCAGTATGGTCCGGAAAATCTAGCGGTGGTTTTGGGCAACGGCGAAGCCAGCGGCGTGGAAGTCTTCGCCGAGACGGTGACTGAAGGAGATCCGAGCTATGCCGGACCTCTGGCGGGAGTGTCTTTGAAGATCCCGGTCTATCATGTTCTCGAGGAAGACGTGATGGCGGTGGTTCCGGAAGCGATTCGAGAGGAGAAGCTCCAGTTGTCTACTCTGGTCATCGACGTGGAGCCGATGCGGCAGGTGCTACAGGCGGCGAGGGAGAAACTCTAACAACGCTAAAACTGTTCAAGTTGAACGATTTGAACCTTACTTTCGATAGAGATTTTTGATAAATCCCGAGTCTTCGAGTTCCTTGACAAAGCGCAAATCCACATAATCCTTGACATTCGCTTGTGCCGCTTTGGGGTTGGTTGCAGCCATGTCCTGTAAAACGAGCTGATAACCATCGGGCGGCGGATAAGGCGCTTCCGGAATGAAGCGCGCGTGCCAGTCCCACGCCTCCTCTAACACTTTTCGGTCATCCAGCCGGGAATATTTTCTCATTATATTCATCGTCTCTTCTTTGTGCGTTTTGTAATAGTGGATCGCTTCGGTGTAGGCGCGCATGTAGCGCCGAACCATATCCGGATTCTCCCGAATCAGCCTTGTCGAGGTGTAGACGCCGTTTTGGGGAAAGGGAATCTGCAGGCTAGCCATGTCGACGACCATGGGGTATCCAAGTTTCTCCGCCTGCGCCTTTCCCGCTTCAGTCACCACCGTGAATTGAACAATGCCTTTTTGCAACGCCACCATACGCTCGGTGCTGCCGCCGATCACTCTCAGGGTGACATCTTTGTTCGGTTCCAGCCCGATTTTCTTGAGCCCCACTTTGAGTGCAAACTCTGCGGTGGTCCCGGCTATGTGAGTGCCACCTATTTTTCCTCGCAGATCTTCGGTTCTTTTTATGCTTGGGTGCGCGACGAGATAGTAGGGCAACACGTTAACGTTACCGCCAATGGCGACGACGTCGCCGCCGGCCAATCGCGCGCTGGCCAAGCCGGGTCCGCCGCCTTCACCGATGGGAATCTCTCCTGCAAGGATCGCCTGAATGCCGCGAACGCTGCCTGATATGAAAATAATCGTCGCATCGAGAGCGTACTTATCGAAGATGCGGACGTCTTTGGCGACCTGGATCACCGTCGATGAACCGGGACTGGTGGAGATGTACGAGGTATTGATCTTATCAGCCGCATCCAGATGCGTCGTCGCGGAAAATATAAGCAGAAAAATCGTTGCTCCAGCATGGCGAATCCACTTCATGGGTTGCCTCCAAACCGGTCAGACTATGTCGACTTCGATGAGCCTATACCACTTTCATTTCACGAGGAAAAGCTTAATTGACAGAGCTGGGCGTGGAGTCTATCTTTCTAGTAAAGTGTCGAAAACTCCATTGGAACTACCACGTGTTGAATGAAGAAACCAATTAAGCTGGTGATGTTCGACTTGGATGGTACACTTGCGGATACCGGGCAGGATTTGGCCGACGCGGTCAATCACACCCGCGCTCACTTCGATCTCGAGCCGTTGCCGGAAGCGCTGGTCCATGGTCACGTGGGCCGCGGGGTAGAACATCTGCTGAGGCATTCGCTGCCCGAGGATAGCGCTGATCACTTTGCGGAGGTGATGCGTGTTTTCCTCGCGCGCTATGAAGGCCACCTGCTCGACACGACGATTTTGTATCCTGGCGTCAATGAGATTCTCGATTACTTTCGAGACAAGCGGAGGGTCGTCGTGAGCAACAAAACGCATCGGCTAACCGTTGCCGTGCTGCGCGGTTTGGGTGTCGAGAAACAATTCGATGCCATCCTGGGCGGTGACAGTGCGGCGGAGAAAAAACCCCATCCGGCTTTGATCCACGATGTGCTTGACCGCTTTCAAATCCTGCCCGCTCATGCTCTCATTGTTGGGGATGGCGACACGGATATCGAGGCCGGCAAACGCGCAGGCGTATTGACTTGTGGAGTCACCTACGGCCTGGGCAATCGATCGGCACTCGTTGCCGCTGGGCCAGATGTTCTCATCGATGAACTTGCAGAGTTGTCCCGTTACTTCTGCTAAGCGGAAAAGTCTCATTAATAAGGAGGTTGTTATGGCGGCCAATATTCCAGAGCAGTACAAAGATTTGTTCAAGAAAGTTGCGTTCGCAAATCTTGCTACTTTGATGCCGGATGGTAGTCCTCAGGTCACGCCGGTCTGGTTTGATCTCGACGGATCCCATATCCGGGTCAATTCAGCCAAAGGGCGAGTGAAAGACAAGAACATGCGGCGCAACAAGAAAGTTGCCCTCTCCATCATCGACCCGGATAATCCCTATCGCCATCTGGACGTGCAAGGTGAGGTGGTGGATATCACCGAGCAGGGCGCTGACGCGCACATTAATGCGCTGGCTAAAAAGTATTTGGGAAAAGATCAGTATCCGTTTCGCCAGCCCGGGGAAGTGCGCGTGATTTACAAGATCCGGCCGGATCGCGTTACCCACATGGGATAATCAGAATCGTTTCCGATATCCTGCGGCGGGCGATCTCACGGTGGAGAGCGACTCGATCTCCTCGTTGTGTGCCACCATGGAGATTTCCGGACTCTTTTTGCGAATCTTGGCGGCCTAAATGGTCGCCTTCTGGCCCGCGGGTCTCGTCACAATCGCGTGGCGACGTTGCCGTCTTTAATTTTTTCGTACGCTTTAAAGCCGACCGCAACGTCCATGATCCCGATACCTTGAAGCTTGTAGAGCGTTATCTGATCGTCGTCTATTCTCCCGGTCACCTTCCCCAGTAGAAGACTCGATATCTCGTGTACACGGTCCCAGGAAGTGACCTTGTCTCGCAACGCGCGAAAGATGTCGCTCTCGTTCACGCATACGGTCTCTTTTGAGGTAATGAAAATCCTCGACGCTCTACGGAGCGTTGTTTCGTCGATCTCCTGTCGCGTACGCGTTCTGTCGCCGTTTGCAATCGAAGTGATGTGAGCTCCTTGCTTCAGCCAGCTGCCATCGAAAACCGGCTGTCGAGAATTGGTTGCCGTAATAACGATATCGGCACCTTCCAAGGCTTCTTCAGGACTCGATGCCGCGTTGATCTCGATCGCTAATTCACGGCCCATCTTTTCGGCGAAAGCGCGACGGCGAGCTTCGGTAGGACAGAAGACTTTTGCTTGCGTCAAAGTTCGGACAGCAGCGGCCGCCTTGAGCTGCATCTCCGCATGGGCTCTACTTCCAAAAACCGCAACCCGGCCGGAGTTCTTCCGGGCCAGGTACTTGGCGCCGATACCACCCGCGGCTCCGGTTCTGAATTCGTTGATAGAACAGTCTTGAAACAGTATGAGCGGCTCGCCGGTTTCCGTACTGTAGAGGATAACCGTTTCGTGATGCAGCTGTCGATCCAAATCCGTCTGCAGATAGGCTCCCATGACGCCATGGACCGAACCTGGCAAGAGGCCAAAAATCATCCGATTGGGGTGATGAATTCTCCGGCGGGGCAGATCGAACCCCCGACCAAGCGCCATTTCTTTGAGGGCGTCTTCGATGGCCACGATTATCTCGTCCATGGAGACGATCTGATCGATGGGAGTGTTTTTGAGGAAGAGCATGTCACTCGAGAGCGAACAAAGCTTCTCGATTTCCTGAAGTTTAACGCAGTCGGTTAAAACCCGTCAATGGAAATGATGGGGAGGTCGGATGATTTCCGGAAAAGCTGGCTCAAAAGTCGAGCGTCGGTGACGGATTCACCGCCAGCCGCCGCTCAATGCGCCCGGCATAGCGAGACATGCCGTAACTACATAGCCAGTAGATCACGGCGATGAACAGATAGAGCTCAAAGGGTCGAATTTCGCGGTTATTGACGATCTGGGCGGCCTTGGTCAAATCCACATAGCCGATAATCGACGCCAGAGAAGTGTCTTTTAGGAGCACGATGGATTGCGTCACTAGAGCAGGGATCATGTTGCGCAGGGCTTGCGGCAGAATAACGTAGCGCATCACTTTTGCACGGGCGAGGCCGGTTGCCGTAGCCGCCTCTGCCTGGCCCCGGGGAACGGATTGAATTCCAGCCCGGACGATCTCGCCAAAATAGGCCGCTTCGAAAATGACGAAAGCCGCGAGCGCCACGCTGTATTCCGGCAAGGATTTACCGAGAAGGACCGGGATGATGAACCAGAACCAGAAAATCACCATTACTAAAGGCACGCCGCGAAAAAACTCGACGTAGAGCGTTGCTGCTAGATGAATCCAACGCGAACGGGCTAGACGGCCTATGCCGACGAAAACGCCAAGAAGAAAGCCGAGGATGATGGCCGGGACGGCCAAACGCAAAGTTCCCCCAGTAAAATTGCCCAAGCCGAGAAAACCCTGGAGGATCAGAAAACTTACGTTGTTGATGATAACGGAAAAATCCATCCTCAAAATTCTCCCGTCTGCCTTTTGGCGATCATTCCTGGAATCGCGAATCTCTTCTCCAACTGTGACATCGTCGTGGCGATGGCCAAGCAAAGCAGAAGGTAAATCAAAGTTCCGGCGGTTAAAGCTTCGAAGGCCTTCGCCGTGTAGGTTTCGATCTGTCGGGTCTGGAAAGTTAATTCGGCAACGCCGATAGTCAGTGCAACCGAAGAGTTTTTAATCAGGTTCAGCGATTCATTAGTGCCAGGCGGGATGATCAACCTCAAGGCGATGGGGATGATGATCAAGCGGTAGGCTTGAGCCATCGTGAGGCCAGTCGATGCTGCAGCTTCGAATTGGGTTTTCGGGATCGACTGGATTCCGGAACGGATCACCTCGGAAAAGCGCGCGCCGTGATAGACCCCGAGTGCCGCAACCCCGGCCCAGAACTCAACGCCGTGATCGAAGAGCCAATCCTGCACGGGTTCGGGCAGTAAAGGCGGCACGGCGAAGTACCAGAAAAACATCCAGACCAGGAGCGGCACGTTTCTGAAGAATTCGACGTAAGAGCTAGCAAGCCAGCGCAGCGGCGCTATAGAGGCGGTTCGGAGCGCACCGGAGAATATCCCGAGGGTGACAGCGAGCAACCACGCGATAGCGGAGATCTCGATCGTCGTGATTAAACCTTGAAGCAGCCACAGGCCGGATTGGCCTCGCCACAGGACACTCCAGTCGAAGTTGTAGGTCATCGATCAGGAAAGTTTCGAGTTGTAAGTTCCAAGTCTCAAGGTCGGAACTCGGAACCCTAAACCCGAAACTTCACTTCGGTACCACCTGCATTTGGAGAAAATGCTTCGTCTCCGGTGCCAACGGGTAGGGAACTTCGCCTTTCGGGCCGAACCATTTTTCGTATAGCTCGAAGTATTTTCCGGATTCGATGGCTTCCATGAGGCCAACGTTGACGACCTGGCGAAAGTCCGAGTCGTTCTTTCTCATGGCCATGCCATAAGGCTCGTAGGAATAGAACTCGCCGACCACGGCCCATTCATCCGGCTTGGGTGCCTTGGCTTTCAAACCGGCGAGTTGAATTCCATCGTTCGTATACGCTTGCACCTGTCCTTGCGCCAGAGCCTGAAATGCCGCCGGTTGATCTGGGAATTCCAACAACTTGGCTGTCGGCACGCGTTCGCGAATAATCTTCGCATTTGTAGAACCCTGTTGGGCGGCGACGCGTTTGCCGGCGATGGTTTGAATTCCCTTGATCGGAGTTCCTTTCTTGACCAAAAACTGCGCGCCGGTGGCGAAAAAAGTCAAACTAAAATCCACCTGTTCCCGGCGTGACTGGGTGTCGGTCATGGTTTCGGCGATCAAGTCAACGGCGTTCGAAGTCAAGAGCGGGATGCGAGTGTTCGGCGCCGACTCTTTTTTTTCTAATTTGATTTGCTTGTTGAGCTTTTTCGAGATCAACGGCAAGATCGATGTCTCCACGAGCTCGATCGAAAATCCTACCCATTCATTGTTCTTGTTCACAAAGGCGAACGGTGGCGACCCGGTTCGGGTGCCGATGGTGAAGGTCCCGGACTGACTGATCTTTTCCAATGTGGTTTGCGCCTGGGAAACGGTGATGCTTGCGGCAATCGCGATAACGCTGATGAGAAAGAATAACAAACGCTTCATCGAATTCTCCTTAGTGTGAAAGAATCTTTCCCAAAAACTGCTTGGTTCTAGGTGATTGTGGCGCGCCGAAAAAGCTCTCCGGTTCGCCTTCCTCAATGATCTGCCCATCATCCATAAAGACAACGCGGTGCGCCACCCGCCGGGCAAAGCCCATTTCATGGGTGACTACGACCATGGTCATTCCGTCGCTGGCAAGGTCGGTCATGACTTCCAAGACTTCATTGATCATCTCCGGATCCAAGGCTGAAGTGGGCTCATCAAAAAGCATGACCTTTGGCTTCATCGCTAGGGCGCGAGCAATGGCCACCCGCTGCTGTTGTCCGCCGGAGAGGTTCGCCGGGTAGACCCCGGCTTTATCAGGTATCCCCACACGGTCGAGCAACCGTTTGGCAACTTCTTCGGCTTCCCGGATGGCTAGTCCCTTTACCTTGGTCGGCGCAAGGGTGATGTTCTGTAGCACGGTCATGTGAGGATAGAGATTAAAGGATTGAAAGACCATGCCCACGTGGGTGCGAAGTTTCGTCGGATTGAACTTGGGATCCGAAAGAGACTGTCCGTCTACGATGATCTCTCCTGACTGAATCGATTCCAGCCGATTAATACAGCGGATGAGTGTGCTCTTGCCGCTGCCACTGGGCCCGCATACCACCACGACTTCGCCTCCGTTGATTTTCAAGTTTATGCTTTTGAGGACGTGGAGCGAGCCAAACCACTTGTCTACATCGTGAAATTCGATCACGGCGAGAGTTTAATTTGCATCATCACGATTGCAAAATACCGGTTCGCATACTATATGAACAAGGGCTTTTTGCAACAGACACGGACGCATCTTGTGGAGAAATATTTCGCTTGGACGGACGTCATTTTGTCCGGCCGGCGAATTTTCTGTCAATGGTTCATCTCGCGAATAAATTGAGGAGGACTTAGCCCTAATCCGACAAAACTTACGCAAAGTGAGCAGTGAGCCAGGGCGGTGAGACCGGAAGCCGTGGGCACCTGAGCGTGCAGGTTGCTCGCAGGCATCGATCACACGAATCATCACCCCGGGGGATTGCGGGGTGGCCCTCAAGGCTGTGTCCCATTGCCCACGGCTGTAGGGCTCATCGCCTGAGCCGCTTCGAAATAATGCGGATTAGGGTTAGTACGGCGTGAATATTTATCTCGTACGGCACGGCGAGGCGGTGTCGGAAAAACTGGACCCGGAAAGACCGCTCACTGCCTCGGGGCGGGAAGCCGTCGAGCGTGTCGCCGGAATGGCGGTGACCAAGAATGTCACGGTCACTGCCATATTCCATTCCGGAATCCTGCGCGCTAGGCAAACCGCCGAGATATTGGCTCAGCCTCTCCAACCCGCCTTGGGTGTGCAGCAGCTTTCCGGCTTATTGCCGCAGGACGATCCAGCCATCGCTAAAGCCGAGCTTGAGGCTGCGGAGAATCCGATCATGCTGGTGGGTCATCTTCCTCATTTGAACCGTCTGCTGGCCTTGTTGGTTAAGGGTGACGATGAGTCGCAGGTTATGGAGTTCCCTCCGGCCGCTATGGTTTGCTGTAGCAACGAAACGTCGAAATGGAAAATCTCTTGGACGTTGACGTCGTGACCCGTAGTTGACCAGTGACTGGGGATGGTCTAAAAAGGAAATGGAAAACGCTAGGATGTAACCGAAAGGCAGATGCAATGGCTTCAGAGACATTGACAATCATTGACAACCGGACTGGCAAAAAGTACGAGATTCCTATCCGCCACGGCGCAATAAAAGCAACAGACCTGTTTCAAATCAAGGTTGCCGAGGACGACGGCCTAGTCAGTTATGATCCAGGCTTCATGAACACGGCCTCCTGCCAGAGCAAGATCACCTATATTGACGGGGACAGGGGTATTCTGCGTTATCGGGGTTATCCCATCGAGCAGATCGCCGAAAAAAGCAATTATTTAGAAACCGCTTATCTGATCCTCCACGGCGAGCTGCCGACCCAGTCGCAGTTGGCGGACTGGACCCACAACATCACCTACCACTCCATCATTCACGAAAACATCAAGAAGCTCATTGACGGGTTCCATCATGACGCCCACCCCATGGGAATTTTGGTGAGTACAGTTGGAGCCTTGTCGACCTTTTATCCCGAAGCCAAAAAGATATTCGAGCCCCAGTCTCGGAGAGCCCAGGCCTACCGCCTGATCAGCAAGATGCCGACCTTGGCTGCCTTCGCCTATCGCCATAGCCTAGGTTTGCCCTATTCATACCCGGATAACGACCTGAGCTACACTGGCAATTTTCTGAACATGCTCTTCAAAATGACAGAGCTCAAATACCAGCCCCATCCGGTGCTCGAGAGAGCCTTGGATGTGCTTTTTATTCTTCACGCGGATCACGAGCAAAATTGCAGCACCAATGCCATGCGCGGTGTCGGCAGTTCCCAGTCTGACCCTTATTCCTCGGTCGCGGCGGCGGCTGCGGCTCTCTATGGCCCGCTCCACGGAGGCGCCAATGAGGCGGTGCTGCGAATGCTGATGGCGATCGGCTCGAAGGAGAAAGTTCCCGAGTTCATCAAGAAGGTCAAGGGCGGCGAGGGGCGATTGATGGGTTTTGGCCATCGGGTTTACAAGAATTACGACCCGCGCGCCAAGATTATCAAGGAGATTGCCGACCAGGTCTTCGAGGTCAAGGGGCGCAACCCCCTGCTTGATATCGCTCTCGAACTCGAACGTATCGCACTCGAGGACGGCTATTTTATCCAGCGCAAGCTCTATCCTAACGTCGACTTCTATTCAGGTCTGATTTACCAGTCCATGGGCCTACCGATGGACATGTTCCCGGTCTTGTTCGCAATTCCTCGGACCTCGGGATGGATTGCTCAATGGGAGGAAATGCTCACGGATGCGGAGCAAAAATTGGCGCGGCCGAAGCAACTCTATCTTGGCCCTGAGCAGCGCGACTATGTGCCAATGGAAAAGAGAAAGTAGTAAGGAGCCGTCTTACCTTAGGATTGCGCCGCGAAATCCGTCGATTATTATTACCTTCAGCAACTGACCAACCCGCAGGGTGGGGTTTGTCAGACCGTTGAGCTCCATCAGAGATCTGACATGTTGACCGTAGCGGCGGGCGATGGCAAAAAGCGTTTCTCCTTTTTTGACCTCGTGGGTGATGAACGGAGGTTGCCTCGTTTCTCGCTCCTGGTAGGATTGCGCGAATATCGCCGCATGTCCCGCCGGTAGCTTCACTCGGAAGCTACTATCCTCCGGCGGGGTCCGGCTCTGCAGCAGTTCCGGATTTAATGCTCGGATCGTTTCCGGGTCGGTGCCCGCCATTTCAGCCAGAGAAACCAAGCGCAAACTCCCCTGGACTTCCATTTCTTCGTAGTCCATCGGTGCATCATACGTCAATTCACTGAAACCGTATTTTTGCGGATCGCTTGCGATCAGCGACGCCGCGACGAATTTGGGAACGAAGTTGCGCGTTTCCTCGTTTAGCTTGGATTTCGTGCTCAATGTCCAAAAATCCTTTGCTCCGGAGCTCTGCATGGCCTTTTCAATGGTCCCTTGCCCCGCATTGTAGGCAGCGATCGCCAGATACCATCGACCAAAGTAGTTGTGCAGGTCCTTGAGATAGGCGGCGGCAGCGCGGGTTGATTTTAGCGGATCTCGGCGCTCATCCACCCACGAATCAATTTTCAAGCCGTACCTACGTGCCGTGCCGGGGACAAACTGCCAAAGTCCGACGGCTCCCGAAGAGGATGAACTGTGGGTGACAAAACCACTTTCGATGAGCGCCAGATAGGCGAGCTCTTCCGGAACTCCTTCTTCATGAAGCACCTGCGCGATCATCGCCATATATTTTCCCGATCGGGCCAAGGCCCTTTCGAGATCGTTTCTACCGCTTTTGGAAAATTGGTTGATAAAGTAGCGGACCCTTGGGTGTTCAATCACCGCTTTAGAAAATTCCAACCGACGTCGCTCGACGGGCAGCTCTATAGCTTTGTTGAGATCCTTCTCCAACGAATTCAAGAAACGATCTTCTACACGCGGTCCGGAGGCATTTCTCGAGAGCGAAGAATCTTTCGAACCCGATGTCGTTTTGGTGTTGGCTTCTTGCTGATCGGATTTTGGCGCGGCATCGCCGGCGCTCTTTGAACTGGTGTCGAGCGTGGACAGCGCCAGCGCCTCTTCCTCTCCAACATCGGGCTGCCCAACAGCCACCGCTATTTCCTCGTAGTCGCTAGCAGGGGAAGGTTGACGAGAGGGGTTGTCAGTTGTTTTTTCTGGTGTTGACCCGAGAGAGAGTGGCGCGCTGCGCACCAGGGTGAGGGGAAACTGCGCACAGCCATGTAAGAGGCCAACCGCCAAGCCGAGGACTAGAATTTGAGCTCGCGTCGACATCGCTTGGTCACCGACGAACTCGCGAAGGGTACTCGAATAGGTACACTCGCGCAAGGTGAAAATGCTTGACAATTGATCCCCTCGGTCTCTAGATTCCTCAGTGGTGCCAAGGAATTGAAAACGATTGACAGATTGGAGCGAAAAAAAATAAAAAAATATTTCACGGAATCGCAGTATGAGAACAAAGGAGGCGCCGTTGTGAAGAGAATCGCTTTGATGATGGGGTTGGTGTGTCTAGGCCTGGCATCTCTCGTTTCGGGAGCGGAAAATACCAAATACCCGGCGCCTCGATTTCCCTCCTATTTGCGACCGCCGAAATCCATCGACGATGTCATGCCCTTCGCCCGGGCCGCCGTGCGCCAAACCGGCGGGCGCACACCGCTGGGCTTGGTCGAAAAAGGTATGGGCGCGTTGATCGTGACCGAGGTTAGCGCGGATGCGATGGTGATGCAGGCGATCAAGAAGGCTTACGAGGAGCGTGGCGTCAAAGTTTATGTGGTATCTGAGGACGAACTATTGGGAATCAACAAAGAAGAAGCACAAAAGGCGATTCAGGCCATGCATTGGTACACGGGGGAGCAAGGCTATATGGAAGTGCGCCACTGGCTCGACGATTTGTTCATCGATCCCGATGTGCCCAAGAAATGGCTCAAGGAACGACGGCCCGACTTGTACAACGCGGTTTACGCGAAAGGCGAAGAAGCGCCACAAAAAGAGCGGGAGCTGGCGAAGCAGTTCAGCGGCTCGAATGTCGCCGAATTTATCGTTAAGTTTCTCGATCAGCATCCCGACGTAAAGGCGGTTTTTTGGCGCCGTGGAGGGAGGCCGCGCACGGCGCGGTTCCTAAAGCAGCATAGCGCGAAGTTCTACGGCAACTTTATTTTTGATAACCGCTACGAACTAATGAACAAGGCGTCGAGCTTTCCGGGGGATGTATGGAAGCTGGCCGAAGAGCGGGTGCTTGAGCCCCTGGCTTGGACAGATCGCGTCGAAGCGTTCGATCCGGAAGGGACACAGATGCATTTCAACGTGACTGAAGAGGAATCGAAGATTTGGGCATCTGCCGCTTATCTCCAGGGACATCTGTTCTTGTCGCCGTATCAAGCAACGGGTCGTTTCCCTTATTCTTCCGTAGACTATCCGGCATTGCAAAAGAAATGGAACCCGCCACTACAAGTTAAAGTCAATGGAGTTTTTGCCGGCACGAGCAATCACACTGGGTCTTATGAGCGCATCGAAGTACATGTGAAAGACGGCTACGTAACCGAAATCAAAGGGGGTGGAACTTACGGAGAGCTTTGGCGCGAATTTATGAAGTATCCCAAGATCAACGAGCTGAATTATCCGTATCAAGATAAGCCCGGTTACTGGTGGTTTTACGAGGCCGGTCTAGGAACCAATCCAAAATTTTTTCGACGGCCCGATGAAAACAAAGAAGGCAACAATACCTCGGAGCGAAACAATTCCGGCGTGATTCATTGGGGTTTCGGCGGCAGTGTGGTTCACGATCCCAACAAGGCAGAAGAGTCAAAGGCATGGATCGATTTTCCAAAGCAGAATGGTCTGCCGAAGGATCACTGGTGGCATATTCACAATACGCTTTTAACTTACCGGGTGCACGTGCGCGGGACCAAGAACACGTGGCTCACATTAATTGATAAAGGTGAGGTGACAGCCTATCGCACATCTGAATTGCGCGCGCTGGCGTCGCGTTACGGCAATCCCGACGACGTGCTTGGCAAAGATTGGGTGCCATATATCCCGGGAATCAATGTCCCGGGAAAGTATGCAGACTATGCAAAGGATCCATGGAAGACCTATGCCGAGGTCATGAAAAAAGTTGAAGCAGGCACCTTCGAATATTTCTATCCGACCAAAGCCAAAAAATAGTTTTGGGAGGGATCG
>Ga0081455_10000728_pt1 | contig 42714 bp, 39 predicted proteins | sample TabmetS3T2R1_FD_70207 | JGI IMG/M metagenome (GOLD analysis project Ga0081455, IMG submission 70207) | Tabebuia heterophylla rhizosphere microbial communities from the University of Puerto Rico - S3T2R1 | ecosystem: Host-associated > Plants > Roots > Rhizosphere ... | reverse complement strand
CAATTCCCGAGGAGATAAAAGCTGTCACGATCATTGGACCGCAATACGATTTTTCAGACCGCGAAATGAAAGTGCTGCGCAACTTCTGGGATAAACAGGGACGGATTTTACTTCTCCTCGATCCGGCGGCCAAGACGCCGAAGCTGGATGCGTTTGTTAACGAGCTGGGCGTAAAGGCGAATGACGACAGACTGATGGTGTTCGTACGGACTGGAATCCAGGAGCTGGCGCTAACAAGAGATGTGCAAGCACGATTCCTCGGTGACAGCCCGATCACAAGGCGGCTGGCTGATGTGCGGGCGCTCTTTTTAGGTGGGACTTCTTCGCTCACCCTCGAGCCTGACCGCGCGCGCGCTGCCAATATCCGGCTCGAGCCCCTGATACAGGCGGAAAAAGGTTATTTTGCCGAGACCGACTATAACACCGAAGATCAGGCAAAGCTGCAGGCTGACGCCAAACGGGACGGGAACACGTCACTAACAATAGGCGCAGCCATTGAAAAAGGTGGCAGCGCGGATGAGCGGGTGCAGGTGAACTCGTCGCGTCTGGTAGTCGTTAGCAACGCGACCTTTGTTCAAGACAATGCAATTACACAGGATCAACAGGGGCTCGATTTCATCTCTGGCAGTGTGAACTGGTTAATGAGCCGCGAACAGCTGATCGGAATCGCTCCGAAAGTTTCAAAACCCCTGACTTTCAGTCTGGATGGAGAAGCATTGGCCCGCCTGCGTTGGATCGTCCTCGTTTTCATACCATTGATCCCCGCCGTGATCGGGACGGTGGTCTGGTGGCAACGGCGTGTTTAATTCTGGCTGTCATGTTGAGCCCTTCGATTTCACTCGGGACAGGCTTCGCGAAATACTCTGACGCTTGTTTGACTGCACCGCCCGGAAAAATGTTCCGAGCTGCCTCGCTTCGCTCGGAATAACAAGACACGAATCATGAATTGGAGAACCACTCTAGTCCTCGCTGTCGTTGTGCTCGGTGTGTTCGCCTATCTCAGATTTTTTGAGATGAAACAGCCCAGCACGGAGGAAGCGAAGCGCCAGGCCCAAAACATGGTGAATTTCGATCGCACCAAGATTGATGGCCTGATCATTCAAAATGGCGATGAAAAGATAGAAATACGCCGCCAGGACAACAAATGGCGGCTTGAAACACCGTTCAAGGACCAAGCGGATGGCGCCCTGGTCGAGAATTTGTTGTCAAACCTGGAGACCTGGCAGAAAGAGGGAACCATTCCGGCAAAGGATATCGACGCCGATAAAAGCAAGCTGAATGAATACGGCCTGAATCGGCCAAAGCTTAAGTTAAAACTGCTCGGATCCGACAGACCGCCTGAAATTTTGTTTGGAAAGGACGCTGCCTTGGAAGGCAGGATGTATGTCCGCTTTGATAATTCCAAGGAAACGTTTCTCGCAAAGCAGTCGGTCAAGAAAGACATCGACAAAAAGGCGGAGGAATTCCGCGACAAGAAATTAACTGATGTAACTACGGCGCAGGTGGTTCGTATCGCATTAAAGACGCCTTCAGGTGAAATGGAGTTGGAAAAGAAGGGCGATCATTGGGACATTGTGAAACCGCTTCGCGCGCGGGCTGATGACGAGAAAGTCGGCGACCTGATCGCGCAAGTTACAACGGCCCGCATTCAACAATTTGTGGCCGACGATCATGGCGACCTGCGGCCTTATGGACTGGCAGAGCCACGCGGGTCGATCACGTTATTTGGCCAGCCGGGGAAAAGAGATCAAAAGGTTGAGATCGCTGACTCGATCAAGGTCTTCGGCCAGGACGACAAGGGTCAAATGCTGCAAATCGGCGGCGTATCGGAGAAGGAAAAGGACCAGGCGTATGTCCGGTTCGCTCCGCGCGGGGCCGTTTACACATTGCCCAAAAAGATTGAAGAAGTTCTGAACGCTAAGCCAGCCGACTTACGAGACTATCATTTGGTTCGGATCGACACGAACGTTCTTGATCGCATTACAATCGATGTCCCGGGTAAAGGTAAGACAGTCCTTGCGCGCAAAGATGGAAATTGGATTATCGCCGGCCGGAATAACACGCCCGCAGATTCAAGCGCGGTCCGCCGTTTGATTGACACGCTGCAGAACCAGCGCGTCACAAACTTCGTGGAAGACGTCGCTTCGAACCTGCCTAAATATGGGTTGGACAAACCGCGTCTGCAATTGACGTTCAGCTCATTCGCATCCGAGAACACGGCTGAGACCAAAGCGGGTGAGCAGCCATTTGCTACACTCGCCTTTGGAAAGGACGACGGCGACAATGTTTATGCGCGACTTACAGATGAACCGTTTGTCGTTGCGGTGCGCCGCGGGTTGCTGGACCAAATCTCAACCGACCCTTTGCAATGGCAGGAGTTATCAATCTTTAAGTTTAAACCTGCCGAGATTCATCGTCTGAGCATAACGACGGACAAAGAGGTGTCGCTGGAACGCGGCGAAAATAACCAGTGGCATTGGCTGAACGGCAGCGGTGAAATCGATAAGACAAATGTGCAGTCGCTGCTCAACACGTTGTCGACCCTGCATGCACGGCGTTGGCTCGGAGCGACTAAACCTCAAGACGGCCTGGAAAAACCGCAGCTCGCTGTTGCATTTACAACTTCGGCTGACAACAAGGCATCACATAAGTTGATCATTGGCGCTCCCGCCAATGATGGAACATGGTGCGCTCACGTGGAAGGAGGCGAAGGCACGTTTGCAATCAGCAATTCGGATTTCAATACCTTGAGGTTGCCCCTTGTGGTCCAACCATCACCCGTGCCGAGTCTGACGCCCAGCGTGACGCCTTGATTCACACGTGGCATTCCCAGCCAAGCAGAGGAGCCTCGTAACGTTACCTTAAAGGGCTGCCACCCGAGATTTTTCGGAATCTGCGAAGTTCACCCCTGAACAAACGAGTCGGATGGGCTCCGCTCAGGATAATTTTTCTGCGGTGTATATCGTCACGATGCCATAACTCAGCGGCTGAAGCGTCGCTTGCGAGAAGCCGCTCGTTTCGATTAAATTGAGCATGGCACGGCCGGTGGGGAATTCTTCAATGGAGTCTCCGAGATAGTCGTAGGCGCTTTTCCTCCCAGTCAAAAGAAAGCCCAGCAACGGGACGCAGCGATGCAAGTAGAAACGATAGATATTGCGCATAATCGATTTTGTTGGCAGTGAGAACTCAAGCACTAACAAGTGGCCGCCTCGTCTAAGCACGCGCGACATCTCGCCAAGCGCGCCTGCCCAATCCTCCATGTTACGCAAGCCAAAGGCGATGGTAACGCAATCAAATGAAGCATCGGGGAATGGGAGGTTCATGGCATCGGCAAGAATTGTCCGGCACACACCTTTCCTATGTGACAACTCCAACATTTCAGGAACAACATCTACCCCGGTGACTTCCGCGCCCGGCAGCTTCTTCTGCAAAGCAAGCGCCAGATCTCCTGTGCCAGTAGCAAGGTCGACAATCCCCTTTGGGCGCCAGGTGACGACGATGTCGGCGGCGCGTCTTCGCCAATAAAAATCGATGCCGCAGCTAAGAGCGTGATTAGCCAGGTCGTACCGTCTGGCAATGGCACCAAACATATGCCGAACTCCCGCTCGCTCCGCTGTGGTACCGGGTTTTGTCATTTGAAGGTGTATGAAACGCAAACTCGCACTTTTTATGATAACTTACCTCTTGTTTACCACATGGATGTAACTAATGCGTGAAAGGCACATGTCACAAATGTTAGGCATGAAGTTTGTTATAAAAAAGGATTGCGAATGCCGCAAACCCCGGCTATGTCACAAGCATGGATATATCTGTTAAAGCTTTAGAAGAAGCCGTTTCACTACGTCGGCAAATTGATAACCTGCAAAGACGTCTTTCCTCAATCCTCGGAGGCGCACCTGCCAGGCCCGCAGCAGCCCCCACACAAGCAAGGCGTCAGGCAGGACGTTACTTTTCGCCTTCAACTCGCGCCAAACTTTCAGCTGCGGCCAGGGCCCGCTGGGCGAGATTAAAAGGAGGAACGAAACCAGCCCCAGCCAAGAAAAAAGGTGCACTAACAGCCGCTGGTCGCAGAAAGCTCTCCGAGCTCATGAAGGCCCGCTGGGCGGCAAGAAGAAAGGCCGGAGGAACCAAGGCAGCACCTTCAGCGAAGAAGGGCGGACTTACAGCTGCCGGCCGAAGAAGGCTCTCGCAGTTGATGAAGGCTCGCTGGGCGGCGCGACGGAAAGCCGCTCGCAAGTAATCGATCAACGCAAGCCCACATCGGCAGCCTGCCGATTGTGTTTGCTTCACAACAAGGGGCGCTGGCGACTCAGCACTGCTCGCGAGAGGACTCGAACCTCCACGGGTTTCCCCATACGGTCCTGAGCCGTACGCGTCTGCCAATTCCGCCACGCGAGCAAAAAACCAGTGGCCCTTACAATGCCCGTGCGTCGGCTGTCTGCAAGATCAAACCGGGCGCAATAAAGGCAAGAAACTCGGAATCACCCCGCACGTTTCTTCCGTGCGCGAACTTCCAGCTGGTGGGCTTTGCGCACCTGACCAAGTGAGCGCAAGAGATCTGCATAATTGGACACGACAATCTCGTAATCCTTTAGAGGTTTATCCTTCACCTGTTCCCAGATCGTGAGGGAACCCTGATAAAGTTCTGCCGCTTTCGCATAATCACCGCGCGAATGATAGACGACTGCGAGATTGCATTTTGACTGCGCGATATCGGGAAGAGGAAGCGGATCTAAATTTTCACGAATGGCCAGCGCGCGAAGGTGTATTTTCTCGGCTTCGGTAAAACGACGTTCATTTGTGTAAAACACGGCGAGGTTATTGAGTACCGACGCGACATCGGCATGGTCCGGGCCGAGTTGTTTCTCGTAAATCTGCAATGCGCGCAGGTAGCATGGTTCGGCCGCCTTTTGCCGGCCCGACTTGCGCAAAATCAGGGCAACGTTGTTTAACATGGTGCCGAGATCCGAATAATGAATGTCTTCGACTTCGGTACCGGCAGCGATTGCTTTCTGATAGAAATTAATGGCCTCCTCAGACTGGCCCAAACTATCGCATAAAAATGCGAGCCGCCGCGCGGAGCGATACAGAGCACGCTGGTCCGGCGGATTTACTTTTTCCAGAATTGCATGGGCCTTGAGCAAATACCCCTTGGCCGCCGCGCGATCCCCCTTTTGATCGAGAAGCTGTCCTAGCTTTTCAAAGCTGGTCGCAAGCGGAAGGTCGGTGTTGCGGAAGGCGCGCTTGGCAATTTCAAGCGCTGTTTCGGCAACGCGAATCGCCTGGGGCATCTGGTTTGTCGCGCGAAGTGTATCGAGTTTGTCGTTGAGGATGGTCCAAAGCTTTTCTTCACCTTTCATTACCCATCACCAACCCTCGCTAATTTGGGTCACTAGTCGGCTGGCGAGGTCCGCAGTCGCAAGGGGCAAAGCCTGACGCTCATCGCTAGTCACGTCGCTACTTACAAAAAAGGTGGTTGTTCCAAGCGCATCGTTAGGCGGTACCAGTTGCTGGCCGTCGCGTCCCGTTAACGAGTATTTTACTACTAACCAAAGAGCAAATTCCGTCGTCGCCAGCACATTGCCACGGACCGAACGCGCCGGTGCCCGGGTGATGCGCTCTATCTCACCCGTTAAAGTAGCGTCTGCTTTATCCCCATTGGTTATCTGGAACGTCCCATCTTGTTGTATCTGCTTGATCACCGTGTCGGTAACCAATACTTCGATTCGAGGAACGAGAGTGCGATTCTTAAAAGTCGGTACTGCGATGCTATGCACATCTCGCAGGTAATATGGCTTTACTGGACCAACGTGATAGCCAAGGCAACCACCCAAGGCGAAGCAGAAAAGGGTGGCAAATAAAGCTTTCAAGGAGCCGGCGAGGCGGACGCTCCGGGAGACGCTGCTGGCTCGGAAGCCGGCAACGTTGCAGAGCCTGTGCTGGTCCCCGGCGGAGCGAGTAAAGGATCAGGCGCGGTGGTGGTATCGGGCGCAAGCGAAGCTGGTGGCGGCAGTGAACTATCGCTCTCCGATGCGGGCAGCGGTGCTTCGTTGTTTGCAGCACCCGGTTTCGCCGACCCGGTTTCCGCAGTTCGCGCACCGTGCGTATCACTCTTTTTCTTGCTGACTTGTCCCACAGGAAGCGCCGGTTGAAGCGCCGCATCTCCAAATTTTGCGCGCAGCTGATCGATTCGTTTTTTCGCTTCGTTGCTTTCCTGGGAACCCGGCTGCTGGCGAATCACTTCGTTGTAGTAAATAACCGCGGCGCGGTAATACTTCTGCTTGTCGTAAAATTTCGCGACCTTGTATGAGTTAGTCGTTTGCTTGTGCTCGAGAATTTCGAGATTAGCGCGTGCCTGCGCTGCTTTCTCACTTTTAGGATAGTGGAAGAGGAAATCTTCGAACGCGGTCTTTGCGTTCGCTGCGGCCGCGGCGTCCTTCGTGCCTAGTTGCGCAGCGTTAAACCAAATGTAGCCGATTTGGTATTGCGCATCCGCGGCGACAGGTTCGTTAGGAAACTTGTCCACGACAGCCTGGTAAGCTTGAATGGCCGCGTCGTTGGCGCCTTGCTTCTCGCGTGCAAGGCCAATATCAAATTGCGCCCGGGCGGTGTATTTTCCGTACGGCGCGGTTCGGACAACATTAGCGAAAACAGTCACAGCGCGGTCTAATGCCGAGGCAATCGGCATGCCAAGAAACTTCAACTTCTTCCCGTTAAGATAAATTTCGCCGATCCGGAACTGCGCCTCGATGGCTTCCTCGAAGTGCGGACTGCCGGAATATTTTTCGACTAGCTGCGCAAATGATTCTGCCGCCGCAAAGAAGTTGTGCTCCTTTTCCTGTAATTGAGCGGCACGATAAAGCGCTTCGGGGGCGATCTTATCCTTGGGATGACGCTTGACCAGACTCTTGTAAGCTCTGACCGCACGCTTGTAATTGCCATCTTTTTCGGCAGCCTGCCCAATCTGGTAGAGGTCGACCGCATCGCCGGTCAGTTCTTCTTCTACGCCGTTCGGGCCTACATATTCCGGTTTTTTGCCCGGCTTGAAGACAACAGAGGCCTTGCCGGATTCGGGCAACAGAACTGCGGCAACCGCGAAAACCAGAAGCACACGAATAGCGATTTGCATGGGTGGTGCAGGGTAGTTGACTTATGCGTTCAGTCAAGTTTCGGAGGCCATCAGCGCACCCGTGAAATCTTCGCCACATTTCCTAAAGTGAACTCTTTTCCAAGGATGGAAGACTAGGCTAACGTTGCAATCTCGTTTTGAATCTGACCGATCAGCAGAAGATACGCCTCGGCTCGTGCGCCTGGAGCTTTGAAGACTGGCGTAGCGTTTTCTATCCCACGGATTTGCCACAAGCTCACTGGCTGGAATTCTATGCGAACTATTTGACCGCAGTTGAAGTGGATTCGACGTTTCATGCTGTTCCCCCCGAGAATAGCGTTCTGCGCTGGACCCAGGCGACTCCGGCCGACTTCCGTTTCGCTTGTAAACTTCCCCGTCAGATCACGCACACTTCCCGGCTGCACGATTGTACCGCGGAGCTAAACTCGTTTCTCCGCGCCATCGAACCGCTGGGAGCGAAACTGGGAGTTATCCTGATCCAGCTTCCGCCTTCCTTCGCGCCAAAGGATGGCAAGCTGGCGCTGCGCACTTTTCTCGGCCAACTGCCAAAGGATTTCCGCTTCGCCGTTGAATTTCGTCACGCCGGATGGCATCGACCGCAATTCATCCGGCTTTTGGAAAAGCATCGCATCTGTTGGGTGTGGGCAGACACCACTGCTCTTAACGAGAGAAATCTTGCGCCTTTTGAATTCCTGCCGCGCACTTCTGATTTTGTCTATCTGCGCCTGCTTGGCGATTACTCAACGAAATACGATGTCGACGGCGGGCATGTCCATCGTTACCAAAAGTTGCTGTGGAAACGCGAAGCCGCGATTGAAAGCTGGTCGCTTAGAATTGAGCGGCACCTTTCCGAAGTGCGAAATGTCTGGGCATTCGTTGGCAATCATTTCGAAGGGTTTGCTCCTGAAACCTGCCAGCGTCTCGCTCAACGTTTGGGGCTCGAGGTCATCCTTCCTTCGGAAACAGAACAAGCCATCTCAACCCAGAGACGTGCGCAGCTCGATCTTCAGTTATAGCAGCGGTTCCAAAGACAAAACGCGCATGACGCGCTTGTGCTTTTCGAAAACGCAGACTTCGCGGATCCCGAAGGCCGCCATTTTTTGTGCGAGCCTTGGAAAATTTTCGCCCAATTGCGCGTGCGAATGTGCATCGGAGGCAACAGTAAAGGGAACCCCCTTCCCTATCGCCAGGGCCACAATAGGATCGCCGGGATAGAGTTCGTTTACCGGCTTGCGCCATCCAGCGGTGGAAAGTTCGATCGCGAGATTCCGCGCGCGAATAAAATCAAGCGTTTCGTCGACGATGCCGCCGATTTCCGCACGCGGCCTGTGACCGTGAATCTTAATAAGATCGAGATGAGCGAGGCAGTCGACTAATCCGGTTGCCGCCATTTCGCGGACACGCCGAAAGTAATCGGCGTAGATCGCATCGACGTCGTGGCCGTCGAATTGCGCCGCCCCATCCGGCACGCTGTCGAACATTTGATCGGCACGGTCGAGGAAGTGCACGGAACCCAACACAAAATCGAGTTTGTCCCAATGCTTCTCGATCCATTTTCGGCCGGCGGCCGAGTGAATGGGATCATTATCGAGCTCAATGCCGACGCGGATTCTCAGATCGGGATTTTTCTCTCGCAGACGATCGATTTCATCGAAATCGATTCCAGTGTGATACCGATCGTGATCGGTAAAAGCGATGTCGGTTAGGCCGATCTCGCGCGCAGAATCTGCCCAGGGTTGCAGCAGCGCAGACGAGTAACGCCGTACCCGATGTCCCTGTGGATGAGTATGGTAGTCTGAAAAGAGTTGATAGTTTTTAGTTGATAGTTGATTGACCGACACGTTCAACCCTATCACCTATCAGCTATCGACTATCAACTCTCTCACGGCACAGCCAGGAATTTTTGCCGAACACGCAACTCTGGGTACTGAGGAAAAAAGACCTCGGCAATAAAAACCCTGTTCGGCGTCAGGTCGCGCGTCGCAATTGTTTCGTTGTACTCAATCCGCTCCTGTGGGTTGATCAAAATCGTGGCAGGTTTCTCCGCAATCGCGTGGTTGTCGGACCATTTTGTCAGGACATTTCCTTCGGAATTCATCAAATAAATTTCAATTCGTTGGTTCGTGGGAAAATCCAGCGTCACAGGGCGCTTGGATATGTTTGCCAATGTCAATTTTATCCCAAGCTGGCGAACTTCAGACAGCTTGATGGTCTGCGGTGTGATTAGCAGGTCGACTGTAAGCCCGCGAAGTCTGGCATCCTTGTATTGGGGAACTGAGTCGGGGGAAAATGGATGGAGCAGGCGACCCAGCCAACCGCGCTTGCGGGCGGGAGTGGCTGTCGGCACGGCGTCCTGAGCAAACATGCTCCCGGCAACGAAAAATATCAGAATGCGCAAAACTGCTCGTCGCTTCATGGGCAGGTTAAACAGACCCGAAAGCTTTCGGGGTTGCAAAAACCCTGTCAAACCCTTTATCCAATCCACATGAAAACTCTTTGTGCATTCGCGTTCTGCCTGGTTTTCGCCGCAGCCGAAGGGATGGCGAAACAACGACATTGCACGTTCCGATTGCATGCACAAGCAAACCCTCGCGACACCGAGGTGTTTGCAACGTCTGTTCGCGCGCAGTTTTCCGGAAAAACTGTGGCAATCGAAAAAATGCCGTGGATTTCAGAGCGCGACATCGTGGCGTTTTCGCCGTACCCCGCCACGAATGGAACTTATGGCGCGCTGTTTCAACTCGACGAGCACGGGCGCGTCGTGCTCGATACTTTGAGCGTTGAGCACCGCGGCAGGCTTCTTTTCGTGTTTATCAACGGCCGGCCAATCACCGAGCTCGAAATCGACAAGCGTGTTTCCGATGGAAAAATCTACATCCCGTCGGGGCTGACTTCGGCAGACATCGAATTAATGAAGAAAGACTGGCGCATGATCGGCCAAAGAAAGCGCTAAACACTACTGCCAAGTGACGAACGTCTCGTGTAGCACATGAATCGCCTATTAACAGTGACCCTTGTCACGTTCGCTTTCGTCGGCCTCACAGGGATGGGCCAGGGCCAGGCTCTCGATCTCGTCTTGCCAACCGACAACGATGCCTTGTTTTCAGGCGACGGCGCCGCGTTCTACCAGTACATAGAACGCAACTACAAGGGTGTGAAATCTACGCCGTGGGAAGGTGGTCAGTACGGCTTTGTGCGCGATCCTACGGACACGGCAGGTGGCGTTGTTTACACGCGTTTTCATGAAGGAATCGATATTCGCCCGTTGCGCCGCGACGCTCAGGGCGAGCCGCTCGATGAAGTACGCGCCATTGCCGATGGGAAAGTCGTACACGTTAACCCCGTTTCCGGCTACTCGAACTATGGAAAATACATTGTCATCGAGCATCGCTGGGGCGGCTCGAATTACTACAGTTTGTACGGACACCTGAGCTCAATCGCAACCCAGCCTGGAGACACTGTAAAACGCGGTCAGCGCATCGCCGTGATGGGCTACACCGGTACAGGACTAGACCGGGAACGTGCGCATTTGCATTTGGAATTGAACTTGATGCTTAGTCATGAATTCGAAGCCTGGTACAACACGTTCTTTAGAAACGATCCCAATCACAACGGCATTTACAACGGGATGAATCTAATCGGGCTCGATATCGCACATCTGTATCTCGCCCTCCACAAAAATCCCTCGATGACTGTTCCCGAATTCCTCAGTCGTGAAGAGGCATTTTACAAAGTGACCCTTCCCAAATCGCGGCATTTCGAGTTGCCAAAATCTTATCCGTGGATGTTCGCGACAGGCGGCCGGAATGAAAAATCTTCCTGGGAAGTCTCCTTCGCGCAGTCCGGTGTGCCGCTGAGAGTAGAATCAAGCGATAAAAGCGTGACGCAACCCGAGCTAAGTTACGTTAAGAAAGGATCCGTCAATTATTCGTACCTGACTCGCGATATGGTTTCCGGCCGCGGCGCAAATGCGCATCTCACTGATTACGGCAAGCAACTGATGCGGCTGCTGATTTGGCCTGATTGAACTGTAGCCGCTTCGCTGCGCGAAGCGCGACCTGTTGTTGCCGCCCGCACGCGCCGTGCGTCGCCCGCAGGGCGGCGGCAATATGCATCAGCACGACGTAGGTACTCGTTGCGCGAGTGCGACTCCGTGTGGTACCGCTCCCTGCACAAATCCCAGACACTCGACGGCGCCGCTCGGCTTTCCCGGAAGCGCGATGACGAGCGAAAGATCGACGATTGCCGCCAGGCTGCGCGAAAGAATTGAGTTGGGGGTGATCTTCATGGATTCCGCGCGCATCACTTCGCCAAAGCCGGGCAATTCCACGCGCATGATTGCGCGAATTGCTTCGGGCGTAACGTCCCTTTGTCCGACGCCTGTCCCGCCGGTGGTCAGAATCAAGGCGCAGCCTTGCTGCGAAAACGAACGAATCGTTTGCTGAATCCGTTCGGCATCATCGGGAACAATTGCTTCAGACAAGACTTGCCATCCTGCCTTTTGGGCCGCCTCCTTCAACGCAGGACCGCCAAGATCCTGATAGTCGCCTGCGCTCGCGCGATCTGAAATTGTGATGATCCCAACTTGTATTTGCATCGTGCTGTGGCGGTGTCTCTATGAGCGCCGCCGATGTTTGCTTCGGCGGTCATAGACCGCCGCAACAGACTGTTTCGTCTTATCGATCAAATGAACATCGGAAATTTTCATCTCTTTATCGACGGCCTTGCACATGTCGTAAATTGCGAGCAACGCGATGGTCGCGCCGACCAGCGCTTCCATTTCTACTCCCGTCTGTGAGACGGTTTGCGCGGTACATTTCACTTCTGCTCCTTTGTCCGATGTGACAATGTTGATTTTAACATCGCCGAGAGGGAGTGTGTGACAGAGTGGAATCAATTGCGCAGTCTGTTTTGCAGCTTGAATACCGGCGATCCGCGCAGTCGCGAAAACGTTCCCCTTTGCGATTCGATCCTTGGTTATCAGCTCAAGTGTTGCTCGCTTGAGCTGAATCTTTCCACTCGCAACCGCTCTTCTTTTACTCATCGGCTTTGCGGACACATCGACCATTTGCGCCCGGCCGTCCCCGTCAATGTGCGTGAGTCGCATCATTTGTTAACCGCCGATAGCAATCATCCTGCGATTTGGTTGGTAGTTATTCCGAAAGTCGTGCTGCTCCGGTTTTCGATCGACAACGTCCAAGAAGAATTGTTTCAGCTCTCTGTCGCTGGCACCGGCTCGCAGCGGTTTCATAATATCGAACTCCAGATAGCTGCCGAGGCATGGACGCAATTTGCCGTCGCAGGTGAGACGAAGCTTGTTGCAGCTCTCACAGAAATGCAGGTTGGTCATTGCCCCGATAAAGCCGATCCGCTGCTGGCGTCCCGGGATCAGGTAATACGTCGCCGGGCCGTTTGTGCGAAACTCAGCTTCAGGAATCAACGAGCCATAATGCGATTCGATTATTTTCTTCGCCTCACCCACTGGTATGAAGTTGTTATCGTCGAGCACCTCGGTTGTGCTTACCGGCATCATCTCGATAAAGCGAAGAATCAAATCGCGCTGCGCCGCGAATTCTATCAATGGAATCAGCTGATCCTCATTTCGGCCACGCATCAGGACGGTGTTTAGTTTGATCTGGTTGAAGCCGGCGGCAATGGCCGCGTCGATTCCATCGAGAACCTGTTCGTGGAAATCGCGGCCGGTAATCTGTGAATAGACTTCTCGATCTAATGTATCGAGCGAAATATTAACCGATCCCACACCTGCCGTGCGCAAAGCCGTGGCCATTGGTTTTCCGGGGGCAATTTCTCGCGCGAGCAATGTCCCGTTCGTGGAAAGACCAATGCTCTTAACGCCGGAGATTTCAGGGATTCCTCTGATGAAGCCGAGAACGTCGCGGCGCGTCAATGGTTCGCCACCGGTAATTCGCACTTTCGAAACGCCCAATTCGGCAGCAATTCGAATCAGACGCAGCGTCTCTTCAAAGGTCAGGATTTCCTCACGCGGCAGCCACTCTTGTAACTCCTGCGGCATGCAATACGTGCAACGCTCATTACAACGATCAGTGATCGAGACGCGCAGATAGGAAATGCGATGGCCGTAGCGATCTTGCATGCAGCAGAACGTTAGCGGCAGGTTGAGTTGAATCAAGAAACCGATTGATTGACTCGGAAGTGGAAACGCGCATATGATCGCTCCCATGAAGCGTCAATCCTTCCCGGGGGCGCTCACGTTTGGGATTGCGGCGGGCGCATTGGTTCTCACCGGTTGTTCAACCATCGAGAGTCGAATTTCTGAACATCCCGAAATTTATGGGAGCCTTTCTTCACGGGACCAGGCGCTGGTAAATCAGGGACACATTCGCTACGGCATGTCGCGAAACGCAGTCTGGCTCGCCTGGGGTTCGCCAGATTCCAAGGTGATAGGCAACATGCGCGGCCGTTCTACCGAGACGTGGGTGTACGTGTACTACGCAGTTTACCCTTACTACTATCCTTTTTATGGTCCGTATGGTCCCGGCTTTGGCTTTTTTGGCGATCCTTTCTACGACCCATTCTATTATTCACTGATCCCGCCGAGCATCCCTTATCCAAATAGGGTGGTTACTTTCTCTAATGGCAGGGTTATGTCGTTTCAATACCTGGCGGGATCATGATCCTGATCAACGATTTCGGTCCCATCCCGTCACCAAAGGAACCCTGTTAGCGAAGCACCTCTAATCAATGGCTCACCGATATTTTCAAAATTTAATCAACGCTTTTGAAAAAGCGGGCGAACTGAAATACCGGATATTCGGGATCGCCGTCACGGCGTTATTTTTCGCCAGTTGTGGAACGCCCGGGACCCGTATCTCGCAAAATCCGGCAATCTATCAGGGTCTCTCTCCGCGCGACCAGGCGCTGGTGAGTCAAGGACAGATCCGCCGAGGTATGACGATGGACGCGGTATGGTTGGCCTGGGGTACGCCGGAGCAAAAGATCCCGGGTTACGGGCGTGGTCGCCCCACGGAAACGTGGGTCTATCTGCGCTACGACACACCTACTAGTTACGGCGGGCCGTACTATTACGGGCCATTCGACTGGTCATACATCCCACCGAAATTTCCCTATCCGTCCAAAGGAGTCACTTTCGCCGATGGCAAAGTTGTTTTCTTTCGCCACCTGCCAACGCCGCCACCACTAGGCTGGTAAACAATTTCATTCGCATTCGGGTGCGAAAAGAATCAGTGTAAACGTGACGCCTCAGCAATGGCTTATCGCTCATTCCGCAGCTTCCTCGACGCTCTTGAAAAAGCAGGCGAGCTGAAACGCGTCGCCATTCCCGTCGATACCAATCTGCTTATCGCAGAATGGGCTGATCGTGAAATGAAATCGGCCGCCGGTGGAAAAGCTCTTCTGTTTGAACAGCCGACGGTCGATGGAAAAAGATCAGTTTTTCCGGTCGCGATCAACACGATGGGATCGCGCCGCCGAATGGCCACGGCGCTACAGGTCGCAGACATCGAAGATGTCGCCCGGGAAATTCAACTCATTCTAAAAGCGAAACCGCCTACCGATCTGCGCGAAGGCTGGAGTTTGCTTAAACAGGGAATTCATCTTCTGCACGCGCGCCCAAAATCTGTACGCGATGCGCCATGCCAGGAAGTGGAGCATCGCGTCGAAAGTGGAGACAACTTTTCGCTCGAAGATCTGCCGATCCTCAAGTGCTGGCCCAAAGACGGCGGACGCTTTGTCACCCTGGGCAACATCCACACATGCGATCCCGAAACCGGCGCCCGCAACGTGGGCCTCTATCGGATGCAAATCTACGACAGATACACAACCGGAATGCACTGGCAGCTCCATAAGGTTGGGGCGCGACACGGCAAACGCTATTACGAGCGCGGTGAGCGCATGCCGGTCGCGGTCACCCTGGGTGGCGATCCCGTGTATACGTTCGCGGCAACCGCGCCGCTGCCGGACGGGTTGGATGAGCTTCTGTTCGCGGGTTTTCTGCGAAGAAAATCAATCGAGCTTGTTCGCTGCAAGACGATCGATCTCGAGGTGCCCGGGGACGTCGACTTCGTTCTTGAAGGATATGTGCAGCCCGGGGAGATGCGCCCCGAGGGGCCGTTTGGCGATCACACAGGTTTTTACACTGCCATCGAGGACTACCCTGTGTTCCACCTAACGGCAATCACACACCGCCGCGATGCTGTTTATCCAACAACGATCGTCGGTATCCCGCCGATGGAGGATTATTACATCGGAGACGCGTGCGTGCGCATTTTGCTGCCGGTTTTCAAAATGAATTTTCCCGAAATTGTGGACATGACCCTGCCGCCGGAAGGCGTATTTCACAACCTGGTCTTCATCAGTATTCGGAAGCAGTATCCTTACCAGGCATTCAAGGTAATGCATGGTCTGTGGGGCATGGGCCAGATGATGTTCAGCAAATACATCGTGGCCGTGGACGAAGATTGCGATGTACACAATACGAGCGAAGTGCTCTTCCGATTGTGCGCAAATACCGATCCTGCCCGCGACACTACTGTCATCAAGAATCCGAGCGACTCGCTCGATCATGCTCCGAGCGAACAAAACATCGGCTCACATATGGGGATTGATGCAACACGTAAGTTGCCGGGTGAAAATTATCATCGCCCATGGCCGGAATTGTTGAAGATGACAGATGAAGTGCGAGCACTGGTGGACAAACTCCAGGCGCAGGCGCGCGGATCCAATCTCTGACGGTCGGCTTACGGTTTGCGGAAAAGCCGACCTGTATCTACGTCACTAGTAAGTCCACCGGGTGGAATACCTCGAAGGTCATAGACGCGTCCTGTGTAAGGGCTGTAATAAAAACCCGGCGTCCCGGCCCAGTGCGCGTACGGAAAGCCGCCCGGCGGCGGCGGATCATAACGCGCCGCTTAATTCTCCTGAATAATCGCACCGCCGAGAAATCGCCCCGGTAGCAGCGCCAGATGCGGCGCCCCGACCGACAGGTGTGTCACACGAAGTGAGGATACACAAGTTCAGGACCACACCAGGCCTAAGTACAAGAATTTCCCTTTTTATCTTGCAAATCCGTTCGCGCATCAAACCGCGCCAACCGCCGGATGCTGCGGCGCCTCAAGATCGCGTTTGTCTGGCCGAACCCGTCCTAGGGATATACGAATACTTTCTTTGCACGTACGTCCAGGACTAGTCCGCCATGCGCAACCACCTTCGAGCAGTCATACTGTTGATACGGCGGGTATGGGCTCGATACAACTCCCGAAGGATCATGCGGGCTACGGTTCCCAAGCGGATAGTGGCCTCCCTTTGCCGGATATTTCTTCTCAGCATCTGCTTGAGTGATCGCGGTCGCCGTCATGACCGGATGCGTGGTTCGGGAATCAGTCGCATCCCTGCCAGACATTTGACCATGAAGGGCGGTGCCGAGCGCAAAACTGCCAACCACAACTGCTGCGATAATTTTCAGAGAATTTGCTTTCATATTCATTAGTAAGGTTCGCAATGAAGAAATCAGACGGATGTTTGGCCTGACAAATTCAAAAAAGATTTGAAAAGTTGTGCAGCGACCCGACCTGCCTTCTCCATTTTGCTTAGGTGGTAATCTTTTTCAAAAACGCGGAACTTGTCCAGCTCAATTCTCCGCAGTAAACCGCGGTACACAGAGCCCATGATTTCCGCTGGCGCCATAGCTCTCTTATCTTCATCGGGCAGAGCTGTGGCTGCATTGACGAAAAACTCACGAGCGCGGCGGGCCTGAAACTCCATCAATTGAACAAAGCGCTCATTGTAACGCCGCCGTATCAATTCGGTCTCAGAATAATGGAACCGCGCCAGATCTTCCTGTGGCAGGTAGATCCGACCGTTTTGAATGTCCTTCCCAACATCACGAATGATGTTCGTCATTTGCAAAGCCAGGCCCAGTTCGACTGCGTATTGTTTACAACGCTGGTTCCGATAACCAAAAATCTCGATGCTTACGAGCCCGACCGCGCTGGCGACTCGATAGCAATAAACCCTGAGCTCGTCGAAAGTGGGATATCGCAGTGTGCTCAGGTCCATTTCGACACCGGCGATGATTTCCTCCAACATGTCCGTTGGCAGCGAGTATTTGCCGATCAACTGCCTTACATCCTGAGCAAGAAGCGGCTCGTCCGTGGCCGCGACGTGAAGCATCTGGCGCCAGTTCGCCAGACGCACTCGCTTTTCGACGACGCTGAGTTCTGAGGAATCGGCGATATCATCGATGACGCGGCAGAAGGCGTAGAAAACAGTGATGTCGCGTTTTTGTTCGCGCCCCAGGGAAATAAACGCGAGCGCGAGATTCGATTTGCTCTGACGCGTAATCGTCGCCGCGTTCATGGTTTCCCTTCTGAAAGCCGGTTTTCTAATACTGAATCCATTTCTCGTCGCTAATGCGACCGGTTTCGCATTGCCGAAACAAACAGACCCATGACGCTAACAACCAGCCGGTGATGATTCCGCGAAGGAAGGCGAAACTCAATTTCCAAAGGAACAATGCGCCTAACCGATCTGCAATTGCACCGCGTATTATGGCATCGCATACCATAATTAGGAAAAAATGGATGCCGCAGATAACTAAAAACCATCCAAGGCGAACGGCGTTTTTGCGGATAAACAGAGTGTGGGCGCGCATTGCATCGATGACTGTCTCATTATGGAGAGCGAGGGAGATTTGGACCGAGCAAAAGGCAATAATCAAGATGCTCATAAGCACCCTGGCAATTGGCAGATAATCGAGGACGCCGGGAATGTTAATGAAATAGGCCAGCAGCAAGGGCAACCGCACAATCAGCATGCTTACCCCAACGACAATTCCAGCCCACTCCAAGACATAGCTGAACCGGCGCATGGCGAAGCGAAAGAGTTCTCCTTCTTCGAAGCTCACGCCCTTTATCCAGGCCAAACAGACTGTAATCAGATACACCTGGATGTAGACTCCCAGTAGGTATTCGAAAATGAACGCGGTTGCATCGACTGTCGCCGAGATTCGCAGAAGCCCCGCGGCCGAGACCAAACCACTCCACTCTGGCAATCGCCAGAACACAATTGGCTTCAAGAGCGACGCCAGCGCGCTGAGTAACAGAATCAAATAGGTAAGATGACCCCAGAAACGATAACGTTTCCACAATGCTCGAAGCAAAGCGCCGTGCAGTCCGCGCCAGTTAACCAGCATGAACAAGGCGGCTATGACAGAGAGTGGGTACGTTGTCGTGGCGTTATCGAAAATGCCCGCAACTCCCTCCAGTGCGGGCAACGGCGTTTCGCGCCATATGTCCACAAATCGCGGCCAATACCAGCGTGGCAACGAGACAAGCTGGTTTAAATCAAGATCGGCCCAGCCTCGGATCGGAGTGAAAGTAACAAATTGAAATAGAAAGTAGCCAAATCCGAGCAGCGAAAAGGTAATCCAGATGCGTTTATATCGCCGGATGCACCGAAACCCATCCCCCAGTGCATTCCGCACCGGATTGAACATCATCACAATTGCGTAACCACCGCAAAGGCCAAGCAGCGGATACAGGCGCGGCAAGTGTCGCCACATGTTAGCAAGCAATGTTTTGGTAGAGCGCGACCGGTCCGAGCCGGACTGGCTTCTGGCGCGCCGAGCGTGAACGGACGGCTCGGCAATCCATCCCTACCAGTTGTACCATCATCTAACGGATGAGCCCCCAGTGTGGGTGGAAAGGCCAATAGACTAACAAACCACGCCCAACAAGGTTTGCTTCGGGCACGGCTCCCCAATAGCGACTGTCATAGCTATTGTAACTATTATCACCCAAAGCAAAGTAGCCATCCTCTGGCACGGTAAACGTTCGATCTGGTTGCGACAGATATTCGTGGCCCAGGGCATACCCACGATAAGGAGGTTTCGCTGACATTACCCGGGCAAAACCGTAACCCTCAGCTTTCCTGCCATTCACGTAGAGAAAGGGCGGATCGATTCTCAAACGATCTCCCGGCAAACCCGCCAGCCGCTTGATGTAAAAAGGCGGGCCCCCTTGTGGGTCCGGGCGGATAGCTGGAATGTTGTCGGTCCGGAAGACGAACACGTCACCCCGGTGTGGCTTAACAAAGTTATAACTAAACTTATCGACAAACACCTGGTCGCCGGTATCGATTGCGCCTCTGGCCATAACGTCGCCGCGACGAAAAATGCGGCCCGGGAAAACATTGAAATCATGGCTCAGCGTGTCGGGCGACGCATAGACGAGATATTTTTGCCGCTGGCAAATCAGCTGCGAAAAAGTAAGAAAGAAGAACATTTTCTTAGGCTGGATTTCAAGAAGCTGATCATCCTCCCGGGAGATAACGTTGATGTAATTGCGACCGAGAACGATGAACTCACCAATCTGCCGCAGAATGTTCGGAGCGGGAGCTGTGCTCGGATAGCCAATGATACCGTTCAGGGTCGGCTGCATCGAGCCTGTCGGAATTTTGAACGGTTGCAGGAAATAAGAGCGAATCCCCACCGCCACAACGATGGCCACCAGAATCACCTCGCAATTCTCTCGCCAATGCGATTCCCATGTCACAGGTGTCAGCCTGTGAAGGGTCTTATCCAGCGCGTCGGCTGTGGTGTGTATTCTCTCGCGATCTCTCTGCGATAACGCCTCGCGAAGATCCTTCATGCCTGCCGTGATTTGGTCCCGATCCGTGCTGCTGAGCTGATCGTCCTTGTAGTGTAAATACTTCCGGGCATGCCGCAGGAGCAGGCGGCTGTGTTTCACTTGGCGCGTTGTAAACATGAATTCGTAAATTGTCTTGGTGTCATTCCGAGCGAAGTCGAGGAATCTCTATTTTTAAAGCGGAAATAACGAGAGATGTTTCGACTTCGCTCGATATGACAAGAATCATTGCGCTTTGAGCACCTCGATGAACGCTTCCTGAGGAATATTGATCTTCCCGATGCTCTTCATCCGTTTCTTTCCTTCCTTTTGTTTCTCCAAAAGTTTTCGCTTCCGCGTAATATCGCCGCCGTAGCATTTCGCGGTTACATTTTTTCGCAACGCCGAAACGCTCTCGCGCGCAATAATTTTTCCGCCAATAGCTGCCTGAATCGCTACTTGGTACAGTTGTCGCGGGATCACTTCCTTTAGTTTGGCCGCCAATTGGCGTCCCCTCGCCTCCGCGCGATCTTTGTGCACAATCGTCGAGAAAGCATCGACGGGCTCGCCATTAACAAGCAGGTCCAGCTTTACCAATTTCGCGGCACGATAGCCTGCATGCTCATAGTCCATCGATCCGTAACCACGGGTAATGCTCTTAATCTTGTCATTAAAATCGACGAGGATTTCGTTCAGCGGCAATTCGCAATGTAACATCACGCGGCGAGTATCGAGCGATTCGGTGCGTTCCATTTGTCCACGTTTCTCCAGAATCAATTGCAGGATGTCACCTATATTCTCATTCGGACAAAGCACATATGCTTTCACAATCGGCTCACGAATTTCCTGGATTACGCTGGGATTCGGCAGGTGAGCGGGGTTGTCGATCGACAATTTTTCTCCGCGCGTGGTGATCACCTCGTAAACGACGCTTGGACTTGTGGCGATGATGTCCATGTTGTACTCGCGTCGGAGCCGCTCCTGGATGATCTCCATGTGAAGCAGCCCGAGAAATCCGCAGCGAAATCCAAATCCGAGGGCGACGGAGCTTTCCGGTTGATAAATGAAGGCCGCGTCGTTCAGGCGTAGCTTTGCGATTGCGGTCTTCAAATGTTCGAAGTCGCCGGTATTGATCGGATAAATCCCGCTGAAGACCATCGGATGAATTTCCTGAAACCCTGGAAGCGGCACCCGCGCGGGATGGCGCTGATCGGTGATGGTATCGCCGATCTTCATGTCGGCAGTCGACTTAATGTTTGCGATAAAATAACCGACATCACCGGGGTTGAGCTTTTCCTGCAGAAGCATCTTCGGCGTAAAGACGCCCACTTCCTTGATCTCGTAACGCGCGTTGTTGCTCATCAACATGATCGCGTGATTTGCTTCCATTGTTCCGGAAACGACCCTTACGTAGCCGACCACGCCGCGATAAACATCAAACACCGAATCAAAAACCAACGCGCGCAACGTCTGATCTGCCGGTGGTCGCGGCGGCGGAATGCGTTTCACGATTGCCTCTAGAATTTCATCGATCCCGATTCCCATCTTCGCACTCGCTTCGATCGCTTCTTCGGCAGGAATGGCTAGGATTTCTTCCAACTGGCGATGTACGGAGGCCAGATCGGCGTTCGGCAGATCGATCTTGTTGATGACAGGTACAATGGTGAGCCCCTGCTTGTGAGCCAGATGAACGTTCGCCACCGTTTGCGCTTCGACGCCCTGCGCCGCATCGACGACCAAAACGGCGCCCTCGCAGGCAGCGAGACTCCGCGAAACCTCATAACTAAAATCGACATGCCCCGGCGTATCGAGGAGGTTCAACCGATAGTTTTGTCCGGATTTGTTCGCGTAACGCATCGTCACCGGATGCGCTTTGATGGTGATCCCGCGCTCCCGCTCCAAGTCCATTGAGTCAAGAAGCTGGTCCTGCTTTTCCCGCTCCTGGATCGTACCCGTGCGCTCAAGTAACCGGTCCGACAAAGTCGTTTTGCCGTGATCGATGTGCGCGATGATGCAGAAGTTGCGCGTAAACTCAATTCCCATGGAAGTGGGCACTATGCGGGCGCGGCTGCGCATGGTCAATCGGCTAGCGCACGCGCGAAACAAATCCAGAAGTAGAAGCCCTCACTCTAAACGGACTAAACGCACGGCACGCCGTCGTAAATGATCGACGAATTGCTTAACGGCGTCTGATCATACTTTGACGTACGTCTTACCGGTTCGCCTCTACGGCCGTCGCGTTCAAAAGTGTCGGCGGAATTTACAACTTACACTTTCTGAACACCTTGCGTCGAATTTCTCCGGCCAGATTACAGGCATGACACGATTAAGTGCCAAACGAAAGGACTCATCTGATGTTAAAAATCGCAAATTACGAAACAAACCCGACACAAACGAACACTTTTTCTCTGGCCATTTCGCACCGGTCTCACCGCGACGTTGCCATATGCTCAAGCAACTTTACCAGCTTCCCTTCAGACGACGTCGCGATGGTCTCGGTGCAATGCGCACACCAGAAGAGTGTGCGCATCATCTCAGCTCTTTTCGCTCTGATTTTGATCTTTCTGCCGGCTTCGCGCAGCTGGTCTGCAGGTGATAGTTTCGATGCCTCCGCGCCGGATGTCCCGGCTGCTGTTCCGACTTTAGTGCAGCATGTAGCGACCGGAATGGATCGTTATCCAATAAACCTGTTGACCATTCAACTGCCCAACCCAGTAAGGGCGGGTAATTGCCTGATTCTTGGCGTCCAATTTAACAGTGCAGGTTCAGTTGCGAGCGTCACTGACGACAAGGGCAATGTCTGGAGACCTGGTCCTACCGCCACTAACGTTTCATTCTCGAAGCGCATGAATTTGTATTATGTACTCAATGCCGTTGCCGGAACCCACACCATAACGGTCCGCTTTAGCGGGTTAAGCAGTACGCCGGCCTTCCCACAAGCAGTTGTTTCAGAGTTTTACAATGTGGCAACTGCCAATGCATTTGACGGAAGCACGGCCAGTGCCACGTCACGTTCCGCTGGGGTAATTACAACTAGTGCTCCGGGAGATTTGATTTATGAATGGGGGGCGGCGTTATCCAGCAGTAATATCAATGGTGGGGGGTTTAATGGGACAAGTATCACTGCCGGGACAGGATTTACATTGCTTAGCGCCGATCTCCAGGTCGGTTCGGGTGATCAATACCAAATCCAACCTTCCGCTGGACCAATTAGTCCGACCTTTTCGGCAAGTGGGGCTGCCGTTTGGGGATCGGTAGCTATTGCACTCAAATCTGCTGCAGCGGGTACCGCTCCGCCGCCGGGAATACGAGTCATCCACCTGCAGCACACGCTTCTGCAGGCGGTGCGCGCTCAAAATCGAGCCAACCCTATCGTCATGCAATTCCCTTCCAGCGGCAATTTGTTAGTTGGGTTGTATAATGCCGCGGGACCCTTTGCGACGAGTATAAGGGATTCGCTTAACAACACCTGGTCTCTTCCAGCAACTGCGAAGATCAAGGACCTGGGATGTGGATGCACATCCGCTCAGATTGTGTACGCAGCTAACGCTTCAACATCTCCGACACTAAGTGGCATCACCGTCTCAATCAGCACACCTGGCACAGGTGACATGATGTTCAATTTGTATGACATTACAGGTGCTGCTTCCTCTCCGTTCGACCTGGCAACCACATCACAGGGCAACCAACAATCTTTTGGTAACATAACAACGGGAACAATTACTCCTACCACATCTAATGGTCTGGCAATCCATGTGAACTCGATTGATTACAATGCCATACACACAATGACTAGTCCTACAAACGGCTTTTTTGATACTGTTACTAATGATCATGGCCACGGTCCTGATGTATCTACATTGGATATGGATAATGGATATGCACATATCTACAATACCACTACCTCGCCAATCAATTTCACGTTTACATCGTGTTGCGCAAACATAGGTATCGGCCCTTGGGCAGGTGTTACGGCAGCATTTAAATCGACCGGTAACATAACGCCGACTCCGACGCCTACTGTGACACCAACAGCAACCCCTACACCCTCTGTCACACCAACGCCGACTCCCACTCATACCCCAACGCCGACTCCGACTCCTACAGTGACACCCACGCCCACCCCCAGCCCTATGCCTACAGCTACACCAACGCCCAGCGTAACCCCAGGGCCCGGTCTAGTCGCGGCGTATGGATTTAACGAAGGGAGCGGGACGACAGTGAACGATGCGTCTGGCAACAGGCATACTGGAGCCCTTCAGGGCGGAGCGTCATGGACGACTTCTGGTAAATATGGAAAAGCGATTTCGTTCAACGGGACAACTGCCTTGGTAAGTATTTCTAATTCACCGTTGCTTCAGCTAAGAACCGCAATGACACTGGAAGGGTGGGTCAATCCAACTACTCTGACCGGAACTTGGCGGGACGTGATCTATAAGGGCAACGACAATTACTACCTCGAAGCGGATAGCACGAATATCAGACCGGCGACACGTGCACCGTCTGGTTCGGCGCTGTTTGGGGCGGGAAAGCTGTCAGCCAATGCTTGGACACACCTGGCGGGAACGTATGATGGTACAACACTGCGCTTATATGTGAACGGGGTACTGGTAAGCAGCCGGGCACAGACAGGCACAATCCCAGTCTCAACCAATCCGTTGCAGATCGGTGGCGACAGTGATTACGGTCAGTATTTTCCAGGAAGAATCGACGAGATACGAATCTACAGTCGTGCGTTGAGCGCCGCTGACATACAGCGCGACATGAATACGCCGATCACACCGTAAATCCGACGCGCAGTCCTCTGATACGTAGACGTTGCGACTGGTTCGCCTGAATTAGCGCTCACCTCGCAGTAGGCGTAACCGGCCAGGCCACCGGCTCTCTTTCGGAATATCGTCAGGAACTTTGCCCCTCGATTTCCGGATAAGAATGATGAAGGAGAAACACTGATGCCAACCATGAGCCGCTCCAGTCGCAAAACCGACATCTGGATTCTGCCACAGGGCACACTTGCGCTCGTTAGGCCGCTTACCCAGCGGGCGAGTGAATGGATCAGGCGACACGCCCGGGATGATTCTCAGTGGTTTGGTCCTGCGCTGGTGATCGAAAATCACTACCTCGCAAATCTGCTTCCCGGGATGATCGAAGACGGGCTGTACGTAACGCAGTAAACATCAGAGCGCCCTCAGCCTGATCAAGGCATCTTCGCCAGGATTTTTTTCATCTCGTCCGCTGTAAAAGCGCGCAACGTTTGCGTGCGAATGTTACCCAGCATGTCTGCTGCCAGTAACACGCCGGCGGCCGTCTCATCGTCCGGGGCGTCGAAGACGCACACCTGATCATATTGGCCGAGGGTCCAATACATCTCCCTGATGCTTACTCCTCTCGACTCCACCTTGGATGCCCAATCAGCTACGCGCTGGGTCGTCTCTTTTGCGGCCTGGATACCCTTATCCGTGAATTGCACCAAACTAATGTACGTCGGCATGATGTTACTCCTTTACGTATTTCTGGCATTGGTTTTCTGGATGAGCGAGATACGATCGAGCCTACGGATACGTGCTCTAAGCGTCAAACGCATCGCCATCAATTTGACCGTCCCAAATGGAATGTGCACAAATTGTCTTCCCCAATGAATCGTTCGACCAAATACTGAGTTTTAAGCTAGATTAACATCAACATGCCAAAGCTCATTATCAGCGGTACGACGTATGAACTTGTTGACGACCTGGTCACCGTCGGACGCGGTCCGGACAACACGATCGTTATTAATAATCCTTCGGTCTCGGCCCGCCACGCGCAGTTGCAGTTGGCCGGCGAAACGTATCGGTTGAAAGATCTGGGGTCGACGAATGGCACACACGTCAATGGAAAGCCGGTCACGGAAACTTTGCTTAGCTTTGACGATCGGATCCGATTTGGCGCGACCGAAGCCCGTTATGAAGGAGACAAAAGCGGATCGCGACCGCTCCCCGAACTCGAGGAGATCAAAGCGAGACCGGCCGAATCGAGCGCCGCGCCCGCGGATTTCATCAACGTTTCTCCGTCCCGGCGTCAAAAACAGCAGAGCGATCCCGTTCGCAATGGAATTTTTATCGGATTGGCGATTGTGCTACTGGTGTTTCTGGGCAGCATGATCGCAGTGCTTATGATGCACGCGCCAAGCCCGTAGATTGTAGCGGCGGTCTATGGCCGCCGGCGGTGCGGTGTGCGCAAGTTTATGACTTGCGTTCTCACATGCGCAACTTACAAACTTGCGCCACCTTAGTTTCAGCGCTCGCAGAGCGCCTCTACGGAAATGCATACCCAATCCGCGATCCGCAATCGATGCCAGTCCGGCTCGGAGCAATCCGCAATCACAAAGCGCCTTCTCCTTTTCGATATCGACGGCACGCTGATCCACTCAGGCGGCGCCGGCGTGCATGCGCTTAAATCGGCTTTCAAAGAACGTTTCGGTATCGACGACGATCTCCACGGTATCGAAATCGCCGGAATGACCGACTCTGGAATCGTTGTCAGTATATTGAACAAACATGAAATTCCCGCGACGAACGAAAACGTAAGCGCGTTTCTGGACAGTTATGTACACTTTCTTTCGTCGGAATTGCCACGTCGCAAAGGCAAACTGCTTCCGGGTGTGCTCGAGCTCCTTGAAAGACTCAAGTCGCGGCCGCATCTCGTGCTGGCGCTGCTCACTGGCAATGTCTCGCGTGGAGCGCGATTAAAGCTCGAGCATTATGGGGTCTGGCACTTTTTTGAATTTGGCGCCTTTGCCGACGATCATCGAGATCGCAACCGGCTCGGGCCGTTCGCCCGCGCCCGCGCAAAGGAAAAACACGGTCGCGAATTCTCCGCCTCGGAAATCGATGTGATTGGCGATACACCACGCGATATTGCCTGTGGCAGAGCTCTGGGTGCGCGCACGGTCGCCGTGGCAACCGGAACATGGAGTCGCGATCAACTTGCCGAACATCAGCCGGATTTTCTAATCGATAACCTTTCAAACGTGGAAGACGTAATCCATACGCTCGGATGGTGATCGATTGACGAATGAAGGGTTGAATGAAAAAAAAGAACGCCTCCCCGTCTGCTCCAAGGCCCCAACGAGACCGGCCTAATGTCTTGCCCCTCAAGGGCGAAATCGATCTGCACGTTTCTCCTGTAGTCACGGCATCACTCACCGCAATGATCGATAAGAAACCGGCGCGCATGGTGATCGACCTTTCGGAGGTGACTTACATCGACAGCGCAGGCCTGGCGGCGCTTATTCAGGCGATGCAAAAGGTGGAGGCCTACGGAGGAAAATTCTTGCTCGCCGGTCTACAGGAAACTGTGCGCTCGATTTTCGAAATCTCGCGGCTCGATCAGGTCTTCCAGATTTTCCCAGACACCGATTCCGCACTGGTCGCTACGTGAACCGGCCTCAAGGTTAGAGCAAAGCGGACGGATTACACTTCTCCGGCTGCTGTACGATGGAGGTTCACGCATACTTGTTAGGCCTAGGCATTATTCGTGTCTGCTGGATAATCTTCATAGTAGTCTGGTTACTAGGAGCGGTCTGGACTAAACGCACTATCTATCGCGAAAGCAGCGCGAAAAGAGCCCGTTACTGGCTGGTGCTTGTGATCGGATATTTCCTGGTGATCAAATCGAGAAGTCTGCCACCGCCGTTGGACTGGCTCGTCGTTCCGCATACATGCTCCAGCGCCTCGATTGGTGCCTTTCTGTGCGTGAGCGGCCTGTTGTTTGCGATTTGGGCAAGAGTGATACTCGGACGAAACTGGAGCGGCTTAGTCACGCTCAAGGAAGGACATGAGCTCATTGAGCGCGGCCCTTACCGCGTTGTGCGTCACCCTATTTACACAGGGATCCTTGCCATGATTGCCGGCACCGCCATCGCCATTGGGTATTTCGGCGGGTTCCTGGGTTTGTTGCTCGTGTTCCTAAGTTTCTGGCTCAAACTCAAACGCGAAGAAGATCTGATGTTAAAACATTTTCCAGACAAATACGCCGCTTATCGGCGCAAAGTGAAACGCATCATTCCGTTTCTCGCTTAGCCACACTGCCTAGGACCGCGAGAGTCTCGTCGATGTTTCTGGAAATATCGAACTGCGCCGCAAGTTGGGTGTTTGTAGCGTTTGCGGCGGCGCGGCGCGAAGAATCAGACCAAAAACGAATAGCATCGCGCAAAGCGAGGAGATCGCCTGGCTGATCGACGATCGATCCGTGGACTCCGTTCTCGATAATTTCACTAAAACCGTTGGAACGCGTGGTGATCACAGGCAACCCGCAGGCCAGCGCCTCCAGACAGGCGTTGGAAAATGGATCGTAAATCGTAGGCAAAATAAAAATGTCCGCAGCGGCGTAAATACGCAGCATATCGGCAACTTCGCCGAGAAATTGCACAGGCTCTTCGCGCCAAAAGCCCAGACGTTTCGCCTGGTAGGGCCTTGCATTTCCGCGACCGGCAACCAGCAACCGCATCTTGAGGTCTTTGCAAAGCGCCGCTGCCTCAATCGCAAAAAGAAGGCCCTTTCGCTCCCAGCCAGAGCCCGCAAATAACAGCGCGGTTTGGCCTGGCTTTAGATTCAATTCCTCGCGCGACTTTCCGCGGAGTTGCTGATCGAACCGGAATTTCTCAAGCGGCACACCATTGCGAACAATGTCGATCCTGTCTTCCGGATACCGGTAAAAATTGATGATTTCATCTCGGACCATTTGTGAGGCGGCGATCACACGCCCGGCATTGCCATTTGAAAGAAGGGATTGTTCCAGACGCAACAAATCGTGATGCTTCGAACCGAGGCTTCTAACAAACCGCTTCAGAGGCAGCTCGAACTTTCGTCTGCGATCCAGCCAGGCGCGATGAACCCCGTCACCGGCCCGGAAAACGTCGCAGCTCCAGACACGCTCAAGACTGAACAGCACATCGCACTGAAGTTCGGTACGCATTCGTTGCAGTTCGCTGGCAAACTCAATCGGCGATTTGGCGCGCAGGTGGGTGATCGATCCAAATGGCCACTCGGCGTCCGGCCAGTCATTCGTCACCACGAGCTGGACCCCGTGCCCCGCATCGGTTAGGCCACGCGCGAGGCGTTTCAAGTACGCCTCGGCACCGCCCACCGGCGAATATCCCCGTCGGGCAAAGACGATGTTGAGCGTTTTCGGCATGCTTTTGAGTCTGTCTCGCTACTATAATGTCCGCGAGGTCGGGCCAACACGCCTCTTTACACACCTCACGTTCGCCAGAATAGTTGTAAGCCGATGCCGGGTGAAACCTTAAACGCTCCTCCACCGCTGCATTCCGACTCGGCCGCCGTGCGGACTTTGCCCAGGCATTTACTCTATTCCATCTTCGCCCGCATCGGCGGTTCCGGTCTGGACACAGATGCATTTGAAACTCTGCGTGCATCTTATCGCGGAGGATTCCTCGGCAAGGCGATCGCTTATGATAACAGACAGAAGGAGATCCCCGCCTCGTTGATTCACTCATTGCGCTGGCATCCGGTGCGTCTCATCTCATTTTTCGATCGACCCTACTACTACGGTGCCAAAAAAAAGTACCTTGATTGGATCGCGTCGCGACAGCTCGCCACCGGTCGTTACGATTTGTTTCATAGCTGGTCGGGAGATTGTTTGCGATCGCTACGAGTCGCTAAGCAGCGTGGTATCCCTTCGATTGTGGAAATTCCGACCTGGCATCGCGATGGCGGAAAACGCAAAATCGATCGTCCAAAAGCTGCCGATTCCGAAACCACAACCCGCGGCCTGGAAAAATGGAAAGCCAGGCTGTTGCTCGAGCGAAAGCGTTTCATTGAAGAATACCAGCTCGCTGATCTTTTGCTTGTCTTGTCAGAAAGGGCGGCTAACACATTTCGCGTTCGCGGTTTCCCGGAGGAAAAACTTTTTTACCTGCCACGCGGCGTGGATGTGGAGCGATTCAAACCCGGCGTTCGGCCGGCAAAATTTCGCGCAGTTTTTGCCGGGGCTCTGATCAAGCGCAAAGGCATCCAACATGTGCTGGAAGCATGGCACCGTCTCAATCTGCCTGATGCGGAGCTGTGGCTGGTTGGCCACGTGCATGACGAAGCGAAACCTTTTCTTAAACAATTCTGGCGCGATAACATCCGGGTAGTGGGATTCGTGCGCGATCCGGAGAATTATCTTAATCAAGGCACGATCCATGTTTTTCCATCGCAATGGGAAGGCAGCGCCAAAGTGACATATGAAGCCGCCGCATGTGGCTTGCCCCAAATCACAACGCGTGAAGCGGGCGATGTCGTGCGCGATGGCGTGGAAGGAATTATCGTGAAGCCCGGTAATGTCGACGCAATCGCAGCAGCGATCCAACATCTGCACCGACATCCTGAAATCGTGCAGCAAATGGGCAGCGCCGCGAGACGTCGAGTAGTTGAAAATTTCACGTGGGACCATTTTCGGACGCGGTTACTTGGTGCGTACGAAATGGCCATGCGAATGGCGCGATGATTCCAAACAAGGAGCGGCGGTTTCATAACCGCCGCGGCCGATCTGGAGATCGCCCCTCATTGGGTGTCAACTCCGAATGAAAATTCTTCTTCTACAACTCAAGCGAATCGGCGACCTGATTCTCACAACGCCCGCGATTGCGGCTTTGAGCAAGCGCTTTCCAGAGGCGGAAGTGACCATGGTCGTTTCAAGCGAATGCGCAGAGCTGCTTCCAGCAATTTCAGGTGTCGACCGCATTTTGATGGCGCGACGTAATCTGAGCGATCTCACATTGTTTCTCGCCGCCGCCAGCAAGAAATTTGATTACTGCATCGATTTCACACGAAACGATCGCTCCGCATTTCTGGCGTTCCTGTCCAACGCGCGGAAACGCATCGTGTCATACCGCGTGCGCGATCAATCAAAAAACCGCGCCCGGTTTTACACTGATTTTGTCGACGTCCGCATGCGCGACTTGCACACGATCGATTACAATCTCTCTTTACTTGAACCGCTCGGCATTGGAGCTGTTTCCTCCTCGCTGCAGTTGCAGTTGCCCCAATCGGCGCACGAAAAGGCCGACGCGCTCCGACGCGATCGGAACGTCAGCAAACCCTATGTTGTTTTGCATCCTGGTTCGGCGCGCCAGGAAAAGCTTTGGGAACCAAAGCGATGGGCGCGAGTCATCGAACGCTTTGGCCAAGATAGTGATCTGGATCTTATTCTGACCAGCGGGCCGTCGAAGCACGAGCAAGCGCACCTCGCGGCGATAAAGAACAAGACTGAAATTATCGATCTTTCCGGGAAGACAGATTTGCTGACACTGGCGGCGCTAATTGGCAAGGCGCGGCTCCTGGTGACCGTCGATTCCGCTCCGGTGCATCTCGCGGCCGCGACGCATACTCCACAAGTGATCCTGTTCGGTCCAACCAATCCGTTTCATTGGCGACCGCGGGAAAGCCCTGCCCTGATTTTGCACGGGAAAACACCTGAGCCGGCCACTCAGTTTACCCCCGTCCAGCCGCGCCTTCCCATGAGTCAAATCTCGACGGAAGCGGTGATTAGTGCTATGGATTCCCTGCTGTCGCAGCACGCGGCGGCCCGAACGTCATGAGCGGCGCAAAAGCGGCTAAGAAAAAACAGTCACTCTGGGAAACATTACGTGCAGCATCCGGTACGTACCGGCGGCTCTACGGTTACGTTACGCCCTACAAAGTTCGTTTTGTACTGGGCCTGGCGCTGGGCCTTGCCTACGGCGGTGTCACTTCATTTTTGCCGTGGGCGACTGCCCGCGTCGCCAGCACGATTTTCCACGGCGCTGCTCCCAGCCCGACGGCCTTGCGCTCGAATCTTCACGCGTTGGATACAGGCCCCAAGATCAATTCCGTCATTCTGATCTGCCTTGCCATTCCGGTAATCATGACCGTGCGCAGCCTCTGTTCCTTTGGGAGCACCTATTGCACGCAGTGGGTGAGCAACAAGGTGGTTTCCGATATTCGCGTTCAGCTTTTTAGCAAGATGGTCCGCCAATCCATGGATTTCTTTAACAAGGCGCGCTCGGGATTTTTGATGTCGCGCATCACGAACGACACTCGCGTGATGCAGATGGCTTTGACTACTGTCGGCAGCGATGTTTTTAAGCAACCTGTCACGATTGTAGGCGCAATCTGTGCGTTACTTGTGATGGACTGGAAGTTCACTGTGGTCACGCTGATCCTCTTTCCGGTATGTTTGCTGCCACTGCGTATTTACGGTCGCCGCGCGCGAAAGGCGGTACAAAACGAAGCGGCAGGCATGGGCGAAATGGTCGTAACCATGCAGGAAACGTTCTCAGGTATTCGCGTGATCAAGTCGTTTGCGCGTGAAACGTACCAGGAGAAGGAGTTCAAGCGCAGCAATCAACTGCAGTTCTCGCAGATGATGCGAATCATCCGGTCGTTGGAAGCCGTCGGCCCGCTTGTGGAGATCATCGCCGCGATAGGAGTCGGAATGGCTCTGATTTACGTGTACGCAGCGAACCTCAGCGCGGGTCGATTTTTGGGGCTGATGACCGGAATTTTCCTTCTCTACGACCCAATTAAGACGCTTAGCAGGCTCCATATCGTGATTCAACGGTCGGTCGCCGCGACAACGGCTATTTTCGCAATTCTTGATTCAGACCCGACCGTCCAGGACGCGCCAAATGCTGTTGCGCTCACTTCGTCACAGGGCCGGATTGATTTTGACGATGTGACATTCCGTTATGCTACCACCGTCACGGATGCGATCAGCAATCTGACTTTGCAAACCGAGCCCGGCAAAACATACGCCCTTGTCGGTGCCAGTGGTGCAGGAAAGAGTACGATTCTCTCACTCATCCTGCGTCTGTACGATCCGACTTCAGGAGCAGTGAAAATTGATGGTCGCGATCTGCGCTCGGTCACTCAAAAATCCCTGCGCGAACAGATCGGCCTTGTGACTCAGGAGACGTTCCTGTTTCACGACACCATTTTTAACAATATCCAGTTCGGCCGACTCGATGCCACTCCGGAAGAAGTTCAGGAAGCAGCGCGAGCGGCCTACGCACACGAGTTTATTTTGGCCCAGCCGAAGGGTTACCAAACAGTGATTGGCGACAAAGGCTGCCTGCTTTCCGGCGGCCAGCAACAACGCCTTGCGATCGCGCGCGCGGTGCTGAAGAACGCGCCCATTCTTCTACTGGATGAAGCCACTTCATCGCTGGATTCCGAATCAGAACTACAAATTCAAAGGGCGCTGGCAGAGCTTGCAGCCGGCCGCACCGTAATCGCCATCGCCCACCGGCTGTCGACTGTCTTGTCTGCCGATCAAATCATCGTGATGGACGGCGGTCGCATTAAGGAGATTGGCACACACGCCGAGCTTCTCGAGAAATCCGGCTACTATCGGCGGTTGTACGATCACCAATTCAATCGTCGTCCCGAGGACGCAGCTACCGAGTCAGTTTTTGCTATCGAAGAGCTTGTTTAAACTGTAGTCCCGCGCCTGCGGGATGACCGCCGCCCCTGGTTAACCTTCTTTTAACATCTTTTGACTCTGCTCGATTTTAGCCATGCCATTTAACATTGACCTGCATACACATTCCTTTTTTTCCGGGGACGGCGTCTCCAGTCCGGAAGACTTGATTGCGGCTGCGCGGGCCAAAGGTTTGCATGGTATTGCCATTACCGATCACAACACGTGCGACGCCGTAAATTACCTGCTTCAAAAAGGCTTGATGCGCCTGGACGGATTGCCGGTCGATGGTTTTCTCGTTCTTCCAGGAATAGAAGTCACCACCGCCGATGGTCATCTTCTCTGCATCGGCGCAGAGCTTCCTTACCTGAAGGGAAAACCGGCACGCGAGGTCTGCGATATAATCCACCAGCGCGGCGGGCTCGCTATTCCTCCGCATCCCTACGACTTGTTTCGCGCAGGGATTCGTCTTTCCACCCTAGAAACGCTGCCCATCGACGCGATCGAGGTTTTCAACGCTGCAACAACCCTTCGCCGCTACAATACCTATGCTTTTAAGTACGCCCAGATTCGTGGTTTGCCCATGACTGCCGCCAGCGACGCGCACCATGCAGCGGCCGTTGGAACGGCTTACACCATCGTAAATACGGATGATTTTTCCGTAAAAGGAATTCTCGCGCAGATCCTCAAGAGCAATGAATTAACTCAAAAATATCAGACCCCACGCGACAGCCTTCGTAAGACCTGGAACAACTGGTTGCGATTGCGGCGCCGGAAAAAAATTCCCGAGCTAGCCGCGAAAGACAGACTCCACAACGGCGGCTAGCTTTTGCCTGCGAACCACTGGCACCTGACGACCGACCATGCCTGCCTACATCATCGTTGAAATAGACATTGTCGATCCTGTTGGGTACGAAGAGTACAAAAAGCTTGCCGGCGCGACCGTGGAGAAGTACGGCGGTAAATACATCGTACGCGGCGGCAAAACAGAAGTATTGGAAGGCGATTGGAAACCGAAGCGCATCGTGGTGCTCGAGTTCGAATCAGCGGACCGCGCCAGGGAATGGCTCAACTGCGAAGAGTACCGCGAACCACGCAAGATGCGGCACCGCACAGCCAGGACCAAGATGATCCTGGTAGAAGGCCGTTCCGGACCGGTTACCGAGAGTTAAGTCTCGCTATGGCCACGGCCTGTTGGCCGTCCTCGTCGGTTTGGACTCGTGCTGGAATCAACCGGCCACAGGTCCGTCGCTACACTTTGCGTTGCGCAACGTGGCATGTATAACCGCGGAGAGCCGATCGGGACGATCAACTCTCTGCGAAAATTATGATTGCTTTTGCCGACGACACTTTGCGAGCCTGTCTTTTCGTATGCGTTTATTGATCGAAATACTCGTTATTGCTGGATTAATTTTCTTCGGATGGGACACCCCTTTCAAAGAATGGGGTAACCGTGCAACCGCCGTGTTACAATCGCACCTGCATTCCGAACGAAAGGTGCCTTGACCGTGATCATGATTGTTGCTCCCATGGCTCCACGTTCATAGGAGAATCGCCTCCTCCGGACGAGTCAGATTAGCCGATCGACGATCGGCTATCGACTGCCGCGCTACTCAATCACTTCTTCAAGCTGCGTACCGAGCACGTCCACCCGACATCCTGTGTCGCCAGGTTGGCAGGGAGTGATCCCATCCGCTTGAACGAGATCACGGCCGAGCGCGACATGCAACCAGTAGCGTTTTTCACCTTCGGGAATGAAATCGGTCAGGCCCTGAGCATTTGGCCCGTAGTGTCCAGTCTGCGCGATCACATCGATAAGCAGGTTCCAAGTTCGGGTTTGTCCCATCTCCGCGAGCGCGCGCACAATTGCTCCTTTGGTGTCATCAGAAGTGGCAAGACTCGGCACGTCCCTGAAAGCCCGAGCTGCAAGTCGACCAGCGATTGCCCGGGTCCTGTCCGTTTGCGTGACAGCCACCCCAAGAGGGGACGAGCAACCCGCCGGGTTAGTTCCTGTAAGAACCCATTGTGTTTCACACACGATCGAGTGCGCAGCCTGCGTCGCTTCCGACGCCGAAATGACCGAGGCTGGAGGAGTACTAACGGTGTCGTTCTTAAGCGCCGATTGCAGCATTGCAGCAATAACTGGCTCGTCTTTAGTGTACAGATTAACAATGCCCGCTCGCGGATAGGCGCTGCTGACAGGATTGTAGCTAAAGAAATCGAGCACTGGAGCATACTGAAAGTTTGCAGTGCTATCCCAAAGTTTCAGTGTCGGCACACCTGCGGACACCCCCGATGGCGAACTGTCGATACCGTACCCGAATTCTCCTGCAGTAGTGAAGCCACGACTAACAACTTGCGTTGGCGTATTTGGGTTGGGAGTTGGCGCACCACAGGGGCGGTGGGGATTGTTACCACTTTGAGTGGAGGTGCAGGGCCCGAGCCATAGGTCGTCACCGTTGCCTGAGTCACCGTTTGGGCCTGTCCGATTTGGTTCCATACCGTAGGCGAGTGTGCCCCCGCCGTAGTCAACAATCGTCGTATGCGTCTGGTATTTTCGGTCGTTACCTGTCAAATTCAGATCAAGATCGCATCCTTCGTTGTCGCTACCTGAACAGTCCGAGCCGGAGTCGTATTGATCGATAAGCGACGCCCCGATTGCAAAACTCTTTGAACGGTGGGTCGGGTCAGCATCACCGGTTATTCCATAATCGACCCTGAACAATGCATAATCGAGAATCTGGAAGAAATCGTTTTGATGATTGGGTCCTCTGAACGGCGGAATATGGTCAATCGCATTAGGGTTCGGGTCGTGCCACGGGCCGTTGTGGCCAATGTACCTCCAGCGACCCGGTTGAGGATTGCCATTCGGGCCTGGGCCTAATACACTTGATTTTATCCACTTCAGTCCGAATAAGTTCGCAAGATCTTCCTCCGTGCCACAGAGATGACCCCGGCCTCTGCTCTTGCCTTGGCCTTTCCCCTTGCCATGATGCGCGCATCCATCTGGATTCGGTTTCACCATGTCGAGGTTACTGAAGCAAAAGCGACCTTCGCTTAAGTTATTTCGCAGGTACGGCCAATCGGGTGCTGGCCTGTTGCGCTCCCGGGAAAAGGTTCCCATATATTGCAGCACGTTCTGGCTAAAGCCAAGCGAGCTTCGCAGCCTCAGCAATTCCTGCCGCGTCATGAGCGCTTGGTCGGTCCGCGAGCTACTAACCGCGGGGTAGATAGAACTAAATGGATAATTCGGTATGGGAACCGGTTGGTCGGTAACATCGAAAGTGAAAGGCGGCTCGCCAAAATAGAGCAAATAAGTGCCGTAGCTGTCCTGTATCGTGCAGCTTGTCTGTCCTAAAAAACCAGGATCACCATTGGGGAAATTAGTAAATGTTCGAAGACTTGTGGCATAATTGCGCCAGCCCACAATGTTGTCGATCTGGGTCTGCGGGGGCGCGTACGTCCCCAAAGCGGTGAGATCGGCGAGAGCTACAGTTCCTTTTCGTCCAACATTCACAAGCCAAGGTGTCGCAGCCGGCGCGGGATTGCAGCTTGAATCAGGACTACCAGACCAGCTGGGAAATCCTGCCAGGCTCATGTCGAGCAATCCGCCTTCATCGTAAACGGCGAAAGCGTACCGCCCGACAACATAATTAATGTTAGTTATAACAGGGTCCTTCAGACTGTTATCCCATCCAGAGAACGCGGTGGGTCCAGCCCGTGTTACCAGCACCCAATCAGGTGCCGTGAAATTCGCTATTGGCGTCGAATCAATGTTCGTTCCTGTGTTCAACCGCGGAACCAAATAATGACTATTCCACCGAGCAGATCTAATTTCACCGCGCTGCGGATTGTTTGGATCAGCTGGCCCAGAGCTAATCGCAGATGCTAAACTTGATACGCCAGGCGCAGGGATGGCATCGTTGCGCGCACTCCGGCGGATTAGGTTCGGGATCGAGGCATCACCTCCCGAGCGCTGTGGTTGGATGTTGCTTGCAGTCACATTCGTCCCAGCGGTTAGAATCTCCTGCTTTAAGTCGCCGACCACAACATCGAGCGCACTGCGAGCGAAAAGGTCGGCTGAGGTGTCATTGTAGCTTGATTGAGCAAGTCTCCTCTCCGTTGTTGTTCGCGAAAAATAGGCCAGGGTTATGCCCGTAAGAAGCACCACAAGGGCAAGGACAATCATTAAGGCAGCACCCTTGGATGAGCGATCGCGAAAGTAAAATAACGTTTTCATGGGGTCAGAAGCGTAGGAGGAGACAGATAAAAATAGCGTTCATACAGCCGGATACCGGAAATTGCCGGGCGCGGCAAGCTTGCGTTAGTGTCGATGGCGTTACGCCAGCTGGAGAGCAACGCGCCTGGAGCCTGCCCCGTGTAATCAGGTAGGGTCCCAGCAAGCGTTGTAATCTGTGTGTTGTTAAACAGCCCTCTGCTCTTCGTATCAATTACAGCAATGTCTGCTACAATTGCGGCGACATCCTGCATGCCACGCACGCTGGTGGCCGTATACCACGGACTGGACGACAAACTTCCGTTTCTCAACAGGTAGTAATATTCAAGCCGAAAAGCCTCTGGGCCGATAACTTCGTAGTCGGAGGTCGCGGTGGTTAGCATGATTGTCAAAATGGTCTGCGGTAGGAACATGATTGGAGGCGACCCCAAAGAAACTCCATTCCAGGCAAGTCCCCTTCCCAGTCTCTCCATTCTGTTGTAGGAGGGCGAGGTGGACGCAGAGTTTACTCGATAGGAAACAAGCGAAATTGGACTCCTCTGCCCGGAACTCATATCTGGAGAAAAATAACCGGGCACGGTGCTAAAGAATATTATTTGGTCGTTGCCGGCTTGTGGCCCGCAGTTTGAGCAGTCGGTCGCTGTCGTAGATGCCTTAAGGAAGTAATCAACATCTGACCTCTTCACCATCTGCGCGAAATCGAGGGCCATGCGATCTAGCAGCTGTCGCACTTCTGAATCCGTGTCCATTTGTTTGTGGCCAAGCGTCGTTATGATTGCGGCGCTATTAAGAAGCTGTGTAGCCAGCAGGACCAGCAAGACTAGCACTCCGACGGCGACTAAGAGCTCGGTCAAGGTGAATGCAGCGTGGTGATATCGCGCAAACCTCTGACGACTAACCGCTGACCGCTGATGGCGACACACCGGCTGCAATTTTTTCGCAAAAGGACCAGCATAGCTGCAGCGCCAGGTCCCTTTGTCCTGTGCTCTCGTAGTCTTGTGGTAACCGATCACACTAGTTCCTATCAAACGCGGCAAAGGTTTCGATTGAGCCGCTAGGTGTGGTTGTTGTGGGATCAACAGCGGCTGGCCAGGTGACCTTCACGTCGGCATAACGCAATCCGGTAGAACCGCCCCAAGTCACCCTGAATCGATAACGAGAGTTGGTGCCTAACGATGTCGCCGCCTGCCCGCTGCTATCAAAGTACAACGTCGTATTTGAGCCAAATGTAATGCCGAACTGCGTGGACGTGTTTGTCGTTTTCGGTGTCGATCGCAGATCGGCGACCACCGCAGTGATAATGTCAGTAGCGGCCGTCTGAGACGTTGCGTTACGATTGGTCTGCACGCCCGCAGGCATCAAACCAAACACAGCAATCAAGCAAAAAGCAGCAATTCCGAGGGCAAGCGTTACCTCGACGAGGGAAAATGCCACGGTTTTACAATTCCGAATCCTCATGGCCGGTAGATGCGGATTGCGCCACTTGTTGGAGCAATTTGTATTACTGCCTGATTTCCGATGTCCTGATTGGTCGGGGCCGGCGGCACAAGTGTTCCATGAGTTGGTTGAAAATCGATTTCGATAACCCGGGCAATTTCATCAGCATTCGTCGACCCCGTAATTCGAGCGACACCTTGGGGATCAAAGGTTATCACCTTGTCAAATCGGTACTGATAGCCCGTATCCAATGGCGATCCCAGAGGCCACGTGAATGGCGTGGCGGACACTGACCCATCATTCCCCAGGGTGTAGAACGAACCGGTCGGCTGGGTTCGCGCCATGTTCGAGTTCGGATGATCGGCAGGCGCCCAAGGCCCAAAGTCGACAAGGAAATGCAGATTCTCGTACCTTTCCAACTTCCCGAGTGCTACCAGGTGCCCTCCGTGGTACTCTGGTTTGCTTGGATCGGCATAGTTCGATTGCCAATCGCTCCCCTGTCCACTTGTGAGATATTGGAAATGTCGCGTCCCATCTTTAGAAGCAACAACAGCAACTACGACTGACGAATTTACCTCCCCGAATCCGACAAACACATAGGTGTGGTTAGCTTTCGCGTACGTTCGTGCATTTTCGAGCAGCCCCTTAATTCCATAAGTAGTATTTGTTACGTCTCCAGCACTTTTGATGGTTGTGAACGCTGGAGCGAGTAACACCAGCAAGACGGCAATGATGCCAATGACGATTAGCAGTTCGAGGAGCGTGAATCCTCCTCGAACCGAGCGAGGGGCCGAAGTCGTAAATCGAAGAGTTCGGCGGCTGAGGCAGCCGCCGGCACAAAGCCGTTTGCTGACTTCCTGGGGAAACATCGGAGTGGAAGGAGGAGCGCGCATTATAGCAAAGCCCCGCCTTCGCGCAAGCCACCTGCGCGGCAGGCTACGGCGAGCCAAAACGATGGCATCACGGAGCGAGTTCGCCGCTTCGCGACTGTACTTTTCTGTCGCCGGCAACTTTGAGACGTGACCTGCGAGCAAACACAAGCGGCAGCGTCTTTCACGAGTGTATCAGTAAGTTGGAATTGAAATTGAAACTGAAAACTGAGCGCTGTTGCGGCTGAGGACAGCCGCCTCTACAGTTTGCCCCTTATGCCATACAAAGATGTCGCTCCGCCTGCAGGTGAAAAGATTACCAGAACCGATAAATTGAATGTGCCGGACCAACCGGTCATTCCATTTATCCGCGGAGACGGAACCGGGCCGGACATCTGGGCCGCGAGCGAGCGCGTGTTCGATGCCGCAGTGGAAAAAGCATACGGCGGCAAAAAGAAGATTGCGTGGTTCGAGGTGTACGCCGGTCAGGCGGCTAAGGATAAATTCGGCGAATGGTTGCCGGAGGATACCGTCGAGGCGTTCCGCGAATACCACGTTGGAATCAAAGGTCCTCTCACCACGCCGGTGGGCGGCGGCATTCGCTCGCTCAACGTCGCGCTGCGGCAGCTCCTAGATCTTTTCGTCTGCCTCAGGCCGGTGCAATACTTCGACGGCGTCCCCTCGCCGCTCAAGCATCCGGAAAAGGTTAACATGGTGATCTTCCGCGAAAACACGGAAGACATCTACGCAGGAATCGAATTCCCGGCCGGCACGCCGGACGCGCAAAAGGTCCTCGATTTTCTAAAGAAAGAGTTTCCGCAACAATTCGACAAAATTCGCTTCGGAACAAAACAGAAAGCGGCGGAGTTTTGGAAAAAAGTCGGTGCACCGGAAAAGGATGACGTTTGCGTTGGTATTGGAATCAAACCGGTTAGCCGGTCCGGTACCGTTCGCCTGGTACACAGCGCGATCTCTTATGCGATTGCGAACCGCCGCAAGAACGTGACGCTGGTCCACAAGGGAAACATCATGAAGTTCACCGAGGGCGCGTTTCGCGATTGGGGATACGAAGTCGCGAAGCAATATTTCGGCGCAAAGGAGATCGATGGCGGCCCGTGGTGTGAGATTCCCATGGGTAAACCGGGTGCCGGCATCATAATCAAGGACGCCATTGCCGATAACGCGCTCCAGCAATTTCTCCTGCGCCCGGCAGACTATGATGTGATCGCAACGCTTAATCTGAATGGCGATTACATGAGCGACGACCTGGCCGCAGAGGTGGGTGGAATCGGAATCGCCCCCGGAGGAAACATCAATTACATCACTGGCCACGCGGTATTCGAGGCGACCCACGGTACCGCGCCGAAATATGCAAACCAGGACAAGGTCAATCCCGGCTCGGTAATTCTTTCAGGTGAAATGATGTTCCGTTACATGGGCTGGCCAGAAGCGGCGGACCTAATTCTGAAAGGCATAAGGGGCGCGATTGCGAGCAAACACGTTACCTACGATTTCGCGCGCCTGATGGAAGGCGCTACCGAGGTCAAGTGTTCGCAATTTGGCGACAACATCATCGCTCATATGTGATGAGACCGTCGAATGACAAATGTCGAATGACGAAGGAAGCCCCAATGATTAAATGACAAAACAATCTCGATCTTGCACTTCCGGTTTCGGATTTCGTCATTCGTGCTTTGTCATTTTTTTCGCTCTAATCGCAGCAACCAGCATTGCGCTCGGCGAGAAACGAAACATCACCGAAAAGGACCTCTTCGATTTCGTATGGATTGGAGACCCGCAAGTTTCTCCCGACGGCTCCCGCGTGGCGTTTGTGCGGGTAATGGTCAACGAAAAGAAGGACGGTTATAATACTTCCATCTGGAGTGTTCCCGTCGCAGGCGGCGAAGAACCTCGTCAGCTGACAAAAGGCGATCACGATTCCGCGCCTCGATGGTCGCCGGACGGAACATCTTTGCTCTTTCTGCGAGCGACCGAGAAGAATGGCAAGCCGGAGCCGCCACAACTGGCGATCCTGCCGATGACAGGCGGCGATTCTTTTGTCTTTACCGATCTTCCGAAAGGTGCAGGGAATCCAAGCTGGTCCCCCGACGGCAAGACAATCGCGTTCACGAGTGACACGAACGCAGAAGATCTGGCGAAACAGGAAAAGCAAAAACGGAAAGAAGAGGAATCTAAAAAGGCGGGGCAAAGTTCCTCATCCCCACGTCCAACATCCACAGCCGCCGGCGAGCAAAAGGGCGGGGCGGATTCCGAACACGAGAGCGATGTTCGCGTGATCACGCGCGCTGTTTATCGACAGGACAACGAGGGCTACACCGACCCTAAGCATCCGACACACATCTGGCTCCTGAACACGCCACGCGGCGCCGACGCAAAGGTAAAGCCACGCCAGCTTACTACCGGCCGATTCGATGAAGAGAGCGCGACCTGGTCTAACGACGGTTCGCAGATCTATTTCACATCGGACCGGAATGACGAACCATACTACGAGCTGCCAAAAACTGATCTTTATTCGGTGGCAGCGGCAGGCGGCGAACCGGTAAAGATCACAACGATTGATTTACAGATTGGAGGCTTTGGTCCCGGCGGTGGCGCGCTGTCACTCAGTCCCAATGGGAAACAGGTGGCGTTTACCGCTTCAAGCACGCGCCCGATCACTTCCTATTCGCAGCCGGACCTGTGGGTCCTCGATCTCATGCAAAACGCAAAGCCGCGAAATTTGACCGCCACCTTCGATTTCGGCGTGCCTGGATTCGTAATTGGAGACAGCTCGGCGCCGCGGGCAGGTGGACAAAACAAGCCCATCTGGACCTCCGACGGAAAAGGCCTGATCCAGGTTTATGCGAGGGAAGGAAAAGCGAATCTCGCGGTGTTCGATGTTCCCGTCGCGGCGGACGCCGAACCCGGCAGCGCCGGAGTGCACGATTTAACATCTGGAAATCAGGCCGTGATGAG